>Ga0247804_10000989_pt1 | contig 13200 bp, 8 predicted proteins | sample UWRJL029104C1_FD_181142 | JGI IMG/M metagenome (GOLD analysis project Ga0247804, IMG submission 181142) | Plant litter microbial communities from Arlington Agricultural Research Station in Wisconsin, United States - UWRJ-L029-104C-1 | ecosystem: Environmental > Terrestrial > Plant litter >...
CGGATCCAGCAGTACCTGTTGGGGCGGACCTTCTTCCTCGACCCGGCCCTGGTGCAGGTAAATCACCTTGCTCGACACATCCCGGGCAAAGGCCATTTCGTGGGTCACCAGAATCATCGTGCGGCCCTCCTCGGCGATGCCCTGGATCACCCGCAACACTTCGCCCACCAGCTCCGGGTCGAGGGCCGAGGTCGGCTCATCGAACAGCATCACTTGCGGGCGCATGGCCAGGGCCCGGGCGATGGCCACGCGCTGTTGCTGGCCGCCGGACAGAAACGCCGGGTAGGCATTGCGCTTGTCGATCAGGCCGACTTTTTCCAGCAGTTGCTCGGCGTGGGCGGTGGCTTCCTTGCGGTCCTCACCGAGCACATAGACCGGGGCTTCGATGACGTTCTCCAGCACTGTGCGGTGCGGCCACAGGTTGAAGCTCTGGAACACCATGCTCAGGCGGGTGCGCAGGCGCTCGACCTGACGCGGATCAGCGACCTGCGCGACCCCATGGCGTCCAGTCTTCAGGCGTACTTCTTCGCCATTGATGCGCAGGCTGCCGCTGCAGGGAATTTCCAGCAGGTTGATGCAGCGCAGCAGCGTGCTCTTGCCCGAGCCGCTGGAGCCGATCAGCGAGACCACCTCGCCCTCCTTGGCGCGCATCGAAATGCCCTTGAGGACGTGGTGGTCGGCGTAGCTTTTGTGCAGGTCGTCGATGGCGACGACCGAGGTGTCCGCTGCCGGCTGCGGGATGTTCACGTTGGTGAGTGCTTGCACGTCTGGCTCCTCGAATACGGGGGGTTGCGGTACGCAGGGCTGCGGGGCATTACTCGTCCTCGCGCGCCGGAATCCACCACTCCTCACCGCGTACGGTGGTGATGTACTCCGGCCAGCGGAAACGGTGCGGCGCCTGGAAGTCGGCGGGCAACAGGGGCGCCTGCCAATGCTCGCCACCGATGCCACCGCCGGTGCGCTGGTTGAACTCGGCCTTGGCTGCCGCCAGCAGGTCGTCGTTGCAAAACAGGTCGAGCAAGGTGCTGGCGATGGTTTTGGCCGCCACGTCGATCATCGGGTCGATGGTCTGCGGGATGCCGCCCAGGGCGTTGGAGACCCAGTCCGGGTAGACATGACCGGCGGGCGCAGAGAGCATCGGCCGCGCGACGAGCAGGCGCACGGTCGGGCAATGCCAGGTGTATTCGGGGTAGTCGTCGGAGGTCAGGTACTTCTGCCAGGCCGGCATTTGCAGGCGCATCTGGCGTTCGCACTCCTGCGGCTCGATCAATTGTTCGATGGCTGGCAGGAAGGGTTCGGCCATCGGTTCCAGGCCCAGGTTGCGCTGGATGTCGCGGGCGATCTCGCAGGCTTCCAGGCCCCATTGCGGCGCACCGATGGCGGCCAGGTTGTCGTAGGTGGCCTGGGCCAGCACATGGTTGGCCAGGCCACCACGGGACTTGCACACCCAGGTCTTTTTCCATTGGCAACCGGTGGCCATCGCCGCGGCGGCAGCGTTGTTGTCCATCACCGAGGAAATGGTTTCGGCCTGCTCGATCGAGTCGCAACGCAGCAGGTACTGGATCTGCGACAGGTGCGGCGGCAGGTTGTCGGCGGTGGCCTGGCCGGCAGTGAGGATGGCTTCGTTGTAGCTCCACAGGCCGGTGAACGGCAGGGTCGAACGGCGCAGGCTTTCATTGAGGTTGTAGAAGTGCATCAGCGCATCGTTGGCCCCCGGCGCGCGGGCTGCCAGGTGGTTCTGCGGGATGGGGCTGTAGCGGTCGGCGGCGATCCAGTTCTGCGGGTCTTCGCAGGTGAAGCTGTAGATGTAGGCGTAGGCGATTCCGCAATGGGTATCCCAGGTGGTGGTGTTGTTCAGCGGCAGCATGTAGGTGGGGTGAAAACTGATGGCCGCATCCAGGTTGTCGTAGTAACCCTTGGCGGCATGCACCGGCTTGGAGGCGCGCAGCTTTTCTGCCGGCTCGCCGAAGAAGCGGATGGTGCCCTGGATGCCAAACTCGAGCATCGCCGCCTTGGCCGCCAGCACTCCACCCAGGGCACTGATGCCGAGTGCCGAATGCGGGTCGGTGTGCCCGGGGGCAAACCGCGACAGGCCGTCACGCGGCATCTTGCGGGTGGTCGCGGCCTGGCAATTGCCAGGGACCGCGTCGTACTCGGCATAGGTCGCCAACACCGGGCCATTGCCGTTGCTGAAGGTGGCGCAGAAGGCGGTCGGCATGCCGCCACTGCCCTCTTCCACGGTGAAGCCTTCCTTGCGCAGCAGCTCTACATACCAGGCGCAGGACTTGTACTCGCGAAACGCCGGTTCCGCGTAGTGCCAGATGATCTGGTGCCAATCGGACAACTGCTGGCGGTGCTGGTCGATCCATTTACGGGCAAATCTTTTCTGCAATTCCATGCGGCTCTCTCCCACAGATTCGGCGAATTGATGCTCAGGCAGACAGGAAGGCGGCGGCGTCCAGTTCCAGCAGGACCGGCTGGCGGGTGTCGGCCAGGCGGATCAGCGCTTCGCGCAACTGCTCGCGGCTACTAACGGACTGGTGCTGGACGTGGCAGGACTTGGCCAGCGCGGCGAAGTCCGGCGGCAGGATGTCGACGCCCAGTGGCGGGATCTCGCGGGCGGTCATGTAGTCGCGGATCTCGGCGTAGCAGTGGTTGTTCCACAGCACCACGATCACCCCTGCCTCGGCCTCACGCGCGGCGATCAACTCGGCGCTGGAGAACTGCACCCCGCCATCCCCCACCACTGCCAGTACCGGGCGCTCGGGCATCGCCAGCTTGGCGCCGATCGCCGCCGGCAAGCCGTAGCCCAAGGTGCCGAAACCGGTGCCGGCGTTGAACCAGCTGTTGGCTTGCGGCGCCCGGTAGCCCAACGCGCCCTGATACACCGGTTGGGTCGAGTCGCCGACCACAATTGGCGCCGGCAGGCTGTCGCGCAGGGTGTCGAGCATCTGCTGCATGACGTTTTGCTTGGGGCTCCAGCTCGCACGCTCGGCGGCATTGACCCGCGCCACGCCAAGGCCGGCCCAGTCACTGGCGGGGCGCTCGGGCACGGCGCTCAAGAGTGCCTGCAGACCTTGCCCGGCGTCCCCCAGCAAACCGACATCGGCACGGGCCGCGCCGAGAATCTGCAGTGGGTCGATGTCGAGACGAATCAGCGGCGCATTCAAGACCAGCGGCCCGAGGCCAAAGAAGTCGTAGTCGGTCTCGCCCAGTTCGGTGCCGACCGCCAGGACCACGTCGGCCTCGGCAAACAGCGCCCGGCCATGGGCCGACGACTGCACGCCATCGAGCAGCAACGGATGTTCCGGCGCCAGCAGGCCACGGGCATTGGTGGTCAGGGCCACGGGGGCCTGCAGCCGCTCGGCGAGCGCTTGCAGCAACGGGCCGGCACGCCGGGCGCCGCCACCCGCGAGGATCAACGGCTTACGCGCGGCGGCCAGCAGTTGCACCGCTGCGTCGATATTCACTGCGGCCGGGGCCGGGGCTTGCGGCAAGGTGCGCGGGCGCAGGTCGAGGCCATCGGCCGGCATCTCCAGCACGTCGAGGGGGATTTCGATATGCACCGGCCGTGGCCGCGCGCAACTGAACAGCGCAAAGGCACGGGCCAGCACTTCCGGCAATTCCTGTGGGCGCTGCAGGGTATGGCTGAAGGCGCAAACCCCGGAGACCACGGCACGCTGGTCGGGCATTTCATGCAGATAGCCATGGCCCAGGCGCTGGTGTTCGCGGCGGCTGGTGGTGGAGATCACCAGCATCGGCACTGAGTCGGCGTAGGCCTGGCCCATGGCGGTGAGGATGTTGGTCATGCCGGGGCCGGTGATGATGAAGCACACTCCGGGCTTGCCGCTGGCGCGGGCATAACCGTCAGCCATGAACCCGGCGCCCTGTTCGTGCCGTGGGCTGATGTGGCGCAGCGAACTGCCGTGCAATCCGCGATACAGCTCAACCGTGTGCACGCCGGGAATGCCGAACACCGACTCCACGCCGTAGCCTTCGAGTAACTGGACGAGCGCCTGGGCACAACTGGTCATGCGAGCACCTCTGTATTGTTATGGTTATGTCAGGCATGCGCGGCCTGATTCGAGGGCTCTAGTATTGGTGACAAAACAATTACATCAATCGAAATAAATTTGCGTCTTTGTCCAATTTAATTGAACAGATCGACCGTCGATGAGGGGGGCGAAAGGATCATATTGCTCACCAGTGATGGGCAAATTATTCGATTGTGGGGGTGGGTCATTTTCATAAAGATGCTGCGACGGCCCCCATAAGGAAGACCCCATGCTTGTCCGGCACCAGCCCCTCTTGACCCGCAATCCCTGCACCCAGCGCCAGCTGATCAGCCTGCATTACGGTCAGCCTGGGGGCGCCGGCAAGGTGTACCTGCAAGCCAGCCTGCACGCCGACGAGTTGCCCGGCATGCTCGCGCTGCATCATTTGCGTTTGCTGCTGGACGAGGCCGAGGCCCGTGGCGAGATCCTCGGGGAAATCGTGCTGGTGCCGATCGCCAACCCGATCGGCCTGGAACAGACGCTGATGCACGATGCCATGGGCCGTTTTGACTTCAACAGTGGCGAGAACTTCAACCGGCGTTACCCGGATCTGGCGCAGATGATCCAGGCGCAGCTTGGTGATGAGCTCAACGAAGATCCGCAACACAACCTGCAACTGATTCGCCGCACCATGGCCGCGGCCTTGCACGGGATGCTACCGGGCAGCGAGCTCGACTCCCTGCGCCAGGCGCAACTGCTGCTGGCCCACGACGCCGACTTCGTCCTTGATCTGCATTGCGACGCCCAGGCGGTGGTCCACCTGTACGGCGAAACGCCTTATCAGGCCCAACTCGAACCCCTGGCCCGCTACATCGGCGCCCAGGCCACCCTGCTGGCCAGCGGCACCGGTGCCGGCTCGTTCGATGAAGCCTGCGGTCAACCCTGGTGGCGCCTGGCGCAACAGTTCGCCGGCCGCTTCCCGATTCCCCCCGGCTGCGTCGCCGCCACCGTCGAGCTGCGGGGCGAAGCGCAAGTCGAGCACCCACTGGCCAGCCAGGACGCCGCCGCGCTCTACGCCTTCCTGCAACACCGCGGCCTGCTCGCCGGCACCGCGCCGCCGCTACCCGCCCTGCTCCAGCCCATCACCCCCTTCGACGGCTCCCTGACCCTACGCGCCCCGTGCGCCGGGCTGGTGGTGTTCCTGCACAGCCCGGGAGCCTGGATCGAGCGCGAGCAACCGGTGGTCCACATCATTGACCCCATCAGCGGCACGACCCAGGTGGTGTGCAGCACCACAAGCGGAGTGATGTACATGCGCAGCGCCATCCGCTTTGCCGCGGCGGGGGTGGAGCTGTGCAAGGTGGCGGGAGCGGTGCCGTTGGCGGGTGGGGTGGTGGTTTCGGCGTGATGAGGTGCGTGGTGTGTTTGAGATCGTTGCTCGGTCCTACAATGCGTTGGCAGGCTGTGCCAGGAGGCTTCGCGGTCGGGTCAGGCGGGCCAGGGGTTTGAATCGCCCCGTGAAGTCTTGGAGTTCTACCGAGACCTGACGGAACGCTCGGGTTATGAGCTGGAAACCGAAGCTCGACAAGGAAGTAATGCATCACGTAGTCATCCGTTACGCCAATGCATCAAGCGTTGCAGCCAAGACGAAGTGACAGCGAAAGCGTCACGCAATTGTTTGGCAGTGATCGTTCGGTCCGCCACATCGAAAGCCAATGCCGTTCGCAGGGCTGGCCAGCAGTGTTTCGGTAAGTGATGAGGTGTACGCAACTCGCGCTCCAGATGCTCATTGCGTGCCCGGGTCGAGGGCAAACGACGGAACGGGGGCTTGCCTTCCGCCAATTCGTAGATCACACAAGCCACGCCGTACACGTCGGCACTGGCCGACAGCGCTTGGCCGTCGAGCAATTCTGGCGCGGCGTAGCCCGGCGTCCAGCCATTGAAGCGCTCGCGACTCAAGTGCGGCAGGCCGGGCAGGATGCCCTTCTCCGCTTGACCGAGACCGAAGTCAAACAGGCGAACGCCTTCTTCGCTGAGCATCACGTTGCTTGGCTTCATATCACCATGCAACACGCCGCGAGCATGGGAGTAGGCCAGTGCATCGAGCAGCGGCAGCACGATGTCGCGTAATTCCTCCCACGGCAGGCCTTGGGGGCGCTCGCAGAGTAAGTTATCCAGGGTCAATCCACGCATGAACTCCATGGTGACGAAGGCACGCTGGCAGTCAGTGTCCACCTCAAAAGTGTGCAAACGCAGCACGTTGTCGTGCCGCAGGCGCCGGGTCAGGGCGAACTCGTTGTAGAGCAACGCACTGGCGTCCGGCGACTCGGAAAATTCTTCGCTGAGAACTTTCAGCGCGACGTAAGGGTCGGGTTCGCCGAACTGTTCGCTCAGCAAGTCTCGTGCACGGTAAACCGCGCCCATGCCACCGGCACCGAGCAAGCGCTCGATGCGGTAACGGCCTGCCAGCACATCGGGTATTTCACCAATGGTAGCCCTGGTTGGCGCTAGCACGGCTTCAGCCTTGTACGACTTGGCGAACGCAAAGTAGGTCAGGTTGCTGTCCTGCGCCTCGCTCTCCAGCAGGTCGTCGATCGGTCGCATGTGTTCAGTCATTGCCGGATCACTACAGCTGTCAGGTTGTCTCGGGCCGAGCCACGCAGTGCGCCGTTAAACAAACGATCCAGCGCAACCTGCGGCGCGGTCAGGCTCAAGGCGTCGCCGAGTGCATCGCTGCCGAGTCCTTGGTACAGGCCATCGCTGCAGAGCAAGAACGCATCGCCGGGACAGATCTCAAGCTCCAGCACATCCAGGGTCAATTGCTCCGCAGCCCCGACCGCTCGGGTCAAGGCATATGCGGCAGGATGGGCCTTGGCCTGTTCGACGCTCATTTGCTGTTCGTCGATCAGTTGTTGTTGCAGTGAATGGTCCTTGGAGAGCTGATACAAACGCTGGCCGCGCCACAGGTAGCAACGGCTATCGCCGGCCCAGATACAGGCCGCACGATTGCCTTCCACCAGCAACGCCACCACGGTGCTGCCTATGATGCTGTCGTGGCGCCCGGCGGTGACGGTCAACTCCTGACCCAAACGACGGTTGAGCCAGTGCAGGCACTGGCGAATGCCTTTGAGTCGTTCGTCGAAATCATCCTGCACTGGCAGTTCCGCCAGGCTGGCGACGATCAACTGGCTGGCGATATCGCCCCGCTGATGACCGCCCATGCCGTCCGCAACCACCCACAACCCCTGCTGTGGGGCGTCCAGAAAAGCATCTTCGTTGCGCGCCCGAACCTTGCCGGCATCGGTGCGTGCTGCGCTGCGCCAGGGGCCGGCCACCAGCGTCAAAGCTGCACCGGCATGCGGAAGGTACGCAGCACGCCCATGTCGAACGGATTTGGCGTGCGCTGGCTGGTCAGCAAGTAGTTGGCGCGCAGGCCTCCTACGTCAGCCTTGAGCACCAGTACGTCACGGCCGGTCAGGTATTCGGTCTGCATCAAATCAAACAGACGGAACAACGACCAAGGGCCGGTGTTCTTCTCGATACCCAGCGGGCGGCCGACCATTTTGTCGAGCACCAGGCTGGTACGCCCGTCTTCAGCGTCGGTTGGCCATTTGAACGACACCGGTACTATCGGGCCATGACGGTATTCGATGGTCTTGTCGCCAAACTTGAACTCGGAACGGCTGACAGCCGGGTCGAGGGTGTAAGGCTCCAGTTTGAACTGCACCTGAGGTTCGGCTGGGTTATCGGCGAAGAAGCTCTGGCGGATCACGAGCGCGGCGGCCATCTGATCAAGGTAGACCTTGGAGATCGGTAGACTGTGACCATCGACACTGCGCATGCGGTAGTTACCCGGATCACCGCTGACAAACGGACGCAGGTAGCTGTCGAAGAAGCGGTCGACAATCCCCCGGGCCTTGAAAAACTCGCGGAAATCGCTGATCGCTACGTCGCTGGCGCTGTGGGCGCTGAACGGATAGCGCTTGCTGATCGCCTTGCCGTAGAAGCTATACAGTTCACTCTGATAGCGCTGATTCAGATATCGATAAGAATCGCTGAGTACCAGACGCCAGGTGTCTTCAGCCAATACGTTGAACCACACACTCACCGGGCGCGGCAGACGGCCCGACGCATTGCGCAAGTTGCTCAGCGCATCACGCTGGCCACCCATACGGGTCTTGGCCATTTCGAACGCGGCTTGCTCTGGTGAACTGGCACGAGCCAGGCTGGCCATCTGCATTTGCAGGTCATTGAGGGCGGTCAGGGCCGGGATCAGGTCAGCGGTTGGGCCGTTGTTGTCATCCAGCAAGCGGTGCAGCGACTCAAAGCGACTTTGCAGGGACTTCTTCGCGGTGTCCGGCAATTTTTTCACCAAGGTGTCAGCCGCCTTGCCGGCCGCGGTGACCGCTAGTTTTCCGAGCTTACCGCCCTTATCTGCCAGTTTCCCTGCCGCATCGGCGGCGTCATCTACCGTGTCAGCGACCACTGGGAATCGGGTGTTTTCACGCACTTCCACTAGCAGTTGCAGGATCGGCGAGTTGGCAGATGTCAGGCCCGCCAATTGCTCGGCGCCGTCACTAAAGTCGTTGATGGCCGGCAGCGCGATCCGGCCCACCGCCTCACCCCAGTAGTTGGCGTAGTCACGAAAATAAAGCTGCTCGAGTTCGACCATCAGGCGACGTAAGTCCATACCACTGATACTCGAGCCTTCACCCAGTACCCAGTTGTCACTCAGGATATCGGTAACCAGCATCGAGCCCTTAACCGAAAAATACTGCTGATAGCCCTGTTGGGTGTAGAACCCCGGGATCACGTAATCGGTGCCAACAAACAGCGGCCCCTGTGGGCCAAGATGTTGGCTCAAACGGTATTCCGGCAGGTTACGGGCCTGCTCGCGCAGCATCCGATATACCACGTTAGCCAGGGACTCACTGCGTAAAACCTGACGCGCCTGAGCCACCAACTGATCATTAAGCGGATAGATAAACGGCTGTTGTAGCAAGCGCTCGAAGTGGCTGTTCAAGCCGTTTTGCACAGTGGTGTTGCCGGTGTATCGCTGGGACCATTCGGTGGCAACCCAGTCCTTGAGCCATGGCCCGTCGCGGCGATCCTTCATATTCAACATCAGGTACGCACGCAGGCTATTGAGCAGGCGTTCGCGGTCCTTCATATTGGCGCGAATCTGCCCTTCTAGCAGGGTCGCGACCCGTGGTAATAGCTGTCCTTCAAGCTCACGTTCATAGGCAGTCTTAACCATCGGATTAACGTCTTCACCTTGATACAGACCTCCACGCTCGTAGTAACCCACATCGCCTTTTTTTGGGAACACCTGAGTAGCCGCGTAGCGGGTGTCGAGGGTCTTGAGCACCGCCATGGAGTCATCACGGGTGGTGAGGGTCGAGCTCTGTTGGCTCCAGGTTTGTGCCAGGTTACGCAGGCTTTCCAGGCGCTCGTAGTTCGCGGAGAAACCGCCCGCCCAGAGCATGCCCAATAGCGTCAGTGCGGCCAGTGCGCCCACGTACAGTGCACGCTGGCCCCAGTGGATGCGGCTGCGTTCGCGTTTGTCCAGGCCTGCAAGATCGGCCTCAGGGAAAATTACCCGACTGAGTAAATGGTGGATGAAGCGCGAATGGCCACTGCGCAGCGTCGGCAAAACGCCGGCGTTCATGCCCAGGTTGGCACCGATACCTGCGGTGGTTGCGTCCATTTCCTCAGTCAGATGCGGTGCGCTGGTCAAGTAGAAACCGCGCAACTGGCTTACACGCTGGTAGCGGTTTCCGGTGAACGCCATATCGACGAACAGGCACAGACGCTCGCCGATTTTCCCCAGTCGATGCGGGAAGTCGAGGATGCGGCCACGGCGCTGGGTATCACGCTCCTGGTACATGCGCATGATCACCTGGCTGTTGAGGCGATGCAGCAACGCTTCGAACTCAGTGCGCAGCACCGTCACATCAGTGCCGCTCTGATCCTTGCGGAAACTGGTACCGAGCACCTGATCGCTTTCTTCGCGAGTCAATTGGTCGAAGAACTCATCGAAACCAAGCAGGCGATCAGCCTTGCTCAATACAAGGTAAATCGGCACATCGACGTGCAATTTCTGATGCACATCTTGCAAGCGCGCACGCACTTGGCGGGCCAGGGTTTCAAGCTCCCGTTCACTGCCGCCCAACAGGGTTTCCACCGGGATGGTCACCAGTACACCGTTCAGCGGACGATTGCGGCGACGCTTGCGCAGCAGGTCGAGCAACGTGCTCCAGGCACTGCCATCGACGTCGGCATCTGGCTGGGTCAAGTAACGGCCAGCGGTGTCGATCAGCACGCCGTGATCGGCAAAATACCAGTCACAGTGACGGGTGCCGAGGGTATCGCGGGTCAGTTTTCGATCAATCTTGTTGATCGGAAACTCAAGCCCCGAGAAGTCCAGCAAGCTGGTTTTTCCACTGCCTTGCGGACCAATCAGCACGTACCACGGCAAATCACTGCGCCAGCGTTCGCTGCGACCACGATACAGGCTCGACGTCTTCAGGGTTTTCAGCGCGTCTTTGAAACGCGTCCTTAACTCTTTCTGGTCTTCGTCGATCTGTTCTTCGCGGCGGATACGATCCTGGCCGTACTCCGTGTCTTCTATGGCTTTTTTGCGAACACCCGCGCGCCAACTGACAAAGACCATGGTCAGGCCCCAGAACAGGAACAGCACACTGATGGTCAGCAAGCGGGAGGTCGAGCCTTCCAAAAACTTGTAGTCATCAACCGCCAGCAGCGGCCCGGCGAACCACACCAACAGCGCGACAAACAGCACCAGCAGCAGCGTCCAGACCCAGGTCTTGCGCAAGAATTCACCGACTTTCTTGAAAAGCTTTTTCATCACGCGTCCCTGTTTACGGCTGCGACTGCGGCTGGGCCGCTGCCGGATCAAACGACTGATAAGGCTGCAGAACGGTATCGCGTTGCTCGCCCAGTACCCAGGCGAAGCCCGAATACATCACCACTAGGCAAACAAAGGTGAACAGCACCACCATCCACGCCGGCACGATACGTACCAGGCTGCGGCGCTGATCGCTCAGGCCTTCCCAGTGCGGTGATAACTCGCGTGGTACATCACCGCGCAACTGGCGGATCTGGCGATACAAGGCGTCGCGGATGCCGTCGAGTTCGAGCATGCCGCGGGCCTGTACGCGGTACTTGCCCTCGAAGCCCAAAGACAGGCACAGGTACATCAACTCCAGCATCGGCAGGTGCTTGACCGGATTTTTCGACAGCCGATCAAGCAACTGGAAAAATTTCTCACCACCGAAGGTTTCGTTGTGAAAGCTGCTGAGCAGGCTCATTTGCGACCACTCGCTTTCGTTACCCCACGGCGTGGTGACGACAGCTTCGTCAGCCACGGTGCAGAGCACGTAACGGGCAGCCATCACCTGGCTGCTTTCTACGCCATTGTGCAAGGCGCTGACTTCAAATAATTTCAGCCCGGTGGTCAGTCGCTCGTTGAGAACAAGCAAGTCTTCGCGGGTGCTGCTGTGCTTGAGCCGCACTACTTCAGACAATAATTCTGAGGCAGCAGCCACCAGCGAGTTCAGACTGATATTGAACGCTTCGGCCGGGCGCAAGCGCGCAGCGTAGATCATGCGTTTTTCAAGCTGCTCGAAGCGTGGAGGCGCAGCAAAGTCCGTCATCGGACTCGACGCCGGGCCGTGGCCCTGACGGTCGAGCAGGACGGTTCTATCGTCCTGGCTGTATTCCGTATTCTTGATCATGTCGGTCAGTTCCTGATGGCCCAGAATTTCAGTTCAAGCTCGGCGAATTCGCCGGACACGTGGAACGCGAAACCGCCGGAGCGTTCGAGTTGCGCCAAGTCTTCGGAGCTGAGTTCGAGAATGAAGTAGGTTTTGTTGGAGTGGAACGCAATCTGCCGCGGGGCCACAGGCAACGGTTTGACCTTGATGCCTGGCAGGTGCAGGTTGACCAGTTGACGAATACGCTCCACCGGGCCGACCTTGAGGTGCGCCGGTAAGCGATGGCGCAGTTCTTCGGAGTCGCAGTTGGCACTCGCCGCCAGTACAAACGAGGCAGAACCTAGTAGTTTGTGGTCGTGCAATGGCGAGACGATGATCCCGTATTGACGTGCTTGCAACTCCAACTCAATGGCGTGCTGTTCCAGCACCATCGACAACACCTGACGGATCGCGTCCATCAATTTACGGAAGCTTGCACCCTGATCGCTGTGCTGGTAACGACTGTCCAGACGAGGACGTTTGCTTTCGCTGGAGAATGTCGCCAGATCGCCGAGCATGGTCAGCAGCGTGCGGTACAACTCTTCCGGATGCACCTGTTCCAGGCTGAGGTAGTGACGCAGCAGTAGTTCGGTACGGTTGATCAGTTGAAGCATCATAAAGTCGCCGACTTCTGCGCCACCCACCTTGCCATTGGAACGGATCCGGTCAGCAATGGCGTCCCCGCGGTTGCCGAGCATGCTAATTACTTCCTTAAGGCACGACAGCAAGTAGCTGGAGGCGTGCGCCTGGATGTAGGTTGGTACGAATTCCGAGTCGAGGCTGATTACGCCGTCCGGCGTGGTATCGAGTACTTCGCAGATCTTCAGCTTCACGTACGCCTGATCGCTCTGCTGCTCGCCGAGCAATAGCTTGAAGTCCGGTCGAGCGCAGCTAACCTGGCTGGCGGAGTCGTCGCCAGCGTTGGAGTCGGCTACTTCCGCTTCGTACGCGGTATAGCGCGCCAGCACGTCGGACTGCTCCGGGCGACGGGACTCGATGTGGTTGCCGGTGACCAGCGGCAACGCCAGATAGATTGGCGTGTTGCCGGTGTTCGGTGGCACGTCCAGGGCCAACGGCTCGGTGTTACCACCCAACTCGAACAGACTACCGTCCGGCAGAATCCCCGATGCCTGACTAATCACCAGTTTGCCCATGTTGAGGAACTGCAAGTCGATGTCCAGGTTGAGGAAGCCCCAGATGTAGCTGCCCAGCAATTGGGTGCGGGTCTTCATCTGGTGGTCGTAGTAGCGATCGTTGTGCTGGAAGTGCTGCGGACGCAGCAACATGCCTTCCTGCCAAATGACTTTATGGGAGTTCATGGTCAGTCAGCCGCCTTGACTAGCAATTCATGGGTGTTGCGAATGCCGCTCTGGTCGAGCGTCAGGTCGGCGTCGGTGACTTCCTCCGGGGCGACTTGCAGGGTGTAGCGC
>Ga0247804_10000990_pt1 | contig 13196 bp, 15 predicted proteins | sample UWRJL029104C1_FD_181142 | JGI IMG/M metagenome (GOLD analysis project Ga0247804, IMG submission 181142) | Plant litter microbial communities from Arlington Agricultural Research Station in Wisconsin, United States - UWRJ-L029-104C-1 | ecosystem: Environmental > Terrestrial > Plant litter >...
CCTTATTCAATCCTAATCTTCCTGTCGCTGTTCCTGACTCCATCACTCACCGACTCGAACATTAACAGATTCAAGATGTATCTCTCACATGAACGAAGAACCTTGACCCTCATAGGTCAAGCCGCTCCAACTCCTACCTTTGTGGTATCTAGTGTGACGCCTGCGCAAACCACATTACCGGTAGAAACAGCTATCCAAACAGTCTTTGATCACTCCTTCGTCTCTCCAGCTCCCATTCCTACCGATACCGCGGGAGCTTCGAGCAAAAGCGCCGATGGCGGCTCCAAGAAGGTCAACCCAGGCCCAATCGCTGGAGGAGTTATTGGGGGTGTCATCTTGATAGCGCTCATAGCCGTGGGGGTATGGTTCTTCTTGAGAAGACGACGAGCCAAGGAGATGGATTCTATGGCTCGGGGAATCACACCAATGCTTGGGTCGAATGGAAGTGCAAAGTTTGCTATGGATAACTCGCCTGAAATGGGAGAGGAGAGACGCAGTCGGAGTGCCCTAAGCGGTGGTGGTGTGTTTGGACCTTTTGGTGGTGAGTAGTATGCCCGAGAGTCTTCGACTATTGCTAACTAGAAATTAGGCTATTATAGAACACCAACTGTACCAGATGTCGGGAACAGAGAGGTGAGCCAGCCTGTTGATATTGATAGACCTAGGGACGCTGGGCAATCAATGGATATAGTGCCAGCTTATAATATGGATGATGAGCCTCCCGAGGATATGTATATCTCCAGCAACGAAAAAGTCGGTTTGCAACCTCCACCAGTCGAAGCTCATCCAGCATATCACCCACTCCCAGGCCAATCTAGATCCATCCCAACATATTATCCAGGAGGAACTCATCCAGATCATCCACCTTATACCTTAGAAAACCTCCCATCCCAGAGGGATAATCACCCAACCACCGTCGCACTTCCTGGACAAAGTACTGTCGGCCGGTCTCCAGAACTGCCAGACTTACTGTTCTCTCCAATCGACTTGGTTCGAGGAGCTGAACACTTGGATATCATTCCAATAACACCACAAGCGGAGCTGGCCGCATTTCCTTCACCACCAACCTCTATTCCCTCTGCTGCTAAAAGTTCGGACAAAAAGAGTATACTGAGACGATCAATAACTCCGCCATCCAGATCGCATAGACCACAGCGGCCTCGTAGACAGAGTACGCCACCACGGCACTCTGCACCATTGGACCGTTTAACACCTGCCTACAACCCTGAGGTATCACCGTCTCCGGCGCCCAAAACTGATGATGCCCAAGCTCCTAGCAAAAGCATGACCCAGAAAGGTCTACACATTTCCGGAATGGGGCAAAAGGCAGAAAAGACCCCGGCAACGCGTCCGTCTTTTAGACCACGATTCCAAACCTATCCCAGTCCAACAGCTGGCGGACGACCCGAGCTCCCAGCCAGCTTCCCGCCTCCAAAGAAAATGCCTGCGTTTAATCATATCAGTCTCCCGTCTCCCATCCCCACGACTCCAGTTCAGAAAGCATCCCCAGTCCCTAGCATCGCCCGCAACGAAAGCACAGGCACAAGTAGTACATACAGCATTCCTATTGGACTAGCATCAACGCTCGCTCGTCAAAACTCCCTGAATAATTGGCCGCTCCATAACCACCCTGTCACCTCGGACGCCCATCATCTAAGAAACCAATCCTCCGCTGTTTCCGCTCTCTCGGCCATGCGCGATGTGCAAAATGCTTCCGAAGTGTCTGCATTAAGCGTCGTTCCCTCCACGAATCTCAAGCACAACCACTCTCGTGATTTATCAGCTCATAGCGAGCACGCGCATGTGATGTCCTGGCAAGACTACGACGACGAGATCAACGACATCGGCGACGCATCTGAAATCTCACCCATGTTCTCCCCAGCCTCTGCAACGGCATCCGCGATGGACCGTCGGCAAAACAGCATCGTCTCGCCCATGACTGCCATCGGCCGAACTCCACATGCCGGGGGCTCCACGTTCAGTGGTCTCATCGGGGCGAGGACACCGAGCCAGCTACGAGGAGCGAAGACACCGAGTCAGCAAAGCCTTTGGGAGAGGGAGCGGGAACGCCAGGAGTATTTCGGCGATCTGAGCGTGCAACCACTTAGCATGGGGAAGAGGTGGGGAGAGGGGTTGAGGAAGAAGACCCTGAGAGGAGGGCAGAAGAAGAGGATCCCGAGCGAGCAGCTCTTGAACGGTGGTGCGAACTACTAAACCCCGACATTGTACATTCTCTCGATCGAACTTTCGACGAGGCAACCTTTTTCTTCTTCTATCCCTAAACTTTGAGAGGGGAGGAGGTTTCTATTATATTTCTTTTGTTTAACATTGCAATCAAGGTGTTTTGGGGATTTAAAAGATAGCATGGATTGGCGCAGTGTTAAGATACCCAAACAAATACCTAGAAAAAGGGCGGACGAAAAAGCCCGAGGAGTTTACATTCTTTATAATCGTGTATAAACTAGATATGTTTCTATAGAAGATTCAAAATGAAAAAAAAATTATTCAGAACCAGGACTCAAGACATAAACAGCCCTGACAGTGAAATGAAGAGCAATGATGGATTCCTAGCTTTTCCTAGGATTGAGAACTGAGATGAGAACCAACGTAGTCATGAACTCAGACACCTGCCTCTCAGGCAAAGAGATAATCCTATCAAGGATATTTGCGACCTGACACCTGAATATGCCCTGTTCATCCGTCTGCTTAGACTAACGTGGTATGAGAACATAAACAAGCACAAGTACAATAGCCACTCACAGAAAAACGTTCTCTATCCTAGACCGAAGTTCAGACATGTCATTTGCGTGCAATCTGGACGAGGAGATCCGCAGCAGCCGAGTTTCATTATACCTGGTGTCGGCAATGGCAGAAGGCAGCTCTGTAACTTGGGCTCTTGCTAGTTGTGAAGTTGATTGAATGGTCGAAACACGATCCCAGCCATTGGAAGTAATCAAGTTTTTGCATCTTTCGTATCTACTGTGCTGAAGGATGAGGCGGATAAAAACAACACGAGAGAAGACTTGGAACATTGTAGAGCCGCGTCACTCCTTGCTTTTAGTCCTAGAATCAAGTTTCGCAAAATGTCATTACGTGAACTTTGTGAAACACGTAGAGTTGCTGACGCTATACAATACTAATTTGCTGTAATTCAAGTAGAATTCTGAGAAAGAAGTGGAACAGAATAGCCACATGCAGAAGATTTCCATTTTCCTTTTTGAGCTTGTATATCCAAGCAAACATGGACTATGTTTTGATATCCCTAAATCACCCTTCCGGTGATGGAAAAACGCCGTCTTTCCCCAACCATGCCAATGCTATGCTTTCCTCCCTATGCAACGCCTAAAATAACCGGAGTCTTATCAATTTGAATTTATGATCCACCTCCTCACACAAGTCTTTATTCCTGAGGTGCGCAGGAAAGCTCACACTCCATTTCCATAACCCATCAACTTCGTGATTTCATCCAACAGCTCCTGCAGATCGTCATCGGAAATCTTATCCGTAAGACTTGGAATCAGAGTTTTCGCTTCTTCGGCTGTGTCGCAACATAGTGATCCTTGTTCCTGTCAATACGCTTTCTTTTGTCTTACGTTGAAGTGGCTAAGGAGACCAGCAAGACATACCCAGTTGAGCACGCTCAAATTTGGCAAGCTCCTTATGCGCAGCAAGGAGACGTTCTACAGCCTCGATATTTTCCTTCTGCTTGAAGCGTGCAAAGTGGTCGAGGTACTCTGTCGTTTTCTGGTAAATACTGTATGTAGCAAATTAGCATGCGCCCTTCACGAAACCGAGCATCCAAATCCATCTTCCCTCTATTACTGTCGATCCCTTCAAACGCGTAGAAAGATATGTCCCTCTCCGGGAATAGTCCGTAGAAGGGTGCCAGGCGCGTTCTCAAATTAAAACACATACTCAGTCTCATTGAACCCCTTCCTGCCCTCGCGCCGCTTCTGCATCAGTGTGTTTATGACGAGAGCAGCCTCGCTATGTGTCAAAGTATCCACGTCCTGGAACTCCCCAAGCTTCAGCTCCGCCGCAGCTTCCTCGTCTCCTTGGGGTGCTTCTCGCGTGCGCGATGTTGGTGCTGGGGTTGCCATTCTTTCTTAATCACCAAGCTTGGTGGCCTTCTTTGATGTGCGATATGGTAACAATCGTAGGAGGGAGTTTGGTGGCTTGGTATAGAAGCAGCTCGGATGTTGGTGAAAGAGTGTGGTGGGGTGGTGTGGTTGCGTTTAAGAAAGAAATTCAAGCTGAACAAATCCGAGGTCGGTTGAGCCGCGTTGACGACCCTCAGGAGCTCCAATGCGCCAGTTGACCCACGCTCACCAACCAACAAACATTTGACCTGCTTTCGTTGCGACCATTAAGCCTATGAATTCTTTTGCTGTCCAGTTCCCCAGGCTCATCATTATTCAATCGTACTGCATTATTCACAATGTGCCAATTTCCACTCTATAACCTACGAGCAAACAACTAACAGAACCAGGGTTGTCTTCGCTCTAATGATAATCAATAAAGCCGGTGGTCTAATCTACCAGCGTGATTTCGCCGAAGGTCTCAATAAACTCTCATCGAATGATTATCTAGTCTTCGCAGGTACCTTCCACGGCGTCCACGCAATCACCACTCGATTACATCCACTCTCCCACCAAACAAATCGATCCTCAGTTCCCCATAGTGAACGGCCTGAACCCCCTTCTGGAATCGAAGTACTCGAAACGGAAAACTTTAGACTGCAATGTTTCAATACGCTTACAGGAACAAAATTTTTATTGTTCACGGAACCTCAGCAGGCAAATGTGGAGGTAATACTAAGAAGGATATATGAGCTGTATAGCGATTATGTGATGAAAAATCCATTTTATCAGAGTGAGATGCCGATTAGGTGTGAGGGGTTCGATAGGAGGTTGGTGGGATACTTGAGGCCATTGAACTCGAGGTGAAATAAAGTTGAATATGCGAGATTAAGCAAGACGTATGAGCACCAAATTTGGGGCACTAATGCTATTCTTATAGTCTGAACAGGAGACAAAGGATTCTGGCATCAAGAAGTCTATGGGAGGGGGAAGGAAGGAGGTTGAGGGTCGTGTAGAGACAGAGTGTCTACATATCATACGTGATACGAAAGTCCATCCCTTAAAGAATCCCCAAGAGGTTAGAGGAAGTAGCATTTAAAGGGTTACAATTGTCAGGTCTGATATTTGAGGCAACGATCTTGATTGCCCAAAGTCATTAATATAGTACATGCCCAACGCCACGCAATGTTTAGTCCTTTCTATGCTGTGTCCATTGCATCGTCATCCTTCTTGGCGTCTTTTTTCTCACCATTGGGGTTACCATCCTTATCTAGTAAACTTTCCTTTGCCTCGTCCTCTTCCTTGATCTCAGGCAATGGCTCAGCCGCAGGAACCTCAGCCTTATTCTGCTTCTCAACCCGAGCCTTTTCCTCCTCCATACTCATACGTAGTGCCAATGCTAGTTCTGGGTCGATAGATGGATCGATACCGAATTCAAAGCTCTCAGTATTTCCTCCACTCTCTGCAGCTCCCGCTCCACCTGGACCACCCCCTTCACCGTTGAGTATTGCAGATGACAATAGCTGGTCGCTGAGAAGATATGGCCCAGGTGGGATAGTAACGAGATGCGATCCGTCGCCTCCCTTAACGTTCTCGTTGAAAGCTTCTAGCTTCTTCGATACGTCCTCATCTAGTTCTCCGAATGAAACAAAGTCGATCGAAACATTGTTCTTCTTCATCTTTTTGGCCAGCTTCACCAGTGTCTTCTCATCTTCTGAAATAGGACTGCAATTGAATATGACGACTCGTTGACGCTGTGATTTGTTCTGGCGATGCTTAAGCGCTAACTAAAAGTAAAGCATTAGCGAATGGTTATTTGAATATAGTCTAATCGTAATCACTTACACCAGCAACTTGGATTGACGTAGCTAAATGACTTCCGCCTCGAATCTTATCCTTTGTACGATGTAATCCATCAAGGACCTTGCCATGATCGGTTGTTAACGTAACTAGCACTTCCGGTTGCTTCCCCCCCATGCTCATTAGACCAACTGAAGATTCCGGGTTGCTTTGAGTAATGTGGGAGAAGATGAGTGAAACGGCGTCTGCTTGAGCTTCATATCTGGTCGGTGTGTAATCGCCATTTCTGCTGCTTTCCGAGTTATCCACCACAATCATAACCGCTTCGAGAACCATAGCTGCGGCAGTTCTAGTGTGTTGAAGATTTTTAGGCGTCGTGGATTGCTAGGCAGTGGAGAGTTACAAATTGTAGGTCAAGGAAGCTCATGTCAACATTCAGGTAGCTCTGGGCTGCGCGTACTAGCGCATAACCTTAATCATAGACTGGGCATTCAGCCAAAGTCACATGACTCTTCCATACAGCATTTTACTAGCCAGAGGATTGTAATCTCTAGTTTACCTTTGAACAACAATTTGCACCCGCCTTGAGCAACTGAGCCAAGATGACTTGCAGCTAAGCATTTTTGCTTTGCAAAGGTCTATTCACCCTTAATACGCAACACCACTACGCTCGTCCCAGGAAGCTCGTAGACCTCGTTCTTCTTCGAATTCCTTCAATATTATAAACTACTTCGCACCCATGCCTAGTTTGAGCCTCTATTATATAGTTTCATAGTTGTATCATCCACTTTTAATATCACTATGGGATTTTCTCTCCAACCTTGTCAACCGGTTGATGCTGCCAATATCGCAACTGTTATTATGACTGCCTGGAATGTAACTGGCATTGGCGTTACCGTTGGGAGGATCTTCCAATTGAAAAAATGATTGAGTGGGCCACAAAAAGATTTCCTTGGGTTTTAGTTACTGAGAGAGAAATAAAGCGGCACCAAAAGGCTGTTGAGATCTCTATGGGACAAGTAGTTGGTTATGCTCGCTGGTTGCTGCCCCCCGACTCCGAGCTAGCCAATAAAGACATACGGTTAGAAGCTCAAGCTGCGGAACCCAGTCCAGCTGACCTCAATCTGTTTGAGAGGAATATGCAAGAATGGCCCTTACCAAACGTCAAGAGTGGCGAGATGATAGAATTTCGTGCCAGTGGACTAGCAGAAGCTGAAAAAAGGGTCAAAATAAATGGCCCATTCTTAAGTAGGTGCTGTTTTGGCATACAGAAAGGGATACTTAATTTTGCCGAAGTCGAGCCATACGTTCATCATTTTTTGGTGCGCCAGCCACTCTCTCCGGAAGCATAAACCTTCAATGGCAGAATATATATGGGTCACTATCATCTAATAACATTTCCTTGGATTTTCTGAAACTCAATATAGCCAGCTTCTGAATTAGACCCTCTTATTCGGTAGCCTACACTTTAGAAGCAATAGATAGTCACAATATCCCGAAGATACTCAATTTCGGTCCTCACACAAAAAGATGTCAGCCTTGCTTCTATAGTCTTTTATGGTAACTAACTACCGCTAAGATCAGAAGATACATGTTAGCAAACTATGGATTAATTCTATCTAATGATTCCAGCCTTGCTAGGTAGGAGTGGTGGGGTTGTGAATATGAGTTACACCTCCCTGGTAGAATTTAGAATCAACTCGCCGGGCATTACATGAAGATCTGGTTACATTGGTATCAATGTGGACTAATGTTATGATGATCGGAAAACATCCATCCTACGACACTTTTCTTGTCAATTCCCGTATTTATAGAGAGCTTTCTGGGGACGGATCGAGACGTTACTTAAGGCGCTCGGTTATGATACCCTGGTCATATGTATTCTTGGCAGAGATGCGGAACGTAGTCCTTTGTTTACGTCCTTCCAACATCCAATGACACCAATATTTTCCCAGAATACCCAACGTAAATAATCTAAGAAACAATTGCTCCCCCGCAATTACTTTGCTCTAGCTTCCGTCAAATCCTTATACCTCATATAGCAAAAAAAGAATTTCCTAGATTATGGCGCCGACGCGACAAAAGAAACGCAAGTCCACCGATTCAACAACCTCTGTAGATATTCAGAGCTTTCCTGTGCCCCCTCAGCTTGTACCGGCAAAGATGCAAAACCATACACGTACTCCTACTGGCCGAAGCCCTATACGAAAGCAAGCTATGGGAATTACAATAGGTCAAAAGCAAGCGTTAATCGATAACCTGCAACTCGAAAGTATGACCCTCCTGGAGCTAAACACCATTCATGTACGCGATGGTCTTGCTAACGTTCTTTTCAACAGTCACTGAGCGAGCTAGAAAACTTCGTGCGCAGTATATGATCCAAGCACAAGGGCTACGTACGCGTATTGAGATCAGAGTTAATCGCATTCCAATGGCACTTCGACGCGCAAAGATGGGAGATTTATTACTGAAGCATGCCGAGAATACATCGAAAACTGGATCAGTTCGTAACTTGCATGGAAAGCATCAGTCACCAGCGAAGAACTTGATTCAAATAGAGCAAAGTCGCGGCAGTCCTTCACCACAACGTCCTACTAAACGTCACAGGTTCGATTTCACTCACCCCTTTAACTATGGAAGGTAGCTAATTGAACTCTAGTGATGACATTGCCATAGACAAGGAAAATGAGGACATTGAGAATCCAAAGAAAAGAATTCGTGGGGCACCTCACCCCCCAGAGCGCACAACTTCTCGAGTAAATCTCAAGCCCGATCAAGTCCTTTCCCCGCGATCAGCAAACTCTCGAACATATCCCAAATCACCAGTCCGCTCCACCGCACCCACTGGAAAATCTCTTCTCGCTCGTCCCATTTCTCCTCTAAAAGCTACTGCACCAGTCGTAACAGGTGGAGCAGCAAGCATTCTTACAAATATGGTAGAGAAGGCTAAAGCTACACGTGGAGCCGCCACAAGAAAGGCCACAGAAGTCACAGCTGCGGCGGGAATTGGCAGAGGAAAGAGAGCAGCAGCTGTAGCTCCAGTACCGAGAGTACCGCGTGGGAGAGCTGCTAGTGATTCGAGCAATAATAGCGGATCAACTGTTATTAGGAAGAATGCCCCGCCGGCAAAGAAAGCCGCCGTACCAGTGGCAAAGAGGACAGTTATGAATACAATCAAGGGAATTGGGGCTGGGGCGACTTCGAAAAAGGCGCCAGGTCCAAAAACAGCCGCCCCTGTGACAGGTGGAAGGGTTTTAAGAAAGAGGAATTAAGCTTGGATGCGGTAGACTGGTATACAAAGTATTGATTTTGTTGCAACGGCTCATCACAATTTTATATAGGGTTGGAAGTAGTTTAGCTGGAGTATTTTAGGGAGGTTTGTTTATATTAGCATTGGAGTTGTGGATAAGGACGAAAGAGAGAACTTGTTTTTTAAAGACGTGCCAGTTCATTGATTCATATCGTTGATTCATAAATAATGCTGGGAAGGCTTCTGCAACCACCACATAACAGTGTTATGGTATTTGCATGAAGGGCCAAACTTTGGCCATGACAATTCAATGGCAAGCTGACATCTGCTTGATGATGGTGATGGCGGAAGTTGAGACATGAGGCAATAGGCATCCCGTACCGTGTGTATTGCGAAGCCCTAGCCTCGTCAATCCACTTCCATTCAATTCGTCTCCATCACGCAGCTCTAAAATGCAACTCCGTTGCCCAGCTGCGGCTCCTTCTTCTTGACCTTGTGTTCGATCAACTCGATGTTATCCTCAGGGATTACTGGGTATTTCTCCAACAAAAATTCCTCAATCTCTTCGCTTACATCACCCTGAACCACGATCTCCTCCCCTATTCCTACTGTTAGCTATTTTTTTCTATCAATGCTCTCTTACGCAGCTCTAACAATAAAGAGAAGCACGTACCTCCACTAGGGACCTTCGTAACACTCGCCCCAGTAGCAAACTTCTTTCCGAACTCCTTGGACATCTTTTTATTTTCCAACCCAAATGCCTCAAGTCCAGAAACAGCAGTAACGTATTTACGTTTATTTCGTTCGACTCGCTTGATTATAACTTTTGATGAGGCAATTGTAGCTAAGGCTTTGGCTTCTTGTGCTTCGGCTTTCAGGGCTTTCTTGTGAGCATCTTTCTCTGCGCGCTTACGAGCATCGACGGAGAGGGTGGCTGTAGAAGCCTCCAGCGCATCTGTGAATCACTTAGTAATAGATCTCTCTTATATAGTGGATAGAGGCACACATACCAGCAGACCAGAGGCGCTCGTACATTGGGGGGTTTGCTTTCTGGAGCCAGTCCTGGCATTTTTTGACCGTACCGCCAAATTCACAATACTACTTCCTCATTCGGTAAGCTATCTCTTTGAATGGAAAAAGAATGGGTGTTTTATCTTGTACCTCAGGAGGTAATGTACAAACTGGATGGTTGTAAGTAGCTGTTTGGAGGGGTAGTCAAGGCGGGGTTGAAGCTCACCTCCACAATAAGTTACGTTTCGTGACTGTGGCTCTGCTGGCGCAGCAGCAGCTTCTGAGGCTTCTGGTCCTGCCATTATATTTTATATCTGGATATTCTGACGGTAGAGACGAGGCGTGTTTTGTGTTGTGGTGTTGTCCTTCAGTACAACATAAACATGAAGGAGGGGCAAATTTAAGGCTTCCGCTAGCGCCCGCCCAGGTAAACCACTACAATTCCAAGCTTTGAAATGGAGACTCTCTATAACTTCTTTCAAGACTATCAACTCGATGACAGATTCCGATTTTGAGAGTCAATTTGTTATTTTTGAGCCGTAGTATAGTACAGCCTCATAATTTGTAATGTCATCTATGTAGGTGCCCATGTCATAGTTAGCGATAAATCGTAGATGTGATCTTGCGAGACAAGATGAGACGAGTATCCAGTGTGGATAAATGGTGGTCTGAAGACTACAGATTTATCAAATAGTTTATGTCACCAAGCGTCTCTCTATAGCGCTTAAGATAGCCTGTATATCAATGTAAAATAGAAAGCCCTTACCCATATACTTTTGTATAGCATGCATATATGCGTAGGAGCTGTCGTCTCGAAAAAGATTTAGTCTCGCTTACCTCAGGGGCTCATCAGAGGTTGGCGACAATGTGCCATTCAAAATACATCATCAGAGTTAATTAGACTGAGTGCTACAATTAGTGAAATTAAACTATCAGATTTAGCAGCATGCATACAGCCGTACTAAAATCCCTTTGCTTAAGCGATCAAAATGTGAATTGGGTTACACATTCGAGTCTCTCGTGAAATCATAACATGTATAATAATCATGTCCACTCATTTCTAAAAGATATTAGTTTCCCTAAATTTTCCTTCAATACTGCTACAACTTCAGACTCCTTCATCGTCCACCTCGTCCTGTAAGCTTTTTCTCTTTCAAAACCACCATCTATCCAAGGTGCAATATTCTCACATCCTTGGGGAACTCGCACTTTATCTCTTACGTTTCATGTTTACCACAGGGTTTCCTGTACTTCTCGGCCTAATTAGTCAATGACGTCTATACCCCATACAACATTTAAGTGATCATAATCTTCAATGACCTCTTGATGTACTACTCTCACACACGGCTCTCTTCCTCGTTCAGAACTCTGTAAAAGACGACGACCATCTACCAAGTTATCCAGCAACCCACAGTGCAAATGGAGGTACCTGGTGATTAAATCATGCCTTCAGAATTCTTATTTATTGTTTTCTCACATTCCAGTGGTACTTTCGGCATATCGTCAATCTTCCCTTCCAGACTGTTGTCCACTTTGTTTTCGTTCTGAGAGCAAATATCCATTACATTCTCCTTATCCTCTGCATCGCAAGCTTCTCTGGTAGCAAGTATACACTTTTGCTGGGCAAAACAACCATTTACCAACCACCAGAGCATACTCTCTGCACAAAGATATACGGGACTAACCTGGGACATTCGATCCCGTAGCCCGCGGTCCCAATTTTCAACATCCGATCCGTTTCGATCCAAAAAGATTAGATAGCATAACTTACCATATAGTCTACCTGGGAGAGTTGCATGTATCATCATCAGTAGCGGAATAAACGAGTGTATACCAAAAATCAATCTAAAGTACCATGGCGATATAAGGAGCATGAACTTGAAATGAGCTTTCTCAAAGACCGGTCTTGCATAGGCAGCTGAGGCTAAAGCATAGAACACAGTGAAACTATCGCCCAAATCAGGTCGCTGCTTCTCTGACAATTAGATAAATAATTGAGTCGTTCCCTGCGAATGGGCTATCAGTCCTAGCTTTCAAATCCTGTCTCCAAAGTACTCTTGATGTGAGTGCTGGTGAGTCCATGACACCCATCTGACAAATATTCCATGACCACATCCTCGGATCTGGATAACTGAAAGATGTGTGCTCCGGCTTAAGACCACGCCTGTTGTTTCCAAGCCATACATCGTAACCCTGTTTGCAGAGGTAGAATACCAAGGAGTCATCGTCGTTGGTGCAATATACACCTGCAGACTGCAATAGACCGTGTATCACAAGGATAGGAAATTTAGGCTTTCCGGATAGCATTGAGCTGCTAGCTGTAGTACGATTTGTAAAGATATCTTGCCTCCGGGCAGCGAGTTCATCTTTTTTCGGAGGAGTAAATGCAAGCGGATTATAGAGACCTGCCACAAATCAATTATAAAGTCATCTTCAGTCTGCACTTAAACTCTTCAACGTCAAGTCCTACCCGCCTTGCGTCAAATCCACTATCACAAAGCAACCGATCAGGCCCGCCCTCGGTTGATGTGAACTCTTCAGAACCCGTGTTCTAGAAGCTCGTCCTGGCGACTTCTTCTTCCATGCACTATCTGATTCTATTCTAATCTCTTTCCTTACTTTCTCCTTTTCATAATGTGGTCTTCTTTTCTCTGGGTTTGTGAAATATAATTAGATACCAAGTATAATTAATCATCCATTTTACAGTAGTGAGGACTGCACCAAGTGTAATCACCAATACAAATGTTAAGGACAAGATGAAAGATGATGTCAGGAAGATGTAGCATCTGCTCTCTCGCATCATGGATGGTGCTCCGTATGAGGGTAGGGCAGGAAAACCAAGGATTAGATGCCGATGGCGGCATGACTCTCGGAAGAGAGCTTTTTCCAGATTGTGGCATCGTGAAGCTGTCTTGAAATGTTTTCAAACTGCAGCTTTCTCTCCCGAGGTTAGTCGAGGAATAATCGGCATCCTTGTGCTCGTTCCTTTGAAACATCTGGGATTCACTGTCTGGACTATTATATCTCTCTCTCGATCAAAGGCACCACCGGTAGCC
>Ga0247804_10000993_pt1 | contig 13177 bp, 9 predicted proteins | sample UWRJL029104C1_FD_181142 | JGI IMG/M metagenome (GOLD analysis project Ga0247804, IMG submission 181142) | Plant litter microbial communities from Arlington Agricultural Research Station in Wisconsin, United States - UWRJ-L029-104C-1 | ecosystem: Environmental > Terrestrial > Plant litter >...
TAGCTTTGCTCGTGACACTGCTTTTCTTTAGCTCCTGTTCGGAAAAGAAGGAAGAAAAAAAGTTCACTATCGGTTTTTCGCAATGCGTGGGTTCTGATTTGTGGAGGAAAACGATGCTTGAAGAAATGAAAATGGAACTTTCCCTCCGGTCGGGAACCAACTTCATTTATATGGATGCAAACAACAGCAGCAAGAAGCAGATTGAGCAGGTTGAGGAATTGGTCGATAATCATATTGACCTTTTAATTATATCGCCAAACGAAGCATCTCCATTAACGGATATTGTCGAAAAAGTATATAATAAAGGAATCCCTGTAATTGTTCTTGACCGGAAGACTTCCTCATCCCAATATACCGCATATGTAGGTGCCGGAAATTATCAGATAGGCAAGATGGCTGGCCAGTACATCACCAAGCTGCTGAAAGGAAGCGGTAAAGTAGTGGAAATATTGGGGTTGCCGGGATCTTCTCCGGCAATGGAGCGGGATAAAGGTTTTTCTGATGAGTTAAAGAAGTCACCGGGAATAAAATTAGCAGCCCAGGTTTATGGTAACTGGGTTGCCAACAGCACCCTTCTGGAACTGGAAAAGAATAAAGAAACAATACTGCAATCTGATGCTGTTTTTGCGCATAACGATGTTATGGCCGCCAGTACAAAAGATTTTCTTCGTAATCATAAAGCTTCAGAACAAATTAAAGTTATTGGTGTAGATGCGCTTCCTGGTTCGGGTGGCGGACTACAGCTCATCAGTGAAGGAAAAATATCTGCCAGCGTACTGTATCCAACAGGAGGCAAAGAAGCCATTAGTATCGCTTTCAAAATCCTGAATAAAGAACCTTTTTCAAAAGAAAATATCCTGCAGAGTCTAGTGATCGACAGTTCTCTGGTTCAACTCATGAAACTTCAATGGGCAAAGGTATCCAGCCAGCAAAGAGATATTGAACGCCAGCAAACGATGTTGTCTGATCAGCTTAAAATCTATGATAATCAAAAGCTGGTGCTTAACTTTATTGTTATCACACTGGTCTTGGCAGTGATATTTGGAGGCCTGGCATTTTTCTCCTTGTTGGAGAACCGTAAAATTAACAAAAGCCTTGAACAGAAAAATGTTCAGATACTTGATCAGCGAAATAAGCTAATTGATGCCTCGGCTAAAATTGAGGAGGCGACTGAAGCCAAGCTTAATTTTTTTACCAATATATCCCATGAGTTCAGAACCCCGTTAACGTTGATTTTATCTCCATTGGAAGATTTAGTCAAAAGCGATAAAATCCAAAGCGGGGAAAAGCGGGAACTCACGATGATTCAAAAAAATGCGTATCGGTTACTGAAGCTGATCAACGAACTTATCGATTACAGAAAGATAGAACACCAGAAATTCCATGTTCAACCAACCAGGAATAACGTTCAGTCTTTCCTGAATGAAATAATAGAAAGCTTTAGATATGGGGCCTTGAAAAAAGATATCGCCTTAAAGTATTCTTTTCCCTCACCTGATATCCTAGCCAATTTTGATGTAAATATTCTTGAAAAGGTGGTACTGAATTTATTGAGCAACGCATTAAAATTTACCCCGGCTCATGGTAGAATACATGTGGATTTGACTACTGATGATAATAATTTCATCATTTCAGTCTCTGATAATGGCAGCGGGATGGATAAAGAGGAATTGCTGCAGGTTTGGGACCAATTTTATCAATCCAATACCAGCGAATCGAGGGGATCTGGTCTTGGTCTTTCCCTCACCCGTGAACTGGTGCATTTGCACGGTGGTTCTATTGATGCGCAAAGCAAAAAATGGCATGGAAGTACTTTCACGGTCACAATGCCTTATGGTGAGCCGATAGATTCAAAGCTTTCCTCTGTAAACGCAAATGACCGAAGTGTTTCATTAACGGAGCAAGTGAAAGTTTACATCACAGAAGAGTTACCAGCAGAGGACAAACAGTTCGATCCGATTGCTGAATACATCAAAGAATATTCCGTTCTCATCATTGAGGATAATCTGGACCTGTTAAATTACCTTCATGAAAAATTTTCAGCCAATTATGAGGTATTCACCGCCACAACCGGTAGCCAGGGACTTTATGAAGCTTTCGAAAAAATTCCTGATATCATCGTTTCTGATGTGATTATACCCGGGATGTCGGGTAAAGAAATTGCAAAGAAAATTAAAACAGATCTTCGAACCTCCCATATTCCGCTTATTTTGCTTACGGCACAGGCTAGTCCTGAACAGCAGATAGAGGGCATAAATAGTATGGCCGATCTCTATATGACTAAACCTTTTCATTTTGACTTCCTTCAGGCGAATGTACGAAACCTGCTTACCAATCGTATGTTATTAAAGGAGCATTACATCAGCGATATTAGCTCTGGTGTAGAGAAAAAATCCTCGTTAAGCGTTCTGGACAAGAAGTTTCTGAATGATTTTGCAGGCATTGTAGAGCATCACCTTGGTAGTGAAACGCTGAATGTGGAGGATATAGCCAAGATGATAGGTATTTCCCGTATTCAGCTCTACAGAAAGGTTAAAGCATTACTTGATTGTAGTATTACAGATTACATTTTAACCCGCAGACTAAAAAAGGCCAGCTACCTGCTGATGAATGAAGATTATTCCATTTCGGAAATCGCCTTTAAAATAGGTATTTCCTCACCAACATACTTTTCAACTCTGTTTAAAGGAAAATATGGAATGAGTCCAAGTGAGTTTAAAAAGAAGCAGAATAATTGATTGAGCCAGGGATGTTAATGGGGTCGTACTTTTAAAGAAATGTCATGCAATAGCTTTAAGGCTGAAAAAAATGACTTAAATAAAAAACCCTTTTTACGCATCGTAAAAAGGGTTTGTACTCGGGGCGGGAATCGAACCCGCACGCCTTTGAAAGCACAGGATTTTAAGTCCTGCGTGTCTACCAGTTCCACCACCCGAGCATTAGTCTATTCCGAATCCTCGGTAAGATTAATGTTTTAAAATAAATGCTTTCTGGTAGGAAAGCATTTAGAGCGAAAGACGAGATTCGAACTCGCGACCCCGACCTTGGCAAGGTCGTGCTCTACCAACTGAGCTACTTTCGCGTTAACAATACAGATAAACCGTTTTGTTTTGGTGATGCAAATATAGAGAGTTTTCTATTTCTGTCAAGAAATTTCTTGTTAAAAATTTAATATTTAATTTAAATTGCTGGCTTTCAGGGCCAGTAAAATCAAATCACTTTCAAATCCCCTTCCCTGGAGGTAGGTCATTAGCTTCATTTTTCGTTTTAAAGTGTTTGATTCGGTTAAAGTATTCGCTTTTTTCACAGCCAGATTTTCTAAAGTTTGCATATAATCATCATCATCTAAACTGTACAATGCTTTTTGCAAAATCCTTTCAGGAACACCTTTTAGTTTCAAGCCTTGTTTAATTTTTGCACGGCCCCATTTGTTAATGTTAAATTTTCCGGAAGCATACGATTTTGCAAAACGTTCCTCGTTGAGGAAGTTGTTTGTGATTAAATCTGATAAAATCTCCTCCAGTTCATCGCCACGCATTCCCCATTCCACTAATTTGTAACGCACTTCCTTTTGCGAACGTTCCTGGTAAACACAGAAATGCTCTGCTTTGGCAAGTGCCTGTTTTTTGTCTAATATTGCTTCTGCTTGTTTGCCGCTTTTCATATTTAATTACTGAAATTCGTAAAAAATAAAGCGATTACCATATTTTTTTTGAATTTGATGCCATGCAGAATCCAATTTATACCGTTTCGAGAATCAAAGAAATATTAAATGCCGATGCCAGAATAGTTGAGGAACAAGTTGTTATCAATTATCTAGTAATCGATAGCCGCTCGGTTCTGGTGCCGGAAAATTCTTTGTTTTTTGCCTTGTCTTCACACCGGGATGGACACGAATTTATAAAAGACGCTTACAATAAAGAGATTAGAAATTTCCTCATCACAGAAGAAAAATATGTTAGTGAATATCCTGACTGCAATTTTATTATAGTGGCTGATGCCCTGACGGCATTACAAAAGCTAGCTATCGAACACCGGAATCAGTACGATTTAAAAACGATTGGAATCACTGGAAGTAACGGGAAAACAATTGTTAAAGAATGGTTATATCAACTTTTAACGACAGATTATAATATCGTTCGCAGTCCGAAAAGCTATAATTCGCAGATAGGTGTGCCACTTTCTGTTTGGCAAATTGATGCTGACAATACCTTAGGGATTTTCGAGGCCGGTATTTCTGCTGCAAACGAAATGGAAACGCTTGCCGAAATTATTCAGCCACAAGTCGGCATCTTAACCAATATTGGTGAAGCGCATGCGGAGGGTTTTAGTTCTAAAAGAGAAAAACTAACTGAGAAATTAAAATTATTTAAAGAAACAGAACTGTTCATCTATTCGCCTGATTACGTTGATGGAATTAACTTCGAAGATTTACCCGGTAAGAAGCAGTTTAGCTGGAGTGGGATTCAAGGAGCTGATTTACGGATTATTACCGTAAATCCTGTTAAAGGAAATTGCCGCTTACAGGCGATTTTTGAGGACAAAGAAATAGCCTGTACATTACCCTTTAATGATAAAGCCTCAATTGAAGATGGTATAATCTGCTGGGCAACGCTGCTTGCACTAGGCTATCCCCCTGAGGAAACAGATTTGAGACTGCAGAAATTGACCCACGTAAGCATGCGCCTGGAACTTAAAAACGGCATCAATCAATGTTCTGTAATTGATGATTCTTATAGCGCGGATATTTCATCGCTAGCCATTGCCCTTGATTTTTTAAATCAGCAAAATCAACATCCTAAGAAAACAGTGATACTTTCAGAACTATTCGAAACAGGAAAGAATGACTTGGATTTATATGCCGAAATCGCTGATTTACTGGCGCAAAAGAAAGTGAACCGGTTGATAGGCATTGGTACGCACATCGCCAGATACAGTACGCTATTTAAATGTGAAACGCAGTTTTTTCAGGATACCAATGCATTTGTAGAGGCTTTTTCCGGCTTGCAATTCAATCATGAAACCATTTTAGTTAAAGGCGCCAGGCGATTTGAATTCGGCAGGATTAGCAAACTTTTAACCCAAAAGATCCATGATACAGTTTTGGAAATCGATTTGAATGCAATGGTCGCGAATCTGCAATTTTATCGTTCAAAAATCCAACTTGGTGTAAAGGTTATGGCGATGGTTAAGGCTTTTTCTTATGGAAGCGGAAGTTTTGAAATCGCCAATCTACTTCAATTTCACAAAGTTGATTATCTGGCCGTCGCTTATGCCGATGAGGGTATTGCTTTGCGCAAAGCAGGAATCAGTTTGCCAATTATGGTGATGAGTCCCGAAGAATCAGCTTTTGAAGCGATTATCAAGCATCAATTAGAACCGGAAATTCACAGTTTGGAGATTTTAAATAGTTTCTTAAATGCACTTTCAGATAATGATGTTAATTACCCGATACACATAAAAATCGATAGTGGAATGCATCGTTTGGGTTTTGATGAAAATGATGTAAAAGAATTATCTGAGATATTAAAAGATGTAAAAAGGATTAAAGTACTAAGTGTTTTCTCTCATTTAGTAGCCAGCGGGGAAGCAGAACACGATGGTTTTACGCTACAGCAGATTGATAAATTTAAACACATTGCCAATCAGTTAATCAATGTTTTGGGCTACAAACCAATTCTTCATATCGCTAATACTTCTGGCATTAGTCGCTGGCCAGACGGACAAATGGATATGGTGCGTTTAGGAATTGGTTTGTATGGTTTCGATTCAGCACTTCCAAATAATCGTGGCTTGCAAACCACCATGGTATTAAAAACGACCGTTACCCAGGTGAAGACCTTAGCTGCAGGGGAAACTGTTGGCTACAGTAGGAGAGGGGTAATGCCTGACGGAGGTAAAATCGCGACCGTAAAAATCGGCTATGCCGACGGATACAACCGTTCTTTTGGAAACGGGGTTGGTAAAATGATCATCAACGGCCAACTGGTTCCAACAATTGGTTCCATCTGTATGGATATGACCATGCTCGACGTTACTGGTGTCGACGTGAAACCAGGCGATGAGGCAATCGTTTTTAATCACGAACACAACATTATGGAACTGGCTAAACAAATCAATACCATTCCCTACGAAATCCTGACTAATATTTCTCAAAGAGTGAAAAGAGTTTATTTTTATGAATAAATTAGTTCAATTGTTCATTCGTTCAATAGTTCAATAGTTCATTCGTTCATTTGTTCATTCGTTCAACAGTTCATTTGGCAAGGCCTTTATAAATCCTGCCAACCGATGAATCAGGCTATCTGGTCATTATTTATTCAATTGTTAATTGGTCATGCAATTTATGTAAGTAAAGCTAACCAACGACAGATGAACTAGATCCTTCAAGCCAATGAACGAATGGCAAGTGAACCAGTAAACATTCAAACCAATGAACCAATGGCTAGTGAAGCAGTGAACTATTGAATATTTAAAATCATTGCAGGTTATCCATCATGCTAACTAATGAACTAATGGTAAGTGAACCAATGAACTTTCAATACCAATGAACCAATGGCTAGTGAACTATTGAACATTTTTAAATAAGTTTGCAGCATGAACAAAGTCGGGAAAGCTATTTTAAACTATTTAATTAAGGGTTTATTAATTGTTGTGCCCATTGCAGTGAGTATTTTTATTGTGGTTTGGGCAGTTACAACGGTAGATAGCTGGTTAAATGTGAATAACATACTTGGTGTCAATCCAAACACAGGAGAAAGCAGGAACATTCCTGGCTTAGGTTTGCTTACCGTTTTAGCCCTGATTTTACTGGCTGGAATTTTTGTAACCAATTTGGTTACCGAGCCGATGTACAATTGGTTTCAGCGTATGATGCAAAGATTACCGCTTTTAAATTTCATTTATTCATCTATAAAGGATTTAACCGAGGCTTTTGTAGGCGACGAGAAAAAGTTTAATCACCCGGTTTTGGTAGAAGTAGAAGGTGGATTAAAGAAAATTGGTTTCCTTACTCAAAACGATTTGCATAAACTCAACCTGCCGGATGATGTAGCGGTTTACTTTCCGCTATCCTATTCTTTTGCAGGGCAGCTTTGCATCGTTAAAAAAGACAAGGTAAAAGATTTGAATATGAGTGCTGCAGAAGCGATGAAGTTGGTGGTGAGCGGCGGGGTTAGCGGACTTTAGATTTGATGATTTAGCTAACTAGTCGTAGCGTCTCGCTACGAGATTGGTAGTTATTGAATAATTCATTTCTAGGTCTTAGCGAGACGCTAAGACCAGGTTGTTTCTATAAGATGAGATTAATATTTTCTATTGTCTTAGCGAGACGCGAAGACCAGATTATGTGGTGCTGACATTTATTTAAAAATACTGTTGCTTGAAAACAAAACAAATACGAAAATCACAAATACAAATAGTATTCTGGTATAATACTCTCTTATAAATAAGCCCGACAGAATCAATAAATCATCATCCGTATTGCTATGGATAAGGCCGTTTCCTGTTGAAGAGTTATAGATTATTTGTTTCTCTTTGTGGTTATTTAGCGTCCAGCGACTTAACCAGCTGTTTTGAAAGCTCCAGTCAAATACTTCTCCTGAAGTAAAAATGATTTTAGCCTTAAAGCCAAGCCAATCGTAACGGATTACTGCCAAAACTTCGTTTTTATTATTGAGGATTTTGGTTTCAGGGTTTGAATAACCCTCACTTTTTAAAAGATAGATTCCTTGTTGTGTAGTGGCAATTGCCGAATTTTTAAATGAGCTAAAGTTGATTGAAAATTTAAGCATTGCGTTGCCAAATACCTGATAATTACTATCAAATAAACCTTTTCTCCAACTTAGCGTTTGCTCCATATCTTTCAGGATTAATTTTGTTTTCGTATGAACTTCTTATAAACAAAAAAGAGCGATTTTGTTTTGTAACAGTTAGAGTTAAGTATTTCAAACATGTTACAACCAAATTATTGAGCGCAAAAAAAAGCGCCTGCAAATACAAGCACTTATTAATTATTGAATTTTGAATGATTGAGTTATTAAATGAAACCCAAACCTACAATCTTACAATTTTGGTTTAATTTTTTTAACCATTTGAATCCTGTCAATCTTATAATCCTCTAATCCTGTTCAAAATCCTGAGAATCCTGAAAATCCTTTAATCCTGGTTAAATCCTGGTCTAAAAGTTAGGTTTCAGCACATACTTATCATAGAATCTGAAAATATGTTCCGCTGCTTCTTCAGCAGTATCCACCAGGCGGAATAAATTCAAATCCTCTTCATGAATGTTGTGTTCTGTTTGAAGCATCGTTCCTTTAATCCAGTCGATTAAACCACCCCAATAATCTTTTCCTAATAGTACGATTGGGAAGCGGGCAATTTTGCCGGTTTGAATGAGTGTTAAAGCCTCAAAAAGTTCGTCCATTGTTCCAAAACCTCCAGGCAAAACCACAAAACCCTGACTGTATTTCATAAACATAACCTTGCGGACAAAGAAATAATCGAACTCCAGTAATTTGTTATGGTCGATGTATTTATTATGAAATTGCTCGAATGGCAGTTCTATGTTCAAACCCACCGATTTACCGCCATTCGTATGTGCGCCTTTATTTCCTGCTTCCATAATACCTGGGCCACCACCTGTAATAACACCATAACCGCGGTCGGTTAATAACTTACCGCACTGTTCCGCTAATTGGTAATACTTGTTTGTTTGTGCGGTACGGGCGGAACCATAAATGGTAACGCAAGGGCCGATTTTAGCCAGTTTCTCAAAACCATCAACAAACTCAGCCATTATTTTAAAAATCTGCCAGGAATCGGTTACCTTAATTTCCTGCCAGTCTTTATTTTCAAAAGCACTTCTAATTTTTTCTTCACTCGTCATAAATAAGTATACTAAATATTAAAATCTGGTTTGCGCATCCGTTTTTTTGCTGATGAAAAGCAAACCGATAAAGGTGATCAAACCGTTAATTAAAATCAGTTCAACACTGAAAACGTAACCGCCCAAAATTTCTTTTGAGTAGCTTGAAAGCAAGTAACATAAAAAAGGCGATAATATGCAAACTATCGGTACTAATTTATCGTGCAAACCCCGTTTTTTGACAAACAATCCAAAACTATACAAGCCTAAAAGTGGTCCGTAGGTATAAGAGGCAATGGTGAAAATCAAACTCACCACCGATGAACTGTTTAAGGCGTTAATTATGAGGATGACCAAAAACATCAGAATAGAGAAGCCGACGTGAACGCTGTGGCGTTTTTTAACGGCATCTTTATTATTAATATTTTCCGCTTTTGCCATACCTAAAAAGTCGACACAAAATGAGGTTGTTAAAGCCGTAAGTGCCGAATCCGTTGTTGCAAACGTTGCAGCGGTTAAACCCAACATAAATATGATTGCCGGCACTGCTCCTAAATTGTTCAAGGCAATTTCAGGAAATAGTAAATCCGTTCTCGGCTTCCCCGTGATGTGATCCAGCGGAATATCGATGCCATTTTTTGCCGCGAAAATGTATAATAGAGCCCCTACACTCAAAAAGAATACATTCAAAATCACAAACACGCCCGTAAAAGTGAACATGTTTTTTTGCGCCTCTTTAATGGTACCCATGCTTAGGTTTTTCTGCATCAAATCCTGATCTAAACCCGTCATGGCGATGGTTACGAAAATTCCCCCAATAAACTGTTTACTGAAATACCATTTGTTTGTTAGGAAATCATCCCAGAAAAATATTTTTGAATAACTACTGTTTTTAATTGTTTCGAATGCTTGAGGGATGTTTAAATCCAGACTGCTGCAAATAAAATAAATGGTTAAGAAAACTGACAGAACCAGGAAAAACGTTTGCAAGGTATCGGTAATAATGATGGTTTTTAGTCCTCCTTTAAAGGTGTATGACCATATAAGAGCTAAGGAAATTAATACCGTTAACCAAAACGGAATACCATAGTTATCGAAGATAAAACGCTGTAAAACAATCACAACCAGATACAGACGAGTGGCAGAGCCAAGTGTCCGGCTCAACAAGAATATTGAAGCAGCCGTTTTGTAACTGTAATGCCCCAAGCGTTGCTCAATGTAACTGTAAATAGATGTCAATTTCATCCGGTAATAGAGCGGAAGTAGCACGGTACAAATAATAATAAAACCAACGGCGTTGCCTAAAACGAATTGAAAATATTGAAACTGATTCCCGGCCGGTGCACCCACTTCTCCCGGAACGGAAATAAACGTTACGCCCGAAAGTGCCGTCCCAATCATTCCAAAGGCCACTAAATACCACTTTGAATTCCTGTTTGCTACAAAAAATGAATTGTTATCTGATGAATCCTTGGAGGTTACGAATGAAATAATAATCAGCACTAAGAAGTATCCGATTAAAAAGCACAAGAGAATGGTTGGCGACATAGTTTTGTTTTAAGCTGCTAAATGTAAGAAATTACGATTTAAAGTCAATGGCTTATAGAATTGTTAAATTGCTCAATTGTTAAAACTTAATTTCGACAATGATTTTTCGCGATAGAAGGGCAATAATTAAGCAACATAGCAATTTATCAATATAACAATCAAACAATTTTCCGTATCAAACTTTTAGTATATTTTTGTGCCATGAATTTTTCATCCAAACTGCTTGAAGATGCGGTAAACGAATTCTCGAAATTACCAGGTGTGGGGCAAAAGACAGCGTTAAGGTTGGTTTTACACCTTTTAAATAAAGAACAGGAAGAGGTTAACCAGTTTGGAAATACACTAATCAGGTTAAAACAGGAAATTAAGAACTGCAGCATTTGCTATAACATCTCCGACCATAGCATTTGTGAAATTTGCACATCGAACAAGCGTGATAAGGAAACCATTTGCGTAGTTGAAGACACGCGTGACGTAATGGCTATCGAAAACACCGGCCAGTATTTTGGCGTTTACCATGTTTTGGGTGGACTAATTTCCCCCATGGATGGCATCGGACCGACAGATTTATACATCGACGGCCTGGTTCAGCGCGTTTCTATGGGTGAAATTAAAGAGGTTATTTTAGCCCTCAGTCCGAATATGGAGGGGGATACAACACTGTTTTACCTGTACAAAAGGTTGAAAGAATTCAACATTCCAATTACGACCATTGCCCGGGGCATTGCCTTTGGAGGCGAGCTGGAGTATACCGATGAAATTACCCTCGGTCGCTCGATAATTACCCGTGTGCCTTATGAAAACGCAATGATGAGGTAAGATCAGGACTTGATACTTGATACTCAATACTTGCTACTTAATACTAATATGAATTTAAAAGATAAAGTTATCATCATCACGGGCGCATCAAGCGGAATTGGAAAAGCATGTGCCGAAGAATTCGCTAAACGTGGTGCAAATTTAGTGCTCGCTGCCCGTCAGTATGTTACCCTTTGCGAAATTACCGCAGATTTAGAAAAAAGATATGGTATTCGGGCAGTTGCTGTTCAAGCCGATGTAAGCAAAGAGGCAGATTGCGAACTGATTATAAAACAAACTTTAGTTTCGTTTCAAAAGATTGATATCCTGATAAACAATGCCGGTTTATCCATGCGTGCCTTGTTCAGCGATTTAGATTTATCCGTACTCAAAAACCTGATGGATGTTAATTTCTGGGGGACTGTTTATTGCACAAAATATGCTTTGCCTGAGATTTTAAAAACCAAAGGAACCGTAGTCGGAATTTCATCAATTGCCGGTTACCGGGGTTTGCCGGGGAGAACAGGCTATTCAGCTTCGAAGTTTGCAATGAATGGTTTTATGGAATCGTTACGTACCGAACTATTAAAAACCGGTGTGAATGTGTTGGTTGCCTGTCCTGGATTTACGGCCTCCAACATCCGCGTAACCGCTTTGTCAAAAGATGGTGCCGCCCATGGAGAAACCAGTATGGATGAGGGTAAAATGATGACATCAGAAGAAGTGGCTGGCATCATCGCTGATGGCATCGAAAAGCGTAAGAGAACCTTAATTATGACAGGGCAAGGGAAATTAGCCGTATGGATGAATAAATTGTTTCCGGCTTTTGTAGATAAAAAGGTTTTTGACTTGTTCGCAAAAGAGAAGAATCCCTTGATTAAAGCTTAAAGGTAAAAGCTGAAAGACTAAAGCTTGAAGAAGTCAGCTACATCGATTTTTTCTGGCTATTTTATAATGAATTAAGGATTGTTTAAGCCAAAATTTAATAGGCATGATTAGGGTAAGAAGTGGATGTTGTGGTTAGTCTTTAGAGGATTTTTGAGAATAGCAATCTTAATTTATTATTTCCCTATTGCTTGGCATATCGCATTCACGTCATGCTATCCCTCTTTGGAGAGGGCAGGGCGAGGATTATTTATAACCCAATCTTGATACTTGATACTCACTACTTAATACTTACTACTCGATACTCTTTTATGAATCCACTCTGCCAACAATTTCGTTTGTTTTTGTGAATGGAAAAACCATTTTGAACATGATAAAATACTTCGTTACAATAATGCTCTTGTTTCAAACCATTATCGCTTCTGCGCAAGTAAAAACAGCGAAAAATATAAATTATACCGGCAATGCTGATGAGGCCAATACGCTGAACATTTTCTATAAAAACGATTCTATAAAAAATAAACCGGTTCTGGTTTTTATTCATGGTGGTTCCTGGAGTAGTGGGAAAAAAGAAACCTATTGGTGGTTGGGTAGGAATTTTGCCCGAAAAGGCATCGTCACCGTAATCCTAAATTACCCCTTGGCACCAAACGCACAATATGAAAAAATGGCTGATGACTGTGCACTAGCTGTAAAATGGGTTCAGGCCAATATCGCGAATTACACCGCAAGTCCGGATCGGATTTTTGTAATGGGCCATTCCGCAGGGGCTCATTTAGGTGAACTAATAAATGCCGACCCGAAATATTTTCAGCATGCAGGAATCAAAAACCCTATTAAAGGAATGATATTGAACGATCCTTTTGGCCTGGATATTTTTGAATATTTAACTGAGGCTGAAAAAGATGATTATTATTATGATTTCTTAAGAACCTTTACGGATAAACCTGCAACCTGGAAATTGGCATCTCCCATGAATTACGCGCAGAATATTAAAAATCCGCATTTACTTTTTTATGGCAGCAAAACCTATGGCGCCATTAAAATACAAACACCGAGACTATACGAAAAGTTAATGGG
>Ga0247804_10000995_pt1 | contig 13167 bp, 11 predicted proteins | sample UWRJL029104C1_FD_181142 | JGI IMG/M metagenome (GOLD analysis project Ga0247804, IMG submission 181142) | Plant litter microbial communities from Arlington Agricultural Research Station in Wisconsin, United States - UWRJ-L029-104C-1 | ecosystem: Environmental > Terrestrial > Plant litter >...
AATGAATTTCTGTGGGGTGTTGCCACTGCTGCAGCTCAGATAGAAGGTACGTCAGATTACTATGGAAAAGGTTCATCCATCTGGGATACATTTTCAGCAAAAGGAGGAAAGATAAAAAAAGGCCACAAACCGAGCGTTGCATGTGATTTTTATCATCGATTCAGAGAAGATATTGCTCTTGTAAAACTACTCGGCTTCAGAATATTTAGGTTTTCGATTGCATGGTCTAGGATTTTACCCTTAGGAAAAGGGGAGATAAATCCTGAGGGGATAAGATTTTATCATAACGTTATTGATGAATGCCTGGAACAAGGAATTACGCCTTACATAACCTTATACCACTGGGATTTACCACAAGCTTTAGAAGAGGAGGGTGGCTGGACAAGCTTTAGCATCAATTCGGCTTTTAATAACTTTGTAAGTATTTGTGCTACAGAATATGGCGGTAAGGTTAAAAACTGGATTGTTATAAACGAACCCTTTGGTTATACCTCTTTGGGGTATATGCTTGGGATACATGCCCCGGGTAAAACCGGTTTAACAAATTTCTTTTCAGCAGTTCATCATACCGCATTGGCACAAGCCGAAGGCGGCAAAATTCTGCGTGCAGAAATTAGTAAAGTAAATATCGGAACAACTTTTTCATGCTCAGAAATTTTACCTTATACGCAAAGTGATAATGATATTCTGGCTTCGAAAAGAGTAGATTGTTTAATGAACAGACTTTTCGTAGAGCCGACACTTGGTTTAGGTTTCCCTACTGAGAATTGGGATATTTTAGAAAAATTTCAAATCGAATATGGCACATGGCGGCATACCGAACGCTATAAATTTGATTTCGATTTTATTGGGCTGCAAAACTATTTCCCGCTAATGGTTAAATACAATGCATTTATACCCGTAATACAAGCCTGGGAAGTTAAGGCAAAAAACAGGAAAAAGCCTCACACGGCAATGGGGTGGGAGATAAATGCAAACAGCTTTTATAATATTATAAAACAGTTCTCATCTTATCCAAATATTAAAAACATTATAATAACTGAAAACGGCGCTGCATATCATGATAAGCTAGCTTATGGACATGTTCATGATGTTGATCGTATTGAGTATTTCCAACTATATCTCGCCGCTTTACTGAAAGCAAAAGAAGATGGTATGCCAATTACAGGTTATATGGCCTGGACTTTAATGGATAATTTTGAATGGGCTGAAGGTTTCACCGCAAGGTTTGGGCTGGTTTACAATGATTTCAAAACGCAGGAAAGAACGATCAAGGATTCGGGTTACTGGTGGCAGGAGTTTTTAAAATCCTAATCTGTAGCGTTTGATTTTAAGATTTCGTTTCATATAGAAACATAGTCCTAATCATGCGAAACTACTCCTTAAGAATCACATATATTCTTTTTATTATATTAAATATATTCAGTTGTAAAGACAGTAGCATACTTGCTACTACAAAAGATGATGATGCAAAAGAATTAAAAGCGCTTCTTAATGAAATTGAAAAAATGTCTGATGGTATACCTTGTACTAATGAATCAGATTGGCGCTTTGTGCCTATTGGGTCAAAACCCTGTGGAGGCGCAACACATTTCGTTTTATATTCGGTGAAAATTGATACCAGTTTGTTCCTTAAAAAAGTGGAAAACTATACTCAAAAACAAAAAGCATTTAACATAAAGTATCAACTGTCATCGGATTGCCGTACAATAGTTGCGCCTAAATCTGTTGCATGTGTGAATGAAAAACCGACATTAATCTATTGATCACAAAAAATCCCGTCCTGAAATTAATCAAAACGGGATTTATGTGGATCAAGGCATAAAGATGAAGGAACAAAGATAAACTATATTCGGTCTTTGCTCCTCGTTCCTTACTCTTTTATCTCGACTCCTTGCTCCTTTATTCTCATTCTTAAAGCGCAGCTTTAGCAGCGGCTTCAGCTCTGATAATATTCAGGGCGCCACCAGCTTTAAACCAGTCAATTTGCTGGTCATTATAACTGTGGTTTACAGGGAAAGATTCCTCAGTTCCATCTAAGTGATGCAGTACTAATGTTAACGGTTTATTTGGAGTAAATTCTGTTAAACCAAGTATGTCGATCGTGTCTCCTTCCAGAATTTTATCATAATCATCTTTATCAGCGAAAGTTAAACCTAACATACCTTGTTTTTTAAGGTTGGTTTCATGAATACGGGCAAATGATTTTACCAATACAGCACGTACACCCAAATGGCGAGGCTCCATGGCAGCATGTTCACGGGACGAACCTTCACCATAGTTTTCATCGCCGATTACGATTGATCCGAAACCAGCAGCTTTATAATCACGTTGAGTAGCAGGAACAGGGCCATATTCGCCGGTCAATTCATTTTTAACATTATCTGTTTTGTCATTGAAGTAGTTTACTGCCCCAATTAACATATTGTTAGAAATATTGTCAAGGTGACCACGGAATTTTAACCATGGACCAGCCATAGAAATATGATCCGTTGTACACTTACCTTTAGCTTTGATTAAAAGTTTTAAACCTGTTAAGTCTGTACCTTCCCAAGGTTTAAATGGATCTAATAATTGCAAACGGTGAGAAGTTGGGGAAACTAAAACCTCAACTGATGAACCATCAGCAGCTGGTGCCTGAAAACCTGCGTCTTCTACAGCAAAACCTTTTGTAGGTAACTCATCGCCAGTAGGTGGATCCAGTTTAATCTGCTCGCCTTTATCGTTAGTTAAGGTATCTGTTAATGGATTGAAACCTAAATCTCCTGCAATTGCAATTGCAGCAACCATTTCAGGTGACGCTACGAAAGCAAAGGTATTTGGATTGCCATCAGCACGTTTAGCAAAATTTCTGTTAAACGAGTGAACAATCGTGTTTTTTTCTGCTTTCTCTGCACCAGTTCTGTCCCACATTCCAATACATGGTCCGCAAGCATTGGTAAAGATTGTTGCATCTAAGTCTTCGAAAGTTTTTAAATAGCCATCGCGATTTGCTGTGTAACGTACTTGTTCTGAACCCGGATTGATACCAAATTCTGCTTTGGTAACCAGACCTTTTGAAATCGCTTGTTTAGCAATAGACGCCGCTCTGGATAAATCTTCATAAGAAGAGTTTGTACAAGAACCGATTAAGCCCCATTCTACTTTTAAAGGCCAGCCATTTTTTTTCGCCTCAACTTTCATTTGAGAAACAGGAGTAGCTAAATCTGGTGTAAATGGACCGTTTAAATAAGGCTCTAAAGTATCTAAATCGATTTCGATAACCTGATCGAAATAATTTTCAGGGTCGGCGTAAACTTCAGCATCACCAGTTAAGTATTCTTTGATTTTGTTAGCCTCATCAGCAACTTCGTTACGATCAGTAGAACGTAAATAACGCTCCATGCTCTCATCATAACCAAAAGTAGAAGTAGTAGCACCAATTTCAGCACCCATATTACAAATGGTGCCTTTACCAGTACAGCTTAAATTGATTGCACCATCGCCGAAATATTCAACAATAGCACCGGTACCACCTTTTACGGTTAAAATGCCTGCAACTTTAAGAATAACATCTTTGGCAGCCGTCCAACCGTTTAATTTACCGGTTAACTTTACTCCAATTAATTTAGGGAATTTCAGCTCCCAGGGCAATCCAGCCATAACATCACAGGCATCAGCACCACCAACACCGATGGCAACCATACCCAAACCGCCTGCATTAACGGTATGTGAATCAGTCCCAATCATCATTCCGCCTGGGAATGCATAGTTTTCTAACACCACCTGGTGAATGATACCCGCGCCAGGTTTCCAGAAACCGATACCATATTTATTGGAAACGGATGAAAGGAAATCAAAAACTTCGGCGCTTTCAGTGCGTGCATGAGGTAAATCTACTGCTGCACCTTCTTTGGCTGTAATCAGGTGATCGCAGTGAACCGTTGAAGGAACTGCAACCTGAGGGCGGCCAGCCTGCATAAATTGTAAAAGTGCCATTTGAGCAGTTGCATCCTGCATCGCTACGCGGTCTGGTGCGAAATCTACATAATCCGTTCCGCGTGAAAATGCTTTTTTAGGATTGCCATCCCAAAGGTGTGCATATAATATCTTTTCTGATAATGTTAAGGGTCTGCCAACTATTTTGCGGGCCGCATTAACACGGCTACCAAAGTTCGCATACACCTTTTTAATCATGTCTATATCAAAAGCCATCGATTTTATTGTTTAAAAGGGTAATACTTCTATTATATTCCTGCGAATTTACAAAAAAAAAGCACGTTAAAGGTCATACTTAGATCATTGTATTATTTAGGATTGTTCTAAATAATCTGGTTGTATAATGCTGTTCGTTTCCGGACTTTTATGTTCGTTTTTGAACACTACTTGTTAGATTGAATAAATAAACGGCTGTTAATGAGTTGTTTATTTTTAATTAATCTGTTGGCATTACTTTGGATGATAATCAAGCGATGAAAATTGGTAGCCCTTTTTTGAAAAATAGTCTAAAACTTTGGGTAATGCATATTGCAAACGATCAAAGGCTTTCAAACTATCGTGAAAAACGATTATTGAGCCGGATTCTGTATGTTTTATAACATTTTGATAGCATTTTTCAGGCGAAAGATTGACATCGAAATCGCCGCTTAAAACGTCCCACATTACAATTTGTAACAGTGGGTTGCTTGTTAAATGTTGCGTGTTGTGAGGTTTGGCATGCACACCTTCAACCCATAACTTATAACCGGCAACTAATTTTGAAATTTGAGATTTTTTAATTCTTCCGTAAGGTGGACGAAAAAGATTGGTTTGTGTGAGTATCTGGCATTTTAAGAAATTCTGAAGATAGGATGCATCTTCTGTTGCCCAGCCTTTTAGATGGTTAAAAGTATGGTTCCCGATGATATGGCCATCATTTTTTACACGATCAAAAACGTCGGGATGCTTGTTAATATTATCGCCTATACAAAAGAAAGTTGCCTTTGCATTAAAAGCTTTTAATGTTTTTAATACAAAATCTGTAACATTGGGTATAGGTCCATCGTCAAAGGTTAAATAAATAACTTTTTCGGTGCGGGATTTATTCCAGATTAGTTTGGAATAATACCATTTTAGCAGGAGCGGCGATTTGATCAGATACATTTGCAACCAAAGTTAGTAAATGCGCGTACAGATTTAAATTATTAAAGTTGTTTATATAGATTTGAAATAAATTATGAAGCTATTTTCCCAAACAAAGTTTTTTACCGGTTCTGCATTATTAATGGCTCTGAGCTTTAGTCAAATTACTAATGCTCAACAGGTAATAACCATTCAGCAGGCTGTTGATAATACTTTAATTAATAATCTTACCATTAAACAAGCGCAATTTAGTGCTGCTATAAGCGAAGAAAACTTAACGCAATCAAAATACGCACTTTACCCTAATTTAAATGCGAGTGTAAACCCAAATTTAACATTTGGTCGTGGTTTGGATCAAACGACTTTCCAGGTAACAAATCAAACATCATTATTTACAAGCGGCAATTTAAGTACGAACGTTGACTTGTTTCAGGGTTTTTCTAAAATTAATCAAATAAGACAGAATAAGTTCCTTTTAGCAGCCGATAAAACGAACGTTGAGAAAGTTAAAAATGATTTAATTTTAAGTGTCGTTACCGCCTATCTGCAGGTGTTGTATAATACAGATTTAGAAAGAGCATCAAAAGAGCAGTTAGATATTGCAAATAAAACCTTAACACGGGAAAATGCATTACTTGATGCTGGTAATAAAACCCTTGCTGATGTATCTCAGGCTAAATCGCAGGTTGCAACAGCTGAACTTAATTTAACAAATGCGCAGAATGCATTGTCAATTTCCTATCTTACGTTAGGACAATTAATGGAAATGCAGCCAAATCAAAAATTTGTAGTTCAAGCACCTTTAATCGATAATGTTAAAGCTGTGCCATCAGCAGATAGCGCTGAGGAAATTTACAATAACGCACTTAATATTTTTCCAGATATTAAATTGGCGAACTTACGTTCATTAGCTGCAAAACAAGCTATAGCCGTTGCAAAAGGTGCTTATGCGCCGTCGTTAAGTTTAGGTGCCGGGATTAATACTTCATATTCATATCAATTTAATTACGCCGGGGCATTTCCTCAGTCGTCATTTGCAGATCAAATTAATCAACGTCTAGGGCAAAGTATTGGTATGAGTTTACAGATTCCAATTTTCAACGGTTTTATTGCACGTTCGAATGTTCGCAGGGCAAAAATTACTTATCAAAATACCTTAACATCTGAGCAGCTTGCTAAAAACAATTTAAACAAAGTCATTTTTCAGGCGACTACAGATTTAAGAGCTGCTCAAAGTCGTTATGGCTCAACACAAAATGCTTTTAATGCGCAGAAAGATGCATTTTACGTTGTAGAGCAACGCTATAATGTAGGTTTAGTTAATTCATTGGATTTTAGTACAGCACAAACTAATAGAAATAAAGCCGAGATTGATTTTATTCAGGCGAAATACGACCTTTTATTCAGAGCCAAAGTAATTGACTATTATTTAGGCAAACAGATTACTTTTTAGAAGACCAAGGAATAAAGATCAAAGATTAAAGACCGGAGACTAAAGAATAGCCTGAAAAATATTATCAGTGTAATCATCCCGAAGGAAAACAATTTAGCAATTTAACAATTAACCAGTATTAAATTTTTAAGCTTAAAGACCAAAGAATAATCTGAGAAATTATTTTATGGGTGTAATTATCCCGGAGGAAAACAATCTAGAAATTAACAATTAACCAGTACTACAATACATTAAACAATTATGAAACTGAAGCACATTTTAATTACCATTGGTGTTATCCTTGTTGTTCTAATCGGATTAAAACTTGCCGGTGTAATAGGCGGAAATAAGACCGAAAAGGTAACTACGGAAAAAGCATCTGATAGAACTGTTGTTGAAACAGTAACTGCCAGTGGTAAAATTCAACCCGAAACAGAAGTGAAATTAAGCTCTGAAGTATCGGGTGAGGTGGTAGAACTTAAAGTAAAAGAAGGCGATATTGTTAAAGCCGGCCAGTTACTTTGTAAGGTTAGGCCAGATGTATTGCAATCCGGTTATGAAAGAACCGTTGCTACATTTAATGCTCAAAAAGCGAGTGTTGCTGCAGCTCAACAACAATTAATTCAAAACCAGGCAAACTTTGTTAATTCAGAAGCTACTTATAAACGTAACGTTGAATTATTCAATAAGAAAGTAATTTCTGCTTCAGAATTTGATGCTGCTAAAGCGGCTTATTTAACAGCAAAAGCAAATTTAGCAAGCGCTAAAGAAAATGTTACCGGTGCTAAATTTACATTAGAGCAAACAGGTGCAAACGTTAAAGAAGCAGGGGCAAACCTTGCAAAAACGACAATTTATGCTCCTGTAGATGGCGTTGTTTCAAAACTTTCTATAGAATTGGGTGATCGTATTTTAGGTACATCACAAATGGCAGGTACCGAGATTATGCGTATCTCTAACTTATCATCGATGGAAGTAAATGTTGATGTTAATGAAAACGATATCACAAGAGTGAAAGTTGGAGATAAGGCTTCAATTGAAGTGGATGCATTTTCTGATAAAAAATTCAGAGGTGAGGTTACCGAGATTGCAAGCTCATCAACAGCAGTTGGAACAACAACTTCTACATCTGTGGATCAGGTAACGAACTTCTCCGTAAAAATCAGGATTAAGGAGGAGCTTGCCGGTAAACAACAGTCTATTTTCCGTCCGGGGATGTCTGCAACTGTAGACATTGAAAGTGAGTCACTAAAAGGGTTATCGATTCCAATTCAGGCTGTGTTTACTGATAATAAAAATAAATCTTCGGATGCAGGTGCTGCTGCAAATAATCAGGAAAATAACGACAAACAAAAGTCTAAACTTGCAGATAAGACGGTTAAGCAATTTGTTTATGTATATGATCCAGCAAGTAAAAAAGTTAAGCAAACCGAGGTTGCAACCGGCATTCAAAATGATCAGTTTATCATTGTAAAATCAGGCGTTAAAGCTGGGCAGGAAATCGTAACTGGTCCTTATTCTGCGATTCAAAATAAGCTTAAAGATGGCATGGTGGTAGAAAAAACCTCTAAAGACCAATTATTTAGCAAAGACGGGAAAAAGTAGTTAAAAAATAATCGCAGGAAATAGTATCTTGCACGGTGGTTAAGGGTGTAAGGTTTAGGGTTTAAGGCAAATTGCCAAAGCCTTAAACCTTACACCCTTTACCTTAAATCCTAATTTAACCATGGTACCAAAAATAGCGATGATTGGAGGCGGGAGCTGGGCGACTGCCATTGTAAAAATGCTATCAGATAATTTAACTGAAAAAGAAATTTACTGGTGGATGCGGAATAATGAAGCAATTGAGCATATCAAAAAGTTTAAGCACAATCCACATTACATCAGCTCTGTGGAGATAAAAATAGCTCCTGATAACATCTCTAACGACATCAACTGCATCATCAACGCTGCCGACTATATTGTCTTAAACGTTCCGGCAGCCTTTTTAAAAGATAGTTTAGCCAATATCACACCTGAAGATTTAAAGGGAAAGAAAATCGTGTCTGCAATTAAGGGTATCGTGCCAGAAAACAATTTAATTATTGGCGAGTTCCTTCACGAAGTTTATGGAATTCCATACCATGATATTCTGGTCGTGAGCGGCCCCTGCCATGCTGAGGAGGTTGCCTTTGAGAAATTATCTTATCTGACAATCGCCTGTACCGATTTAGAAAAGGCATCATCCTTCGCCTCTTTTTTAAATACACGCTACATCAAAACCAATATTTCGGACGACATTTACGGAACAGAATACGCTGCGGTTTTAAAAAATATTTACGCTGTTGCCAGTGGTATCTGTCACGGAATTGGCTACGGCGATAACTTTCAGGCAGTTTTAATTAGCAATGCGATCCGCGAAATCAAGCTTTTTGTAGATGCTGTACACCCAATAAACCGCGATATTATGGAGTCTGCTTATCTGGGCGATCTTTTGGTAACTGCCTATTCTCAGTTTAGTAGAAACAGAACATTTGGTAATATGGTAGGGAAGGGCTATACGGTAAAATCAGCCCAATTGGAGATGAACATGATAGCTGAAGGTTATTATGCTGCCAAATGCATGCAACTTAAAAACCAGGCCCATAGCGTGGATATGCCAATCTGTAAAGCGGTTTATAATATTTTATATCAAGACCATTCTCCTCATACAGAAATGAAGTTGCTTGCTGAAAAACTAAATTAGCGTTAACATCGAATTTCAGATGCAATATAATTTTGTGAACTTTCTTATATGGCTTAAGGTTTGACCCTCGCCAGTACCTGATGTAGCTATTCTTATTTGCTATTATAATACATTGTATGTCCTTATAAAACAAAAGCAAAGATGAACTGTTATTCATCCAAATAAAATATAACTGTCATGAAAAAGAAATTTGCAATAGGATTATTAACAATCGCATTATTTGGCGGTTTAAGCCTTAGCGTAAACGCACAAGAAAAGAAAACAGACGTAGGTAAAGCATTAGATAAAACGGGAAAAGCGATTGGTAAAGGCGCAAAATCTGTTGGCAATAAAACTGCTGAAGTTGCGGTAAAAGGTGGTTCAAAGGTAGCCGATAAAACCTGGAAAGGTAAGATGGCACCAGATGGTTCTGATGTTTACATCAATGCGAAGAACGAAAAATATTATGTAAACTCAAAAGGCGCTAAAATTTGGTTAAAACCCAGCCAGATTAGAACCAGAGTAGAAGTAAAACACTAAAAATAGTGTGGCAAAAAAAAGTCTCGATTGAATTTCAATCGAGACTTTTTTGTTTTGTCTAAACTAAATTATAGTTCCGTACAAATCGAAATCTTCTGCTCTGTCGATTTTGACCTGGACAAAGCTTCCATTTGCAGCATAACCGCTTGTAGCGTCAATTAAAACTTCATTATCAACTTCCGGAGAATCAAATTCTGTTCTTCCTACAAAGAAATCACCTTCTTTTTTATCAACTAAAACTTTAAAAGTTCTTCCAACTTTTTCCTGGTTAATATCAAATGAAATCCCTTGTTGTATTTCCATTATATCGTCAACACGTTGTTGTTTCACCTCATCAGGTACATTGTCAACAAGTGTATGTGCATGAGTTTTTTCTTCGTGTGAATAAGTGAAACAACCTAAACGATCAAATTTAGTTTCGGCAACCCATTCCTTCATCTCTTCGAAATCGTATTCAGTTTCTCCAGGATAACCGCAGATTAAGGTAGTTCGCATTGCGATAGTCGGTACTTTATCCCTAATCTGATTAACCAGATCTATTGTTTTTTGCTTTGTTGTACCGCGGCGCATAGATTTCAGCATATTGTCGGTAATGTGCTGTAATGGCATATCCAGATATTTACAGATGTTATCACGTTCATTCATGGCATCCAAAATTTCCATTGGGAAACCTGAAGGATAAGCATATTGTAAACGAATCCACTCAATACCAGGGACATCAGAAAGACGGCGCATCAACTCATCCAGTTTTCGAACACCATACAAATCAAGACCATAATAAGTTAAATCCTGTGCAATAAGAATTAACTCTTTTGTGCCATTTTTAGCTAAAATTTTTGCCTCATTAACCAATTCTTCCATTGGCTTACTTAAGTGCTTACCGCGCATTAACGGTATAGCACAAAAAGAACACGGACGATTACAACCTTCAGCGATTTTAAAATAAGCAAAATGAGATGGTGTCGTGAGCAAACGTTCGCCAATCAATTCATGTTTGTAGTTGGCGCCTAATTCGTGGAGTATATTTTGTAAATCGTTGGTGCCAAAAAATGCATCTACATTGGTAATTTCTGATTCTAATTCCGGTTTGTAGCGTTCAGATAAACAACCGGTAACCACCACTTTTCCAATTTTGCCAGCCTCTTTTAATTCGCTGAATTGTAAAATCGTATCGATAGATTCTTGTTTGGCATTGTCGATGAAGCCGCAGGTGTTAATTACAACAATATCATCCTTACCCATTTTATCAGATTCGTGTACAACATTTAAGTTATTGCCACGAAGCTGACCCATCAAAACTTCCGAATCGTAAATATTTTTTGAGCAACCTAACGTGATTACGTTGATTTTAGGTTGTTTAATTGTTAAACTTTTTTTTATGGTTTTGGTATTCATATTAATGTGTGATTTCACCGATTATTAATGATTTCACCGATTAACAATATTGGTGAGTAAATGATAATACGACTATTCGTTTTTCTAAACAGATAATCTTTTTACTTCGCAACTGGAATTGCCAAAGTTAATCAATAATCCTGTTTTAATTTTGCTTGCCTTTAAATAAGAAATAAGTTGACTTTGAAATAACTTGGGTTGATATCCAGTTACCGACTTTAATTCAACAATTATCTTATCTTCGACGAAAAGATCGCATCTGAATTTTCCAACAATTACATTTTCGAAAGTTACATTAAATTCCTTTTCGGTAGCATAATTTAATCCTGCTTGTTGAAGTTTAATTTTTAAAGCGTTTACGTAAATTTTCTCTAAAAACCCTGGTCCCAACTGTGTGTGGACATGATAGCAACAGCCAATTATAACTCCAGTCAGTTCATGATTTTCATATTCTTCCATTACTGAAATTAATGAAAATCTGTGTAATCACCTAAATCAGTAGAATCATGCACGAAGTGTTATTTAAACAAACTATTCACAAACTCCTTCTTGTCGAAAAGTTGCAAATCGCCTATTTTTTCACCCACACCGATATATTTTACAGGGATTTTAAACTGGTCTGATATCCCGATAACAACCCCGCCTTTAGCTGTACCATCCAGCTTTGTAATTGCTAAAGCATTTACATCTGTTGCTTCAGTAAATTGTTTACACTGCTCAAATGCATTTTGTCCTGTAGAAGCATCAAGAACCAATAAAATTTCATGAGGTGCATTCGGAACAACCTTTTGCATTACCTGTTTAATTTTACCAAGCTCGTTCATTAAACCTATTTTGTTATGTAAACGACCTGCGGTATCAATAATTACAACATCTTCGCCATTTGCAACAGCAGATTGCAATGTATCAAAAGCTACCGAAGCTGGATCTGAACCCATCGCCTGGGCAACAACTCGAACGCCAACACGCTCCCCCCAAAGTTTAATCTGATCTACAGCAGCGGCTCTGAATGTATCGGCAGCGCCTAAAACAACTTTGAGATTTGCTTCCTTAAGTTTATGAGCCAGTTTGCCTATTGTAGTTGTTTTACCAACACCATTTACACCGACCACCATAATTATATAAGGTTTATGGTCGCCATATTCAAACTGACGGAAATCGTTACTGTTATTTTCTGATAACAATAACTGAATTTCATCACGAAGAATAAAATTTAATTCAGAAGTATTTAGGTACTTATCTTTTGCAACACGCTCCTCAATACGTTTAATTATTTTTAGTGTTGTGCTTACACCTACATCAGAGGTTACTAAAACTTCTTCCAGATTGTCGAGGACTTCATCATCAACAGAAGATTTTCCGGCAACAGCTTTGGTTATTTTATTAAAGAAACCATCTTTAGTTTTCTCTAAACCTTTATCCAATGCTTCCTGGGCTTCAGGTGCACTTTCTTTCTTCTTGAAAAAATCGAATAAACCCATATCTAAATTTTTATATAACAAAAAAAGCCCTTCCGGTTTAAACGGAACGGCCTTTAATATCTTTTAATATTAAAAAATATTAACCTATTTAGATGCGATAGCATCTTTTACGTGGTCGTTGTGTACGATAAGTTCTTTGAATGAATAAGCACCGGTTTTTGGTGATTTAACCATTGTAATAACTTTCGAATATTCTTTACCTGTACCTGTTTTAAGGGTTGCAACTACTTTCTTAGCCATGTTTTTATAATTTTAATGATTGAATTAGTGAATGTTCGAATGAATGAATTACTCAATCATTCAGTCAATCTATCATTCAATTATTTAATCTCTTTGTGAACGGTTACTTTTCTCAATACCGGATTGAATTTTTTCAATTCCAATCTTTCAGTGGTATTTTTACGGTTTTTGGTAGAAATATATCTAGACATACCCGGCATGCCACTTTCTTTATGTTCAGTACATTCTAAAATAACCTGAACTCTGTTACCTTTTTTTGCCATTTTAATATAAAT
>Ga0247804_10000996_pt1 | contig 13164 bp, 18 predicted proteins | sample UWRJL029104C1_FD_181142 | JGI IMG/M metagenome (GOLD analysis project Ga0247804, IMG submission 181142) | Plant litter microbial communities from Arlington Agricultural Research Station in Wisconsin, United States - UWRJ-L029-104C-1 | ecosystem: Environmental > Terrestrial > Plant litter >...
GACCCGCTCGCTCAGTGGCAGCCGGGCCGAATATTACCAGGCCCCCATCCGCAAAATCAAGGAAATCCATTTCACTACCACGGCCCAGGAGCCTAACGCTGCCCAGATGGGTGCTCAACACGGCTGGTTCTATTCCTGGAACAAGGCCACCGGCGTGCTCACGATGGCCATGAGCACCAGCACCAAGTCACCCTCGCCGGTGAGCGAAGACTCGGAGCGCAATACCACGAACTGGATTTTGGCCAACGTGAAGTAACTACCCGCCGCTCACCAGTCCCGAGCAGGTGCAGGCCGACATCATCGCACTAGCACAGGACACGGTACCAGGCCGAACGTGACGGACTAGTGATGGCATAAGAGAAGCCCCGCCGAGGAATCGGTGGGGCTTCCCTATTCTACCGGCGTAGCGTCCGAGATGCCCAGCGCCACGGTAGCGACGTAGCCCGGCGCTTCGGTCTTGAGCTTGAAGTGCCGGGAGTGTTGCGCCTGCACCAGCTCGTACACCGGGTAGGACTTCGTTTCCAGCTCGGTGTTGGTTTTCGAGTACCACGTCACCGACAGCACGGGGTCTTTGAAGTTGGCTAGCGTGGCCTGGTTGGCGACGTCGCCCTCAATCACGAGTTGGTTAAGGAAGTTGCGCCAGTGCTTGGCCTCTACCCGCAGGTACTCGGCCGGGGTGCTCCGCTCCCGGTCGAGGAGTTCGGCCCGTAGCTCGGCGGCGGTTTTGGGTCGCTCGGGGGCGGCGGTGTAGCTGGTGCTGCTGTAGGGGCCGGGCTGGGAGCAGGCGCAGAGAGTGAGCAGCAGGACGAGGGGTAAGGCTTTGGTCATCGGGGGAATGGGAAAGACGGGCAAAAATGCCGACAAAGGTCCCGCCCTTTTCTGAGAAATACCCCCGTAAAAACACCTGTTTTCAGTAGTGGATGGGCAAAGAAAAAGCCCCACTGGTGCGGGGCTTTTTGACTTAGTTGATGGCCCCCTATACCGGGAATATTTTGGCCTCGACCATAATATCCTGAGCTTTCTCAATCACTTCCTCCACGTCTTCAGGGCTAGGATTGATGAGGTGTTTCCGGTAACCGCTCAGTTGCTCTTGCTGCACGCTAGAAAGTGTACCGCTAAAATTCTGTATGGCTTTGACTATCGCGGCGTCCACATACCCAGCCACTACCCGAAGGTCTGACTTATACTCAGCCTCCAACTCCGAAACTGACTTATTCCAGTTTCTAGGCTTTCCTGTCTTCTCTGCCTCAGACTCTCTCACAAAGTGCCCATAGCTTCTTTCGAGTCTACGATAAATGTCAGCATTTGCTCCTTTCGAATCTGAACGACCGCATTGAAAAGACCTCCGAATCAAGTATTCGTAGTCCATTGCTCCATGATTCTTCATGCACTTTTAGTGTTAATGGGTTGAGCCAGCAATATACGAAGTATAATCTGCATTATACTTCTCCTCGCACTCGTAAGATGTTGTAGAGAACTGGCTTATCCTGTACCGTTTCTACACGCACATCAACAATAAATCCAACTAACATGGGATTGCGGTCCTGCATGAAAGCAATCCGCGCCTTTACCTCCTCAGAGGCAAAAGTTACTCGTACAGGCTTGGGGCTGATAGAGTTTATAATACCACGTTCAGAAGCTCCGCTATCACGCTGATTCTTCAGTACGTCCCAGTAGAAAACCACCTGCTCATATTCACCAGCTGGCTGCGTCTGGCGCACCGTATTGATTTGATTCCAGATTTCAGAAAGCGCTTCGCCTGCTTGGCCAGATGTCAAGCTATAGATGGTGACAGGTGAATTATGAAACTCACCAGAGAAGGTCATTGATGCGCCGGCATCCTTTGCTACCGGGCTTAGGATGTTGGCATAATTGCGAAGGTCAACTTCTTTCAGTTCCTCCTTCGGTTGCTCCCCGCCTCTAATGAACCACTGATACATGGCCGTAAGGTGCTTGCTGAAATCAACCAGCGTGTTCATAGCCTCAATGCTACCGAACAAACCTAGCGGCACCAAATCCACTAGTTCAAAAACAGCACTGCCTTGGCGTACCTCCTGCACGTAGAGCTTGGATTCGCCAGCAAGCACCACCTTGTTCTTGTTCAGGTAGCGGCTGTACTGGCGGCCCAAACTCTGTAACGACTCGGTGAGGTCGGTGAGCTCAATGGGGCGGGAATTATGGATTGTAACCGTGAGGGTAGCGTCGGTAGCCATTAGTGCGGTCATGACCCGAAAACGTTAACAGGGCGGCAAAGGTGCGTCAAACCAACGCAGATTAAATCAACTCATCAGCTATCATCTGGATACCTCTTGACAAAGCCAAATCAAGAAGCGCTAGATTGCTTGTGACGGATTCATAATCAGCCAAATTAAGTGCAATATGACCTTTTTTTATTTTAGGTAAAGGTGAATGGCTCACATGAAGATGAGGACCACATTTATATTTGTAAAAAGTACTGGTTTTAGGTTCTCTTGGGTCACAGTGAAGCGCAATCAGTTCTTTTCCAGACATGTCAAAGATACTAAGATAGGCGCTTTGTAAACCATAGAAGTTATTATCAGGCACCCATATTTCTGTATAATTAGCTGTATAATCATTGTTGCTCGTCTTGAATCGCCAGTCAGCCGATTTATTTGACGCCTTGATTCCTTGGCCTTTAACACCTATAATTATGGCACCCAAAGCCGCTGTTGTATCTGCAGTAGCATTTATCTGGTGGTTGGTAATAGGCTTTAGAAGCTTCCTAATAGGATTATTCATCCTACTTTTTATATCCTTCTCAATTACCAGTATTGACATGGCTATACAGTATCTATGCTTAGATATTTTTTTTCATCGTCTCCTAAACCGTAAAGGTCAGTCACTAACTCTTCAATTCTTTTCTGCACAAATATTGCCTCGGGATTATCCCTAAGTGCAATACGCTCTTTTACGAGAGAGATTAGGTTCAGGTAACTGCGCTTGGGCACCTTAAACGGGTCTGGAATAGGAATACCATTTAGGTATTTAGGCTCTAGCATTGCGTATCCCTTAGAGTATTGCGGAGTGATGCTGCAAAGGTACCAGAAGCATATGCGTGAGTTTAGAACAGCTGTAAAGTACAGCATCAACTCTTCCTGAAGCTCAATATTGGTTACATCCTCGATATATTTCTTAGCAAGCACCAAATAAGGGGCACGAGCTACGGCATACTCCCCAGTTAAATCAAAGGAGAATTTGGGTGTGAACACTAAGTGAGGGGTGACTATTTTCGGCACAAGCATCCTGTTAGGACTACGTGGCCTAGTCGGTTTCCACCAAGGCATATCGCCCTTCTTAACATCAGTTCTGTCAGACAGGGCCTTCTTGTGCTTTGTAAGCATAGCCAGAGTCCTTGGAAACAGTTGAGATAGTTGTTCCTCTGTAACAGGAATATCGTCAATGAAAGGGTAAAAGACTACCTCCTTTGTCTTCTTAGGAAGAACGTACGCTTTTATCTCTCTATCGCTTAGATATGGAGCAAATATTCGTTCTTCACCTTTGGGGATTAGGCTTCTTTCAAATATGAAGTGTTGGCTTCCTGCTGCAAAACCTGTCCTTGCCTCAAGGAAGGAACTTAGTAAGGGGAAGGTCTTAAGCTTCTGTTGTAGGAAAAACTCGCTAGGAGATGCTAGCATCCACTCATCAGAGGCAAAGAAGCTTTGAGGCAACTCAAAAATAGAATAGTCTTCGGATTCGTGACTTCTTCCTCGCAGTGTATCAAATAGCGCTTGACCAACTCGTCGTTGAATCTTAGCTACCACAGCTGCTTGCGTTACGTTACCACTTCTCTGGTCAGCGTTTTTCTGAAATACAAGAAGTATTGGATATGCTTTGACATCGCCAAAAACAGCTATTTCAGTGAGGTCAACAAGACACTTTATAGTAGTGTTCTTCGCTATTATACGTCTGATTTCAAGAGCACTTTTTGTATAAAGGAATGCAGCTGGTAAAACAAAGAGGCCAATGCCTCCAGGTTTTAAGCACTGGAGTGCTATTTTTATAAATGCTAAATACAAATCAGCCTTACCGTAACTCTGGTCCGACAAGTATTGCTGTAATAAGTTACGTTCTTCTAAATCAAGAGAATCATAGGGTACAAACGGAGGATTTGCAATCACTACATCTGCTGTATCGTTGTGTTCCCTGTTGAATCCAAAATAAGACAAAGAATTAGCGCTAACGACATTAATAGCATTAGGCAATTCATTAGTCAATGCGAGGTGAAGTAAGGCGAGGGATAATCTTGCTGCATTACAAGCTGTGGACTCTCTGTCTACTCCAAGTATATTCGCAAAGGACTGCTTTACAGCATTAATTTCGCTTGGAGACGAATCAATATGGTTAATACCTTCTGACTTAACCTCTAGGAGTGTTCTAAGAAATATCCCTGACCCAACTGCTGGCTCAATGATTTTAAGCGACTTGTGCCTTATAGTAGGGAAAATCTTTTCTGTGTACCTAGCAAAGAATCTTGCTACATACTGAGGGGTATAGTACGTACCTGAATTACGATTATTGGTTTGCTTAGGTATTTGCCCAAAAAGGCTCGTCTGGCCATTGACTTCTTCGACCCTCAATATTGATACATATTGTTCATAAATCCTGCTAAGAGCATGTTTGGACATTATAGCAAAGTCATATGCGTAAGGAGCATATGAATTCGTATAAAAATCAGTGAACAGGGCTGGATAGACCTGTCTGTTCAAGGCGTTACCAACGTAATCAAGCAGTTCTCTGTCAATAATATCGATAGGCCACGCAGATACATTACACCTGTTAAGGCAATTGAAAACAATATCTGATAATACAGAATCCTGAGGAGCTCGATAAAACTCACTTATTAGAAAGGATTCCTGGTACAAGTTATTTATGAGCGAAGTCTTCTTAAATTGGTCTTCAACAGCTCTAGTGAATATAATGGCATTGAAAAAATTTGACAATACCATATTTTCGTTCTCCAGCCTATTGAATGTCTCTGCAGAAATAACTCCGCGCCACTTTTTAATTGTATCTATCAAAGCATCATCAAGTGCCTTGTAAGCCATTGAAGTGCTGTCATTATTAATATCTTCAAAGAATTCGCTTCTTAGATTACTTAAATCCTCATTAATATTACCAGCATACAATATGCCGCCGTTGGTTAATAAATTATTGACACCACAGACTCTGCGGTCTCCAAGAGGAATATGCAATTCTACAAGATTGTTATAAGAAACCTTGAGCAAATCGTTCTTAATAGCTGGAGTAAGGGACTCAAACGAATGAGTATTATTTAGAAAAGATATAACGGCAGAGTTTTCTAGTCCGTGCTCCACAAACAAGTGCCCGCACACATAAGAATTGACTGATTTATCAATTATTATGTCACTAGGATACCATCCAAGGTTATGTGCGAACTTCTCAAGCTTGGTGTATATCTGATGCTGACCACTCCATGGTTTAGTCAGTTCATTAACGAGGGTAGCATAAGATTCCATTGCGGTAGAAGAGTATTTTATTGAGAGTAAATCAGCAGTGCAGGCTCATTTTGGGCGAAACCTACGCAATTTTCCGTGAATTAGCTAAACTTAATCAGAATCAAGTGCTACGCTACCAAGCGCACCGGCACAACACCGTAAAATTCCCGCACCTCCCAAATACTGTGGATGAGGCTGCGCCCTACGGTGAACTCGCCACCCCGGCCGCCAGTAGCGTGTAGCGTCAGCCGGTCACTGTTGAATAGGTCGTTCTTGAAAATGGCCTTCACCGTCACCGTGTCGTCGTAATCGACCACGCAGATGGTATTGTGCAGATGCTCCCACTTGCTTTCCGAGATGGGCCAGGCTATGACCTGCTGGCCGTCGGTTAGGCTGGGCTCCATGCTGTCCCCCTCAATATCGAATACTAGGGCATCCTTGTAGTCTTCTTCGGTGCGGCCGGGCGGGAGGCGAAACAGCACCGTATCGAGTAGGTCGCTCTTTTTGTAGCGCTGGAGTTGGGCGTAGTCGAATGAGGCGCGGGCCTTAAAGCTGACGCGGGGTAGTTCGATTACGGGAATATCAGAGAGCAGCCCGACGGCGTGGGCATCATTGGGCGCGGCCTTATATGCAGGGCTTTTTGGGGCTCCCTCTTGAAAGGGCGGCCCAATGCCTCTAATCAACCAGTCAGCATTTACTGAAGGATACGCAGCAAATACTTTCTGAATGGTTTCGTAACTGGGTTTATTAAGTCTGCCGCCCACTAGGTCGCCGACCACACCGGATTTTACGCCGATTTTCTCAGCAAAAGCGGATTTATTGCCTCCTTCGCAATTTTCAATCAGAAAATTTATTCTCTGGTTTACTGTTTGTTGCGCCTGCGACATTCGTTTTTACTGAAAATTATTCCGCTTTTACTTGACTTTAGCTCGTAGATGCTGCAACTTTGCCAACACTAACACTAACCACCGCAAGGTACAACACGCTTTCTTATGGAAAAACACCGCGCACAGAAGCGGGCAGCCCGGCAGGCAGCCGTGATTCAGAGCATTGCGGCAGCTGTATCCGCCTCTAAGTCGCCCTATCAGATTACACTACGGCTCGACCGATTCGCGCAGACTCCGCTGCTAGGGCCGTCGCTTCATCTAAAGCCCGCATCAGTTCCTTCTTCTGTTCCTGCTGGTCAGTCCCATAGGCTTTTGCCATAAGGTGCGTCTGAACCTCGAACAATACTGCCAGCTTCGCATGAATAGCCACTAACGAGCTTACAACATAGCTACGGTACTGGTCATCAGTCATCGGAAAACCTGCTTCGATTTCCATAAGTGCTTTTGCTTAAAAGGTAAAAGTTTCCCAAACATACATCACTAACACCAACACTAATCCCTTCTCCTTTATGGAAAAGCCTAAAAACGCCCCGGCGAGCTTCCGCGACCTGATGCCGGACAACTATACGGTCGAGCTCTCGGCCCGGACGGGCTGCAAGAACGTCTCGAACCTCTCGCAAATCGTGCGCCTGGAGCACACCAACAGCAAGTATTGGCCGGCGGCCGTGGAGCTGGCCCGCAAGACCAACCCCGCCCGCTTCGCCGCCTGGGCCGCCGCTAACCCCGACAAGCTGCCCAAGCTGGCCGAAGCCGCCTAATCCTCTCTCAACCTCACCCTTTCACTCTTTCACACAACACCCCTATGAATTCCAAGAAAAACCCCAAGCCCCTCATCCCGCTGCTGGGGAGCCCGACGAACAAGCGGGCGAAGCTCGACGTGTCGGAGGGCTTCAAGGAGGGCGACGAGCTGCGCCTGACGAAGCCCGTGCTGCGCTACAAAACGGGCACGGTGCTGCCGGTGCTGGGCTTTTGCCTGGATGTGGACGTGGACGGCACGCCGTATTGCCTGCGGGCCTACGTGCCGGGCAAGGGCACCACCTACGCCGGGCGGCAGGCCAGCCGCTTCCGCACGGCGTTGCAAAAGGAAGTCTGGTTTGGGGGGATGCGCTCGCTCTACTTCACGGAGCTGGACGTGACGGACCACGCCGAGTCGATTCGCCTGCACCGCGAGACGGGGGCGGTGGTGATTCCGATGTACGACTACGACCGCCTGGGCATCGACACGACTACCCGCAAAGCCGCCTAAGTCCTATGCAGCTCGACATCAAGAACGGCGTGGCCGAGCTGCGGCTGAGCAAGCCCAGCGAGCAGGAGCTGCTGAACACGGCGGCCCGGCAGTACGGCGAGCACAAAGCCGCCGCCGAGGTCGCCAACCGCACCTACCACATGGGCAGCACGCCCACCCCCGAGCGCGGCTACGACGACCGGCTGACGACGCGGCTGGGGCAGTGCGCCACCACCTGCTACAAGTACCTGGGCCTGGCCGTGGAGCGCGGCGGCCTGCGCCACGCCCGGCTGGGCAAGAAGTACCACGTCACGGAGCAGGATGTGCGGGACTTCGAGGCGTTTCAATCTGGTAGGCAGGCGGCCTGAGTTGTGTATCGGCTCTAAGCTCATCGGGGGTTCGAATCCCTTTCCCTCTGCTGAATAAGGGTTCGAATCCCTTACGGAATACCTGCTTTCAAAGCGTGTGATACGGACTCGATTCCCGTCGCGACTACGTCCAAATACTTCGTTTCATTCCTCTACTTTTTTACTTCAATTTTACTCATGGCAACCGACACTTTGACCGCGCCCACGACGGGCCGCAGCTTCTCCGACCTCGCCCGCGATTTGGGCGTTGCCGTCGCCCCCGCCACGGGCACCGCCCGCAAGTATGCCGCCACCCTGCCGGCCTCGCTGCCCACGGCCGACGCCCCGGTGCCCGGCGTGGTGTACTCGACCACCAACTACGATTTGTTCCACCTGCTGCCCGAAAACCGGGCCGTGGACGCCAAGCACGTCCGCAAGCTGGTGGCGCAAATCACCAAGAAAAACCTGCTCCACATCAAGCCCATCGACGTGCAGGCCAATATGGGCATCATCGACGGCCAGCACCGCCTGGCCGCGGCCCGGGAGCTCGGCCTGCCGGTGTACTACCGCATTGCCCCCGATTTGAGCGAGCAGGACATTGCCACGCTGAACGTGGCCCAGAAGAACTGGCAGGGCACCGACTACCTGCACTACTGGACCCAGAAAGGAAAAACCGACTACCAAGCCCTCACCGACTTTATGAACCGCCACCCCACCCTGAGCTTTTCCAACGCCCGCATGATGGTTTCGGGCTCGTCCAACAACCGCGCCGACGAGTTTCGGGACGGGGTATTCCGGGCCGCCAACCTCGACAAGGCCGAGGCCGTGGCGGGGCTGATTGAGCGCATCAAGGAAGAAGGCGACTTCAAGCATGCCTTCGACACCCGCTTCGTGGCGGCCGTGTACTACTGCGCCGCCTGCGTGGCCGGCTTCGAGCCCGGCGTGTTCCTGCACAAGATTCTGCTGAACCCCCGGGCCCTGAAGCCCTGCGCCACGCACAAGCTCTACCTGGAGCTGTTCAGCGAAATCTACAACTACCGCACGGCCGAGGCCAACCGGGTCCGCTTCGCCTAACGATGAAGACCCGCCGCGAACAGGATGCGCGCCACCGGGAGGTGGTGCGCGCCTACTACGAAACGGGCGACGAGGCGCTGCTGAATCCGATGCTGGCCGAGTTGCGGCCCCGGCTGGTGGATTTCTTCAAGGTGAAGGGCCCGCGTGATGCCGAGCTGATAGCCGACCTGACCCAGGACGCGCTGGCCCAGGCGCTCAAAAGCCTGCACCGGAAGCTGTACACCGGCACGGGCTCGATGGCTTCGTGGCTGAATGAGATTGGCTGGCGGTGCTACATCGCGCATCTGAAGCGCAAGACCAACCTCATCACCCGCCCGGGCATGAATGAAGACCCTTTCCTGCTGCTGGCCCTCACTGACGATGAAGATGCGGCCGTAGAGCCCGCCGAGGCAGCCCGCGCCGGGGCCCTGGTGATGGGCGCCACTGATGCCGTGCTGGACCTGGATGCCGACGCCCGCGCCGCCGTGGCGCTGCACTACTACCAGGGCCTGCCGGTGAAGGAAGCCGCCCAGCAGCTGGGCATCAGCGCCAACATGGTTCGGGTGCGCCTGCGCCGAGGCTTGGCTCAACTGCAAAGCTGGGCCAACACCCAGCCCCGGCCCACGGCCGACACTTACGCCGCCGTGCGCCACCTCGACACCGGCCCGCTCTTCCAGGAGCCCGCCCTGCGCCTGGCCAGCTAGGCCCGTCTCCTATGAACGGCTACGACCTATCTGACCACTTCCGCGAGCTACGCCCCAGCTTTCGTTTCTCGTCCATCGAAGCCGACCTGTTTTACGAGCTGGTTGCTATCTGCAATAAGTTACGCTGGCCTACCGAATTCCAATACTCAAACCCGCTTCTCTGTGCGACCCTCGGGGTTTCGGAGAAATCACTGATAAGTGCTCGCAACCGACTCAAGCAGGCAGGGCTATTGGATTTCACGTCAGGCCACAAGCGCAACCCCACTATATACCACCTTATTGACCCCAACGCGCCCGCAATACCCTTACCTGAGGTAAGTACAAACGGCAGTAAAAGTGGCAGTATAAACGGCAGTATAAGTGGCAGTAAAAGCGGCACCTCTATTAATAAGGAAAAAACGAAAAGGAAAACGAAACCCCAAACCCCGGCTGCCGCCGGGGAGGGTGAAGGAATTTCTTTCGAAGATTTCTGGGAGCTGTTCGGCAAGAAGGAAGACCGCCACAAGTGCGAGCAGCGCTGGAAAGCCCTCTCCCCTGCCGACCAAGCCGCCGCCTTTGCGGCCGTGTCGGCCTACGTGGCCGGCACGCCGGAAAAGCGCTACCGCAAAAACCCGCTCACTTGGCTCAACGGCCGCTGCTGGCTGGATGAGAAAACCCCGGCCAGTCGCCAGCCTGAACGGCCGGCACCGGTCGTCTCCCCAGCCGCCCGGCCCGGCTTTGACCCCGAGTCGCTGTTTTACCCCAGCTTGCAACCTGCCGAATCCGAACCTCTTAGCCACGTCGCCTAAGCCATGAACCTGCCCGCCCCCCAAGCCCTCGAAGATGCCGGCTGGCAGCTCGACTACGCCACCGAGCAGCTGGCCCCGCTGGTGGAACTGTTGGAGTTACGCTGCGCCGAGCCGCCCACCAACCCTGCCCACCGGGCCCGCTGGGAGCAAAATGCCGCCCTGCTGCGGGCCCTGAAAATCTACACTGGCTCCGTGTCGGTCCTGCACGAGCTGGAAGCCCAGCAGGTGGGCGAGATGCGCAAGGAGATGACCGAGGCCCAGCTGCGCTACACGATGATGGGCGTGGAGCGCGACTACCTCCGGCACGAAGTGCAGCAGCTCAACCAGCGCTACTACGACGTCCTCGACACCCTCATCGCCCTGCAAGACCGTCTCCCGCCTCTACCCGCCCCGCATGCACTCCCCGCATAGATTCAACCCCTTCGCCCAGAGCGGGGAGCCTGTCCCTGGCGCGGCCCCACCCCGCCCGCTGAAGCCCGGCAACTGCCCGCCGACGTGCTCGACGAGATGCGCCAGGCCTGGAACCGGCAGGACACCAACGGCTCGCCCACGCACTTCCCCAGCCTGCAGGGTACGTGGTCGTGGATGCCGGGCGAGGCCACGCTGGTCACCGGCTGGCCCGGCCACGGCAAAACCGAGCTGATGCTGCAATTGATGCTCACCAAGAGCGTGTACGACGGCTGGACCTGGGGCCTGGACTGCCCCGAGAACATGCCGGCCTGGAAGCTGGTGCGCAAGCTGGTGCAGGCCTACGTGGGCCAGACCTGCCACCCCAAAAAGCGCCGCCTGAGCTATGACGAGTACGAAGCCGCGGCCGCCTGGGTAGTGCAGCATTTCCACATCGTGAACCCCCGCAAGGCCGGCCGGCTCGATGAGGTGCTGTCGGTGATGCAGCACTGCGCCGTGGCCCACAAAACCAAGGGCTTCCTGTTCGACCCCTGGAACACCCTCACCGACAACCTGCGCGAATACGGGGGCCGCGACGACGAGATGCTCAAGCACCAGCTGGGCGCCCTCTGCGACTTTGCCGAGGACTACGACCAGTGCGCCGTCGTCTGCGCCCACCCCGCCGGCGTAGCCCGCAATGCCGACGGCAAGCTCAAGGTGCCCGACCAGTTCAGCGTGGCACAGGGCCGCATGTGGGCCAACAAGATTGACAACCTGCTGGTGGTGCACCGCCCGAGCTACGACGAAGACCCCACCGACAACGCGGTGGCCTTTCACGCCAAAAAAATCAAGGAGCAGCCCGAAACCGGCTTCCCGACTCCAGTTGACGGTATCACGCTCACCTACCAGCGCCACAGCTTCCGCTACCACGACCCCAAGCTGGGCCACTCCCCCCTGGACCCCAAGGCCATCAACACCTACCGCGACCACGGCACCAACTACCTCAAGGCCGACGAGCTACCAGCCGATTTCAGCCCCCACGGCCGGCCTATCACTTCCACCTCCCGCGACTTCACCGCATGAAACGCTACCCCAAAGGCCCCTCCGCGGCCACTCCCAAGCTCCCCATGACCACGGCCAGCGGCACCGTCTTCCACATCGTGGACGGCAAGCGCCTGGGCGAAATCATGGTGCGGGGCTACAACCGCCACCTGCGCTGGGTGCGCCTGCACGTCGCCAACCGCTGGGGACGCACGTCGCCCTACGCCACCCAGCGGGTGAAACGCCTCGACGTGCATAAGGCCGAGCTAACGACCTGCCTGGCCCCTTTCCGGAACATCCAGCACCTGCGCCTGGATACGCTGGCCGGCCTGTTGGACGACCCCGACTGCCTGCCCGCCATCCAGCGCGACACGCGCCTGCTGGACCAGGAAATGCGATGGACGGCCCAGGAATACTACCCGGCCTTCAACTGGCTCCAGGCCTTCAAACCCGGCTACTACGCCAGCTCACCCGAGCGGCAGGAGCAGTTGAACGCCCTCTACCTGCCCATCCAGACCAACCAGCGGCTGAAAGACCTACGCCTGCTCTACGACGACGGCCTGGCCGTGCTCAACTCTATGGCGGCCCTGCGGCCGGCTCACTTCCCCTTTCTCACTCCCTGATGCCACCCACTACCTCCAAGCCCTGCCGCTACGCCCACGCCCCGGCCTTCCTCGACAAGACCCGGGAGCGGGTAGTACTGGACCTGCCCCGGGAGCAGCTACCCCAGCTCCTGCAGTTCCTCACCCAGACCTTGAGCGCCCAGAAGTACACCTGACCGATTACCGTTTACCCCATGCAGCTGAGCCTCGACTTCGCCCGCCCCCGCCGCCCCTACCAGTACCACACCTGCGCCACCCTGCAGCGCCTGCGCCAACTGCGCCCCCACCACACGGCGGCGGAGCTGGCCCACCTGCTGGGCCTGCGCTCAGCTCGCCAAGTGCGCGACCTCTGCGCCGCCTACGGCATCCGCAAGCGCCGGCCCTAGGCGCCGACATTCCACTACCAACCCGCACTTTATGAACCTGACCCTGCGTCAACGCCTGGACAAACCCGCCCGAGATGGGCGCTGCTACGTCTTTCTGGACGTGACCTGGCCCAGGAACCGGGCCACCCTCCCCACCGGTGTCAAGTGCCTACCCGCGCACTTTCGCCCCGACAAGGCCCAGCCCGTTTCTGCCAAAGACCCGGCGGCCGGCCACCTCAACGCCCGCCTGAATGCGCTAAAGGCCAGCGTACTCAAGGTAGCCGAGCG
>Ga0247804_10000999_pt1 | contig 13146 bp, 7 predicted proteins | sample UWRJL029104C1_FD_181142 | JGI IMG/M metagenome (GOLD analysis project Ga0247804, IMG submission 181142) | Plant litter microbial communities from Arlington Agricultural Research Station in Wisconsin, United States - UWRJ-L029-104C-1 | ecosystem: Environmental > Terrestrial > Plant litter >...
TGCCGTCTATGTCTTCACGCAGGGTATGGTCCACCACGCTGCAGGTTTCCACGAATTCACGCCAGTCGGTCGTCGATAAAAAACGAAGGCTGTTGATGCTGTTGCTGATCGAAACCTGGTCGGCCGCCTGTTTCTGGTTATCCTGCTGCACTAGTTCGGTGCTGGTGAGGTGCTGTTCCGTCAAATGTTGTTCGATCCAGTTCAGCGGCAGGGTTAGCGAGTTGCCTTTTTCCTGCAACCGCCTGATGAGTTCGGCTACGAACGGGCTTTCCATGGGCGGGGCGGACCGGGCCATGTCGGCGATCACGATCACCAGGTTCTTCGGATCTTTTTCTGCAGCATCGATCATCTCGTCGGCCCATTTATCCGCCAGCGATTTATGGCCCAGGTCGATCGCGATCTGTATGGCGATGCGCCGCATGTTTTCCAGCAGGGCCAGGCGCAGCATGATGGGGATCGCCCACAATTCACCGAGTTTTAAATAAGTTGTTTTTTGATAGGCGTTGATGAAGCCCAGCAAGCTGTTAAGGTCTACATGGCCGTCGCTATGGGAAATAATTTCTACAGCAATATCGTAAACGCGGGGCAGCCCGGCAGATTCTCCACGGGCCAGTTGGGGTAAGCCGCGACTGTATCCTTTGGGCAAATGTTTTTTGCCGGTATAGATCTGTTCTTCTACCAGGTAAAAATTATCGAGCAGCCATTCGCCCGCGGGGGCAATGCGTTCATTTTGCTTTACAGTCTCGGTAAGGAGGGCGTGTACTTCCAGTAAAACTTTTTCATTTTCTGCCAGGCGCTTCAACAGGAGTTCGGATGGCGGCCCGGTAATGAGCTTGTGTTTACGGGCCAGCGTACCGGCGTGGTTTTCCAGTTGTTTGCCGGTGAATAGCTCGGCACGGAGGGGCGCACTGTCCTTATCGTATTTGGCCGCCCGCCCGTCGCCGAAAAAAGGGTCGATGATGTTTTTCTTAAAAGCCGCTATGGCATCCGGGAGCATTTCAAAGAGGTCCTTTTGTTGTTTTTTTCTTTGATATGCGCTCATGATCTAAACTCAGTTTTAATGGGGTTAAAAAATGTGGAATGCGGGTAGCGGTTTTTTACTTTACTACATGATTACTAATATCATGCCTTAGAAAATAGCATGGAATTTGTCGTATGGAAAGAATTACCAAAACAGGATTTGTTTTCTGTTTTAAAACCATGGCCCACGCACTTTTAAATCATGCCTTTATTGTAGTATATTTAAAAGTCTAATGGAGTTAACACCAGGAAATAAATTTTTATCGTTTTACCGGATGCCTGACAAAATACCGACTAACCCCTTACCCAGCGAATACCTTTTTCTTTCCGGCGGCGGCGATATGGGGAAGCTGATCCGTGAACAAGACTGGTCGTCTACACCCGTAGGTAACCCCGGCCAATGGCCACAAAGCCTGCGCACTACTTTAAGCATCATCCTCAATTCGAGGTTCCCCATGTTCCTTTTCTGGGGACCCGAACATACCTGTTTTTACAACGATGCTTACCGGCCCAGCCTGGGTAAAGAAGGCAAACACCCGCACATACTCGGCATGGCCGGCGAAAAAGCCTGGCCGGAAATATGGGCCATCATTTACCCGCTCATCCGCCAGGTACTGGATACCGGTGAAGCCACCTGGAGCGAAGACCAGCTTATACCTATTTACCGCAACAACCAATTGGAAGATGTGTACTGGACCTTTAGTTACAGCCCGGTGAATGATGAATCGGGCAAGGCCGCCGGCGTTTTCGTAACCTGCTCCGAAACCACGGAAAAGGTGGTGGGATTGAAACACATAGAAGAAAGTGAAAAGAATTTCCGTTCCCTTATCATGGAAGCGCCTTTCCCCGCGGGCGTTTTTATGGGAAAGGATCTTAGGATAAAACTGGCCAATACCGCTGCGCTTCAATTGTGGGGGAAAACAACTGCTGTTATCGGTAAAACGCTGGTAGAGGCCATTCCCGAGTTGCAGGACCAGGCGTATATGCAAATATTGCAGGAAGTATATGATACGGGCGTAGCCTACGAGGGGCTGGAAAACCTGGCCTGGCTGGAAGTAGACGGTAAACTGACGGCCCGGTATGTGAATTTTATATACAAGGCCCTGCGCGATACCAACGGTAATGTCAACGGCATTCTTACAATGGGTTACGACGTAACGGAGCAGGTGCTGGCACGCAACAAGATACTTGAAGCGGAAGAACGTACCCGGCTGTCGCTGGATGCAGCCAGGCTGGGTTCCTTTGATATGAACCTGCTTACGGATGAACTCAATTACACGCCGCGGATGGAAGAAATATTCGGTTTGGAACCCGGCGTCCACAGTGCCGAGGACTTTACAGGAGTCATACACCCCGACGACCAGTCGATCCGCATCGCCAGCCTGGAAAAAGCCATGGCTGAAGGCTTTGCCAATTATGAAGTAAGGGTGACCTGGCCTGATGCATCCATTCACTGGGTAAAAGTGTTCGTGAAAGTATTTTATAATGAGGCCGGCAAACCGATCCGGTATTCGGGCATTGCCAGCGATACCACGGAACTGAAAAGACACATTGAAAAAGTACGCGAAACAGAACAGCGCTTCCGCGATACGGTAAAGCAGGCACCGGTAGGCATCACTATTTTAAGGGGCAGGGATTTTATCCCGGAGATGGCCAATGAAACCTACCTGCAACTGGTGGACAGGAAAGAAGGGGATTTCATCGGCAGGCCTTTGTTCGACTCATTGCCCGAAGTAAAAGAAGTGGTAGAACCCCTGCTGAACGGCGTGCTGGATTCCGGCGAACCCTTTTATGAATCGGAACTACCGGTAACGCTTAACCGCTATGGAAAGACCGAGATCGGTTATTTCAACCTCGTGTACCACCCGTTGCGCGATGCCGGTAAAACATCGGGCATCATGGTGGTGGCCACGGAGGTAACGCAACAGGTGGTCGCCACGCACAAATTGGCGCAAAGTGAACTCCAGTTCCGGAACATGGTGATGCAATCTCCTATACCCATGACGATCTTCCGCGGGCCCGACCACATCATCGAGATCGCCAACGTGGAAATGTACAGGAACATCTGGCGCAGGGAAGAACGCGATGTAATGGGTAAAAAAGTGCTGGATGTGTTCCCGGAATTAAGAGACCAGAAATACCCCCAACTGTTGAAAGCGGTATTGGAAAAGGGTGTCGCCCACCGGGAGAACGAAGCGGTTGCCTTCGTACAGGGCGATGACGGCATGAAGAAATTTTACCTGGATTATGAATATGCGCCGCTTTATGACCCCGATGGAAAATTATCGGGCGTTATGATAACGGTGAACGATGTAACGGAAAAAGTAGAAGCGCGTACCAGGATCGAAGAAAGTGAAGAGCGGCTCAGCATGGCCATCCGTACCACGCAACTCGGCACCTGGGAATATTATCCCCTGACCGGCAAACTGGTATGGTCGGAAGAATGCCGGAAAATATATGGAATGCCCGCGGGCGTGCAACCGGATTATGAACTTTTTACAGAACATATTTATCCTGCCGACAGGGCTTATGCATTGGAGCATATAGGCGCTGCCATGGACCCGAAGGGGCAGGGAGGTTACGACATCACCTACCGCATCACGCGCTTCGATGACGACAGCGTACGCTGGATACAGGCCCGGGGAAAAGTATTCTTCAATGAACAGCGGGAGGCCGAAAGGTTCATCGGCACCGTACTCGACATCAGTAATGAAAAAGAGGCGCAACAGGCGCTGGCAGACAGTGAAGAAAGATTGCGGCTTGCCGCCGAAGGAACGAGACTGGCAACCTGGGACCTTAACCTGCTTACCCGCGAGATCATTTACACGCCCCGGCTCGCACAGATATTCGGTCATGACGAATCTGCCCAACTAACGCAGGCGGCTATGCGCAGCCAGGTATTACCGGAAGATGAAGCGGAGATCGTTCAACCCGCATTTGCCAAAGCGATGCAAACGGGTATTTATTTTTACGAGGCACGCATCACGAGGAAGGATGGATCCGCCGGCTGGATCAAAACCCAGGGCCGCGTGGTATATGATGAACAGGGAGAACCGGTAAGGCTGATCGGTACCACGGTAGACATCACGGAGGATAAGATCAATGAAGAGAACATCGTAAAACTTGCATCGATCGTAAGGTCGTCCGATGATGCCATCATCACCAAAACGCTCGACGGTATCATTACCAGCTGGAACGAAGCCGCGCAAAGGATATTCGGTTACGAACCGGGAGAAATAATCGGCCAACATATTTTCACGCTTATCCCGCAGGAAAAACAGGATGAAGAACTGGTGATCATAGGAAAACTTCGCCGCGGGGAAAGGCTGGATCATTTTGAAACGCAAAGGGTAACAAAGAGCGGTAGCCTCATCGACATTTCCCTGTCGGTTTCGCCGCTGCGCGACAGCAGGGGCAGGCTGATCGGCGCTTCCAAGATCGTACGGAACATTACCGATCAAAAAAATGCCGAAAGGCTGATCGCGGAAAATGAACAACGGCTGCAGATTGCCGTGGAAGCCGCGGAAATGGGCACCTGGGAACTCGACCTGCAAACGGGCGACGTGTTGTATTCGGACCGGTACATAGAAATACTCGGACAGGAAAAAGGCGTGGGAGCAGGGTTGCCTGATATTATGAAACACATTCATCCCGCCGACCTGGACCTGTACAACAGCACCATGAAGGAAGCCCTTAAAACGGGCCGGCTCGACCTGCAGGTACGCGTTACACCGCCGGGCAACCGGGCGCTGCGCTGGATCAGGTCAAAAGGCAAAGTGTTTTACGACCAAAGCAACCGCCCGCTGAAAATGATGGGTACCACGGTGGATGTATCGGACCAGGTCCAGATGGAAGAGGTACTGCGCGAAAGTGAACAGCGCTTTAAGATCATTGCCAACACGGTACCGGTAATGATCTGGATGTCGGGCAACGATAAATATTCCGATTTCTTCAATACCAGCTGGCTCGATTTTACCGGCCGCAAATTAAAGGATGAAACACAGGATGGCTGGCTCGATGGCGTTCACCCCGAGGACGTGCCGCTGTGCATTGCAACCTATAAACGCTCTTTTGAAAAACAGGAAAGCTTTTATATAGAATACCGGCTCAAAAGAAAAGATGGCGAATACCGGCTTATTGCCGACAATGCCGTACCACGCTACGATGCCGATGGCGTTTTTGCAGGGTTCATCAGCGCCTGTACCGACATCACCGAGGAGAAACAATTCAGCAACGAATTGCGGATCAGTGAAGAACGGTTCCGCCTTTTAGCCGATTCAATGGCACAACTGATATGGACAGGCGATGCGGGTGGCAACCTCAATTATTTCAACAAGGCGGTGTATGAATTTTCGGGGCTTAATTTCGACACGATACAGGGTGAAGGCTGGCTCAACATCGTGCATCCCGAAGACCGGCCGGAGAACGTTACACGGTGGATACATTCCGTGAACACCGGCGAAGATTTTATTTATGAACATCGTTTCCGGCGGCACGACGGTACGTACCGCTGGCAGTTGAGCCGCGCCCGGCCATATAAAGACAATGAAGGCCGCATTAAAATGTGGGTGGGCACCAGTACTGATATCAACGACATCAAGGAATCCGAACAGCAAAAGGATTTCTTCATCAGCATGGCCAGCCATGAATTGAAAACGCCCATCACTTCCATCAAGGGATACGTGCAAATATTGCAAAGCATGTATGCAACATCCGAAGATGCGTTCCTGAAAAAATCGCTCGATACGGTGAACCGGCAGATCGTTACGTTGACCAGTCTTATCTCCGACCTGCTCGACATGTCGAAGATAAAATCGGGCAGCCTGCAACTCAGCAGCGAAGTATTCGATCTCAACGAAATGATCCGCGACACCATACAGGAAGTGAGCCATACCGAACCCGGGTTTAAGATCGAATTCAGCCAAGGCGATGACACGCACGTACGGGCGGATAAGGGCCGGATCGGGCAGGTACTCATCAACTTCCTCACCAACGCCATCAAGTATTCACCCAACGCACCGTTGATCAAAGTAAAAAGCGAAGTAAAAGACGGCAACGTAATTGTATCCGTAGCCGACAGCGGCATCGGCATCAGTAAAAGTGAACAGGACAAAATATTCCAGCGTTTTTACCGCGTGGAAGGAAAAGATGAAAAAACTTTCCCCGGCTTCGGCATCGGGCTTTTCATCGCTTCCGAGATCATACAGCGGCACAAAGGAAAGATCAGCGTGGAAAGCGAACCCGGCAAGGGCTCTACGTTTTACTTTTCTATACCCTTAATTAAAAACTAAGTTATGACAATAGGCAATCACCATATATTGGTCGTGGACGATAATGAAGACATTCTTTTCATGCTCAAGGCCATGTTGCAATTCAATGATTATAAGGTCACGATCAGCAGCACGCCGGAAAATATTCAATCCCTGATCAGGGAACATTCTCCCCACATAATATTGATGGATATGCTGCTTTCCGGCTCCGACGGCCGCGAGGTATGCCGGAAATTAAAGGCCGATCCTGAATTTGCGGCAATCCCCGTGATCATGATCTCGGCACTGCCACAGGCGCGGGAAATGTGCGTGGAAGCAGGCGCAGACTACTTTATAGCCAAACCATTCGAGATGAATGACCTGTTTGAAACAGTGGCCATCGCCGTTACTGCCAAAATGAACTGATCATACAGTTTTTTGGAATGCTTTTTTCAATAAAGTGGGCACGGCTCCAATAAAACGCAAACCCATTCATGAAAAAAATATTCAGGTATTTACTGGCATTGATCGCCATCGGCGCTGTAGGCGGGTACATTTATTGGCAAAGGAATAAGAAAGGGATCGTAAAAAATGCAGTGGAAGATGTGGTGAGCAAAAAATCCGACAGCCTTTATTTCATTAAATACGACAGTTCCAACATCGACGAGGTCGGCGGCAACGTAAGTTTCTTTGGCGTATCCCTCCAATCGGATGACACACAGAAACGCGCCCTGGCTTACCAGGACAGTCTCCCCAATAGCTTATACATCATCCGCGTTAATGCCATAAAAGCTTCCGGGGTAGATATCCCGGGCCTGTTGCAGAATGAAAGGGTGTCGGCGCGCAAGATCATCCTCGACAAACCCTCTATCCAGGTGATCAATACCGGCGCCGATCAACCCAAAGCCTTTACTTACGACGATACACTGGCCTTGTATAAAAAAATACTCGGCAAGTTTAGCAGCATCAAGGCCGACACGATACAGGTAAATGAAGGCGCCGTGCTGATCACCAACAGCAAAGGGAAGCCCCTGACCTCGCTGGAGAACATCAACATCAACCTGCGTAATTTTTTGGTCGATGAAACGCACGACTATCAAAGCATCATCAGTTATTTCATCAAGGATGTGAAAGCCACCGTAGGCAACATACAATTGCCCGAATCGAAGAATAAAACGCGTATCAACATCAGCAAACTGGATTATGATGCGCAACAACGGTCGCTTAAAGTAGGGTCACTGCAACAATACCAAACGAACAATACGGCGCCGCTTGTTGACCTTTCCAACATCGTGATCAGCGACCTCAACACCGGCGCCTTCATCAACTACCAGCAGTTGTATGCCGGCAACGTTACCTGCGCCGGCGGTTTGATCACTATTACTAAAAGATCGGGTGGGGGCGCGGCTTCCAAAAATAAAGCCTTGCAGGTTTCCTCCGATCTTATGGAAAATGCCCGCATCGGCAGTGTGAACCTGGGGAAAACAAAACTCGTAATTCTTAATGCGGATGAACCTTCTGCAGCGCCTTTCGTGTTGAACGACGTGCGCTTTATCGTAAGCAAAGCCGTGCAGGTGACCGATGGAAAAACGATCGGGAACCTGGTGTCCAATGCTGAATGGCAATTCTTTTCTTCCGGTTTTTCTTTGTTTACCAGGAACAAGGAATATCAAATAACAGGCGATGAACTGCAGGCCGACAACGTAAAAGGAACAGCTTCCATTAAAACACTGCGGGTGATCCCGCAACTTACCGAAGCTGAATTTGCAAAGCGCAGCATACACCAGCGCGACCGGTTTGACCTGAAGTATTCAAACGTGGTACTCAGCGACCTTAATTTTAAAAAACTTATTACAGAAAATATATTTGAAGCGGGGTTGGTTAGTTTACAACCCTACATGAAAATTTTCAACGACCGTACTGTGCCCATCGATCCCAACAGCAAAGTCGGTAAATATCCCCAGCAGGCATTGATGAAAATGGATTTCCCGGTGTACATCAAAGAGGTAAAGATGAACAACGGTTACATCGAGTACAAGGAAAAAGCAGCCGTGAGTACGCTGGAAGGCAAGACTTATTTTTCCAACCTCAGCGCTACCATCAGCAACGTTACCAATATTCCTGCACGGGTACAGCAAAATAAAATAATGAAGGTGGATGCGCGGGCAAAATTTTTAGGTACGGCCCCGCTCAGCACGCAATGGCTGCTGCCACTCGATTCGGGCAATGCCACTTTTACCGCTACAGGAAAAATGGGCTTTATGAAAGGCGCAGCGCTGAACCCATTGGTAGAACCGCTGGCGATGGTATCGATCAAAGGCGGCGATATTAAGTCGGTAAGTTTTGAAATGAAAGGTAACGATTACAAGGCGGAGGGTAATGTGCTGATCCTTTACAACGGGTTGAAATTGCAAGCGCTTAAACAAAATGAAGATAAAGAGTTGAAGAAAAAAGGGCTCATCAGCCTGGTAGCCAATATACTCGTCCGCAACAACAACCCGCAAAACGGTGTCACCCGCAAAAATGATTTTACCAATGAGCGCGAACTCAATAAATCTTTTTTCAACCTGCTGTGGAAGAGTGTTTTCGCCGGCGTGAAAAAGACAGCACTGGGAAAAAGCAATTAGCAATTACAAATTAGTAATCAGAATGCATTGCTTTTTTTAATTTATCATACTTCTAATCTTAGTGTAAATACTTATTAATGTTTTCTAAGATGTTGCGGGGAACATATATACCCGCATTCAGGAACATTTCTAATTTCTAATTTCTAATTCTTAGGCTTGACATAGTTTTTTACAGTCCGCGCATATTACCTGTTGATTTTATTCCTCAATATGTGTAACTAATTATTCTTCAAACGCCAAAGTATTTTTTATTTGTTGATGTTTCTTTGTTACAGCGCCCGTAATCTAATTACAGGCACCCTATTTGAATCAATCAACCACATATTAACTCGCAACAACCTAAATTATTTTTTATGAAAAAGACAATTCAATTATGTATGATTGCCGGCAGCATTTCAGCAATGGCAATGATGGGATGTGACAACAACGACACCTCCAAATCCGAAGACAGGATGTCAACAGATACCGTTACCAATACCATGATGACGGATACAACGATGAATCATACAGTGCCCGATACGGCCAATAAAATGATGACCGATACGGCAGCCATGAACAAAAGTACTTCCATGGCCAAGCCAAACCCGGCGAAAAAAGGCATGAAAGGCAGGGTGAACATTACCGGTATGCAAAAAGCAGGGACCGGCAGCATGGACGCCGATAAAGAAGGTGTTTATGGTAATGCGGAAGTGTTGCCTTCTTATCCCGGCGGTGAAAAGGCCCTGGCGGATTATTTCGCCAAGAACCTCCAGTATCCTGAAGATGCCAGCAGTGAAGGTGTTGAAGGTACGGTGAACATCAGCTTCGTGGTAGATGAAACCGGGCATGCCTATGCACCGATGGTGGTGAGCCCTAAACTCGGCTATGGCCTGGAAGAAGAAGCCATGAGGGTTTTCAATAAAATGCCCGTTTGGAATCCTGGCAAGATCAAAGGAAAGAATGTGAAAACACGTTATACACTGCCGCTTAGCTTCCAGTTATATTAATGCACTGGATACTAGATATCAGATACTAGGTACTTGATAAAAAAGGCCTCACATTTTTTGTGAGGCCTTTCTATAAACAATATTTTACCTGGTCCCTATCCAGCATCAAGTATCCATTATCAAGCATCCAGGGTATCCAGTACCCAGCATCACTCCTCCGTAATATTAATCTCCGCCTGTTCTACAAATTCTTCTAACTGTATGCCCGAATGACTTTCGGCAAATACGCAGGCGCCATTGCAGATCAGTAATGCCTGCGGCGATTCGTGGTAAACGTCAAAGTCTTCGGCGATCTTGTTGGAGAGGTCGCGGTAACTCAATAGGTCGAGGTAGTAAAAATCAATATTCGCAGGCACCGTACTTCTTTCCAACCGGCTCTTTGCCATGGCGCTAATGGAACAGCGGGTGCTGTGTTTGAAAATAAACTGCGCTTTGGAAGCCGACAGTTTTTTAATGTCCTCCAGTTGGGAGGCGCTGGTCAGGTCGATCCAGTTCATAGGCACGGAAATTAATGGATGATCTTATCCGTCATCGGGCAACCCGATTTGCGGCTTGGACTGCAACTGCTTAATAAGGCCGTTGCCGATGCAGCAAAAACCAGCACTAAAATTATTCTTTTCATGATCGAATGTTGAGTTAAAAAACTATTATTGCAAATAATATACCCCAAAGGTAAATTACCAACGGTAAACGGCGAAATTACTTTAATGCCTACTTTTGAAAGCTGTAAGCTGATTATACTTAACCAAAACTTTGAAAATCCACCATGTTAACACTAACCAGGGCAATTGCTTTTATAGACCTTGAAACCACGGGCGTAAGCCTTTCCACCGACCGCATTGTTGAGATCGCCATCATCAAATTATTGCCCGACGGTACCCGGCAGGTAAAAAGAAAACTGATCAACCCGCAGGTGCCCATCCCCGCATCTTCAAGCGACATCCATGGCATCACCGACGATATGGTGAAAGATGCTCCCACTTTCAAAATGGCTGCCAACGAAATAAAAGTTTTTATAGAAAATTGCGACCTCGGTGGTTACAACAGCAACCGGTTCGATATTCCCATCCTCATGGAAGAGTTTTTACGCGCAGGCCTGGAAGTGGACCTCAGCAAAAGAAGGATGGTGGACGTGCAACATATCTTTTACACCATGGAGCCACGAACGCTTACGGCCGCCTATAAATTTTATTGTGAGAAGGAACTCACGCATGCCCACAGTGCCGAAGCGGATATTGCCGCTACCATCGACGTACTGGAAGCGCAACTGGCCCGCTACACCCAGCTCGGTAATTCCATCGATTCCATCCTGTCCGTGATCGGCGAAGAAAAGCTGGTGGACTATGCCCGCCGCTTTGGGTTCGACGATAAAGGCTGCGAGATCTTCAACTTCGGTAAGCACAAAGGCAAGGTAGTGATCGACGTATTGAAAGCAGAACCACAGTATTACGACTGGATGATGCGCGGCGATTTCCCCCTGCATACCAAGCAAAAACTAACGGAGATATTCAACCGGAGCCTGTTAAAAAACAATTAATTAGGAAGCCCGTGGCAAAACCTGTCCCTCCATTCCTTAATTTATTGTAAATTTGGCAGAAGGCAAACTCAGCAAAAATATTTTGGAGAAACTGGTCATCATACCCACGTACAATGAAAAAGAAAACATTGAACTCATCATCGATGCGGTGATCGGGCTGCAGCAACATTTTCATATACTGATCATTGACGACGGTTCCCCCGATGGTACGGCTGCCATCGTTCAATCCTTATTCCACAAATACCCAGGCCAGCTTTTCCTGGAACAGCGCACCGGCAAACTCGGTTTGGGTACAGCCTATATCCACGGTTTTAAATGGGCCATCGAAAAAGGCTATCGCTTTATCTTCGAGATGGATGCCGATTTTTCCCACAACCCCGCCGACCTGCAACGTTTGTATGAAGCCTGTAAGAACGGCGCTGCGGTGGCCGTTGGCTCAAGGTATGTAAAGAACGGCGCGGTGGAGAACTGGCCGGCGAACCGCATTGCGTTGTCGAAAGGTGCTTCCCTTTATACGCGCATCATTACCTGGATGCCGGTGAAAGATCCTACTGCCGGTTTTGTTTGTTATAAAAGAGAAGTGCTTGAATCCATCAACCTCGACAACATCAGTTTTGTAGGCTATGCTTTCCAGATAGAAATGAAATTCGCCGCCTGGAAACTCGGGTTCAAAATAACGGAAGTGCCCATCACTTTTAAAGACCGTAAACTCGGCGCCAGCAAAATGAACAAAGGTATTGTCAAAGAAGGCATCCTCGGCGTACTCAAACTCCGCTGGCAAAGCCTTTTCAAAAATTACCGTAAAAAGGTCACCAATACGGTCTTCAATGAAACCATGAACTTCCAGCAACCCGACGTGGTGTTGGATGGGAAATAAGCGTTTAATGTCTGAATTGTGATTAATAGTGATTAAGATGATTGCCCTGGTGGGTGGAAACAGGTGAGTACAGCGTTAAACTAAACTATCTAAAGTTTTAAACACGCTAAACAACTTTGGGTCTCCTTCAACCATTTTCAACATCCCCTAAAGAATTTACAAACACAACTATATGAAATTGTGGCGCACCTACGGAGCGTCGTTAAACTATAAATATTTCTTTCTACAAGAAGGTTGTTCCGCTGGAACAAAAGGCAATGGGTGATAGATTGGTCATTGCAATCCAGGATCTCCTTCAACCCTTTCAACCTTTCAACCTTTCAACTAAACCTGCTAAACCTGCTAAACCTGCTAAACCTCCTAAACCCTAAACTCCTAAACTTTCTAAACCTTACCTCCCTAAACTTCCCCCTTAACCATCTTTTAACTTTCCTCCTGTGTAATCTTTTCACCCCTTGCATCCCATAGCAAATAAATCAATTGTTATGCGCACATTATTTTTATTCGCCGCCGGCCTCTTGCTGCTGCTGGCGTTCAGGGCTTCTACGGATTTTATAGTAACGGGTAAAGTGGTGGATACGGCGGGCAAACCCGTTCCCTTTGCCACCATAAAGATCAAAGGGGCGAAGACAGGTATAGCTGCAGATGCAAATGGAAATTTCACCATTAAAGTGCCGGATGAGCATACCATACTGGAAGTATCCGGTACTATGTTTGTGAAGGCAGAGATCAAAGTTGTTAAGAATCAGCCACTAACGGTAAAGCTTACCCGCTCGCAGCAAATGCTTAGTGAAGTGGTTGTTAGCACAGGGTATGCAACAAAGCGAAAAGCATCTGTAAACGCCGGTTA
>Ga0247804_10001004_pt1 | contig 13112 bp, 7 predicted proteins | sample UWRJL029104C1_FD_181142 | JGI IMG/M metagenome (GOLD analysis project Ga0247804, IMG submission 181142) | Plant litter microbial communities from Arlington Agricultural Research Station in Wisconsin, United States - UWRJ-L029-104C-1 | ecosystem: Environmental > Terrestrial > Plant litter >...
TATTGCTGATGACTTCCCTGAGCTCCCAACAATCAATGAAGAATCCTCAATTAGTTACACAATTAATGTCGAAGACTTTAAACAAGCAGTCTCGCAAACAATCATCACAGCAAGCTCTGACTCGACACGTCCCGTCCTTACAGGCGTCTACTGGCACTCGCATGAAGGCCAACTCTATTTGGCAGCAACCGACGGCTACAGGCTCTCTGAACGTCGTCTCGTTGAAACTTCAAGCGATGTGTCTGCAATCATTCCAGTACAAACACTACAAGAAGTTCTGAGGACTATTGTTGATGATTCCGAAACAGTAGATATCTTATTTGACGAAACCCAAGTTCGGTTTAGAATTAACGAAGCCGAGATTATTAGCCGATTAGTTGATGGTAACTTCCCTGACTACCGACAACTTATTCCACCAAAGTCAGAAATCAATGCAACAGTGAATAAACAAGAGTTTGTCCGTGTGACAAAGATTGCAGGACTCTTTGCCCGTGAATCTGGCGGAAGCGTCACGATGACCGTCGATGCAGATAAAAAGACAGTCTCACTCCACTCTATCGCATCAGAAATGGGCGAAAACACCTCAGAACTGACTGCTGAAGTTGAAGGTGGCGGGCAGATTACATTAAACTCACGCTACCTTTCGGAGGCTCTCTCGGTGATTGACGACGACACAATTACTTTTAGCTTTAGCGGTAAACTTTCACCGTGTATTTTGAAGTCTATCAAGAATGATACAAATTATTACCACGTGATTATGCCACTAAAGAGTTAGTGCCACTATGCCAACTATCAAAGATGTATCGATAGTATCGTTTCGGTCACACGAAGCGAAAAGCATCACACTCCACCCAGGGACGACGATTATTACTGGTCGTAATGGTGCTGGCAAAACCTCATTACTTGAAGCTATTTATATAGGCCTTCGAGGATCATCGTTTAAAGGACCGGATCTTAGTATTCTGCAAACCAACAAGCCTTGGTGGCGTATTGATATGACGTTTGATGATAATTCTGTTCGATCGGTGACATTTGATTCCGAAAGAACGCTTAGTCGAAAGCAATTTACCGTTAATGGACGAAAAACTGCTCGCCTTTCGCCTAAAGATAAATACCCTGTTATTATTTTTGAACCGACAGACCTACAACTCCTTCATGGCTCACCAACACGGCGCCGAGATTTTATCGATCGGATGATATCGCAAACCAACCCGCTTTATTCGACAAATCTTAATAAATACGACCGAGCACTTCGTCAAAGAAATGCGCTATTAAAGAAAGAATTCGTTACCCAGGATGCTCTGTTTCCCTGGAACATCGCACTCAGTGAGTACGGATCGTACATTATTCGACAACGCCAAGAGGTTATCGAGAAAATTAACGAAATTATATCTGAAAAGTATCGTACGATTGCTAAAAATAACGACACTATCACTGTTAAATATAGTTACGACTCGAAAAACGTGACGCCACAATCAATACTAAAAGACCTCGAATCAAGTAACGATAGAGACCGCGCGTTGAAATATACATCCGTAGGCCCTCATCGGCATGACATCATCTTTGAGTTCAACAACACCCCCGCTCTACTTGTTGCCTCCCGTGGTGAAGTGAGAAGCATTGTTATCGCATTAAAATACATCGAGAAAGACATTATTACAGACACTTTAAATATCGAACCTATTGTTCTACTGGACGACGTCTTTAGTGAATTAGATATTCAGCGACAAGAACAGCTCACGATTGGTGAAGGTCAGCACATTATCACAAGTACTCAATTAGCCTTCGATGCAAAAGACGCGACGCTTATTACACTTCCCTAGTGAACGAAAGTAATTTCGTAATTCTGTGGTGGGAAGCCTTGTGCAATCATCCAGTCGAGAGCCTCTTGTTTATATGCTTGAACAGCGGCGGCTTCACCTGTTCGTCGATCCGCTTCAGATAGTAGCAACGTTACCTTTAGTGTTAGCGCGCCATCTTCTGTTTGTGTCCCTGCTATTTTAAAATTTAAACTCTCGTGTGGAAGTATTTGTAGAATAGGATCAAGACCCTCGTTTTCAGTTGTAAGGACATCCTTACAATCAAATGGACCATATATTAATTCTTCCTCCCTTAAGCAAGTGGCAAGGGTTGGGTAGCCCGACATATATCCATCGTTCAGGTCCTCAGACGATGTATAAGTAAACCTGTATGACTGGCGTATACTTTCGATATCAACGATAAAGTTCCCCTCGTATTGACCCTCGCTCGCACCACGTACTTGCCTCTCTGAGTCTTTTCGAATAATTGCATCATCGATAGTACCTGTGAATTCTCCGTTTGGTGAATTAAGCCGAATGATTTCGTAAAGCGCTGCAGTAATACTGTCGAGCCGTTCTTTTGGTAGGTTTTGTACTCTGTTATCGAGATCTTGAATAGCCACCGCCTCACCATACTGATTTTTTGAAGAGTTTGCGTAATACACCGAAATAAGTACGGCGACAGCAATTAAGACAATGACGCCAGCTGCGATAACAAGAATAAATTTACTTCGCTCTGAAAGATTCTGAAACATTAGTTAACTCCTTCTTTTAAGAAACCGTCCGTATATGCATAGAGCGTCGTCCCATCAACCCATTTTCCACTGAGTGAAAACTCACGGGCAGTAATCCAAGACATTGGAAGGTTGTATCCTGCCTCACCAACAATAAAGGTATTCTTCTCGATATTTACACCAAGAACGATTCCTGTGTGCCCTGCCGAACTAGAACCGGTTGTACTGAAAATTGCATACGGCTGCGGAACAGCTCCACTTTTTACACCCGGGTTACGCGTAATAACGTTTGTTGCGACGTTAATACCGTTTCCTGGGGCGCCAGACATGAAGCCCTTTAGGGTTGTGTATTTATTAATAAAGTACACAGAGAAGCTCACACAGTTCGCGAGTGGCCCACCAGACCCTCCTCGGCCAGCACCACCAAGAAGACTTGGTGCTTCGGGGTCACTTTTATAAGATTCCATGAATGCCTTTGCTTTTTCAAGGTCCATTCCCCCCGCAACAAGACCCGTGTTACATGCTCCAAATGCTTCAATTCCAGCAAGTGCAGCGTACACAATAAATGCACCGTAATCTAGATTTGCCGGGTATTCAATAGGGCCTCCGTCAGATTTAATCTGCCCCCACGTCGTGCTTGAAGGTGAAGCCTCTGGGTCACGCGCGAGGTCTGCGCGGTTCATTACGTACGGGGAACCTTCTCCGTTTGCTGCCTTTGCATCTGTGAAGCCTAAATTTTTTGCCTGTGTAATATAACTATCTGCCATACCGTTATACGCGAATAGGGTATATTTTACGTTTTCTGGGTCTTCGAGATCTTTGCCACCCGATTTGGACTTAACAAACGCTGCAGCCTTTTGACTGGCATCTAAAAATTGTTCGTCGGTATAGTTACCGGCTGGGTATGCGGTGTTTGTAATTTGATACGGGCCATTTCCGTTTGTTGGGCCATACCTTTTCAGTCGTGACTCCCTGAAGTGTATTGCAGCGAGGAGCTCCCATGGAATATTATTCTCACCAGCTGCTTTTTGATAAATCTCTTGGTTTTCAGCGATAGCCTGTAGTTCAGGTGCGCTCATAATGTTGTTGCCTGCGTAGTCTTTGTTTCCAATATCAGCAATACTCGGCTCTGCTAAACAACCACCTAATTTTCGTGGGTCATAGTTAAGAATGTTGTTTCCGCGGAAGAATGTTCGATCAAAACCATTACTAATAGCACCAACGGTTGAACTTACATAAGACGCAAGAAATACCGTAGAGACGAAGAAAATTCCAATCCTCTGCGCAATAACCTTTACTCTCATGAACTGTACTCCAGACGTGCGGTCACACGAGTAGTAATTGACTCAGATGGTTTTGTTGCGAAAGTCTCGAACGTTTCACGTAGTTGAGCAACATCTTCTGGTGTTGGCTTTGTGTAAGAAGTCTGAGATTGAGTCGGCTCGGTATATGCAGGAATCTTAGCAAGAGTTTCTGCAACTAAAGCGTCATAATTTTCTGTAATACTAGAACTCGTATCCTCTACAGTTGGTATCCACCCAATCACATCTTTAGTATCAGCAAGAAGGGTTCGATATGTCGTTGCTGCATTATATAGTTTTTGAGTCACGGTTAGTTTGTCGCTTCGGCAAGATTCAGGATATAGCTGACTCTCAAATTCACCAGAGAAAAGAGTGCCATCTACCTGGACGCGTCCAGGATTATTACATTCATTGACGTGCTTTTCATAGCTACTTCCGGCAACAATAGTTTTACCATCTGCTTGTAGTTGGTTTGATTCTATCATTTTACCGATCACTTCCTCGGGGGTGTGTTCTCGGATATATCCAGAGTCACCACTAACACCAGGATTTCCAACGATATCATTAGAAATACCCTCTTCTATAAAGTAAGGATCTGCATTATAGGTAGAAAGGTTTTCGGCAGTTGCTTCTTGTAGGTCATCGGCATATGCAGACGAACCAAGGCTAGAGAGGGCGGCACTTGGGAGAGATAACGACGCAATTGTATTCGCAGCAAAGCTATCAACACCAGTTGTTGTGCGAGGGTTGAGGCTCGAGACGAGTGAACTCGTAAACATCGCTATTTTTGAATACGGGTTATTAATATCCAGCGGATTCGCCTCGTCTTTAAGATCTTGAATATTTGCAGCAATATACGCATCATTCACCTTCTTTGCTGAAGTATAGTCGGCAACTGATTGAACAGAACCTCCCGTTGCCACCGATGTCATAACATCGGTCGTTGAATAGGCAGTTACAATTGCATCCCCCGTTTGCGAGCCACTCTTCATCATATTTAGAACATCTGAACCAGCAAGAGCTTGGGTTATATAGTCCATTCCAAACCATTGAACCAACATGATCATCGCGAAGGCAACGTTTGTTGGATCGGTCGCAAGTCCTCTTACTACCTTTTTGGCATTTCTGGCTGTCGTTTTTAATGCCGATTTTACGGTTATCTTCTCGGCCGCATCTTTTGCAAACTCGGCGACCACCTTTTTAATCACTAATTTCACACCAGTTTTAATTGCCGTCGTTGCACCGATTTTTAATCCCTGAAGGAGCACTGTCGCGGAACCACCAGTAAAGATACCCGCAACCACACTAATCGCCAGATCTACGACAGTGACCGCAATCTGCAGGGCTAAGTTCGTCGCAATAGCACAGGTATTATTGAGGATTGCTCGACCATCACTCGAGCTACCACCTGCAACACCACCAACTAGTGCGTGAATGGTATGCATACTGATGTAAATATTCTTTAGAGCGTCACTACCAACAGCTGACACGCCTGTTGGGGCGTCACCAGATAGCTTACCGGTAAATAACCACTGCATTGCCCCACCACCATCAAAAGCCCGACCGAGAGGGTCTGGTGTTGTGAGGATATTACCGAGGATGGCCACCTCTTCTTGGGTGGCGTCCCCGGCTGCGATTTTATCGCCGATTGAAATAAATATATACCCGTAACGGACAACATTTGTGAGCGCAACGGTACGTGCAATAACAGATGCGGTGTTTGCGAGCTGATACACCGAACAAATGAGGTCTGCACCGTCGAGCGTATTAACGTAACCAAACCAGTTCTTCCATGCGGGCCGACCCGCTTCAATGTCAATCTCACCCGCAGCAGAACCCTGCTCAATAACAGACGCAATGTTTCCCCCATCTAAAACTGTTGATGGCGCAACACCGGTAGCTGCTTTTGCCCGCTGCTCTGCAATTTGGTCTGCGAAGTTTGCGGCGGCTCCAGCTGCCCTTTCACGTTCGGCTTCTGCTGCTACTTTTGCATCATCATCGAGCCCTTCAGTATCGAGTTCGGGGGTGCTAACATTTGGTGCTGCCCGCGAACCGGTACTTACTGCGAATACCTTTTTATTTATATCTTCCTGACTCTTGCCACTTATATCTGGGTTGAGTGTAATCTTTAAGTTCTTTGTTCGAACACTCGCTGCAACTGCTGTTTTTAAGAAGTTCCACGTTGCGCTTCTAAAGGGTTTCATTAATTTACGGACGGGCGCACTGTTTGCGAGAGATGCTTTAAAGTTCGTTTTGGTAATAGTGACACCCTCGACCTGGATCGAGTTGAATGAGTATTTTCCGTTCGTTCGCTTGTAGCCATCTTCTGGATTAAAGACAGCGCCACGTTCTTGAAGCTCTGCTACTTCAAGTTCTGTTAACCCCTTTGATGTACAAGGAAGGTCCTTACAGGAGTTATTAACACCACCATCTTCGACAAAAATCTTTCCGACTAGGATATTGTCTTGAGCCTCGGTGACCGTAGAGAGCATCGAATCAATACGAGAATAAAGGTTTCCATTAATTGATTGGAACATAAATGTAGGTGCACCAAGAATTGAGAATGCGCCACCGCCGCCAACGAGTGCTGTGATAATACCAATAATTGGGCCGGCTTTTTTAAACCGAGCCCTAAAACTTACGGGCTTCTTCTTAGGTTCTTCTGAGAGGTTTGTGTCCCAGTTCCCTTTTTCTTCAGCACTCTTTACATCTTTAGTCGCATTGTTCGGGTCATTCGCAAACGCCTCGGCTTGATCGACACCACTTCCGACATACCCAGCACCCATTTTTTCTTGGTATGCCTGTTCGCCAGGATTGTATGCTTTATCCTGTTCGTCCTGGGTGTTTGGCAGTGTAGATCGAGGAGATGCCATAATTACCCTCTATTATACCCTATGCACCAGGGGCTCCGCCGCCTGGTCGTACTTGAGGATTCGTCGTGATAAGTTGTGTTTCGGTTTGGCTTGCCTGGATGTTGATGTGAACGTGACTTTGGCCCGCAAAGAAGAGCCCTTGCCCAATTGGGAAGTTCGCAAGTCGCTTCTTTTCTTCCTCTGTTAACTTGAAGACGTCCGACAATACGTCGACGGCACTCGAAGATTGCTTCAGTAAAAGCTGCATCGAGCTGTTGGCAACAATTGCGCGGCCCATTTTGCTTCCCATAAAGTCTTCGACGTCTTGGGTGATAGTTGTAAGACCAAGGTAATATTTACGCGCTCGCTTCGCGAGACTAAACAAGAAGTTCGCAGAGTCGTCGTACTTCATAAGTTGCCATGCCTCATCCACGATGAGCATACGTTTCTTGCGATCAGTACGAGTGATGTTCCAGATGTGGCTCAATACGATATACATTGCAACCGGGCGAAGCTCGTCTTCGAGGTCACGAATGTTAAATACAACCATCGGGTTATTGATGTCGATGTTTGATTGCTGGCTAAAGATACCCGCAAATGTACCTGTCGTGTATTTACGAAGGCGCTGTGCAAGTTGCGGACCACTACCGCCCATGTGAATAAGCGTGTCATACAGTTCAGCGATCGTTGGCGGCGGCGAGTTGTGTGTCAGTGGATCGCTGGTAATACCAACACGGGCGTAGGTATCAATGAGTGCCTGGTCAAGATCGGCTTCTTCAACGGGAGTCAGTGCTGACATCGCCGTACCGTTTGCTGCAACCTGAGTCCCACCAAGCATAAGTCGGAAGAGTCCGTGAAGCGTCACGAGGTTTGCACGAAGTGCATCCTCTGCCTCGTCGCTATCGATGACACGAGGAAGGTCAAATGGATTAATACGAGTGTTTGAGTTAAGACTCAATCGAACATAGCTTCCACCGACGGCGTCAGATAGTTTTTGGTATTCGTTTTCTGGGTCGATAATAATCACTTCAGCACCAAGCATCATACTGCGGAGTGCTTCAAGCTTCACGGTAAACGACTTACCCGCACCAGACTTCGCAAAGACAACGAGGTTGGCGTTCTCGAGTTTGAATCGGTCAAAGATAACGAGTCCGTTATTGTGCATGTTGATGCCGTAAAGGATACCCGTGTTGTCGGTTAGGTCTGCACTCGTGAATGGGAAGCTAGTGCTAATCGCACCCGTGTTCATATTACGACGAATTTGTAGCTGGTCAGAAAGTTGCGGAATAGTACTGTTGAGGCCCTGTTCTTGCTGAGAAGAAGCAACCTTACTAAACACCATTTGCTGACCAAATAGCGTTTCAATTTTATTTTGGACAAAGTTAAGTTCGTCGAGGCTGTCTGCGTAGAGTGTAACGTAGAGTCCAAAACGGAAGAACCGCTCGGCACCAAGTTGAATTTGGTCACGAAGTTCCTCGGCGTCATTAATCGCCGCCTCGAGTCCAGGGTCACGTGTCTTGCCCTTCTCGTTATTGATGGAGGTACTTGCCTCGAGCTGTGTCACCTTTTTACGAAGGTTATTAAGGACAACCTGACTATCAACAGGGTAAATGTACATACTGACATCAAGTACTTCGTCGATGTTAATGAGTGAACTCAACCATCCAGTATAGATTTGGCGAGGATAGCCATAGACATAGAGGGTTCGGCCGTATTTTGTTCCAAGGCGGAAGTACGACGAGTGAATTTCGATACTGCTCGGTGCAATAAGGTCACGAAGTGTTGAGACACCCTTTAAGAATGCCTGTTCGACTTCTGCTTGCTCGCGGGCGCGTTGCTGCGCAGCAACATCAACTGCTGATTGTTTTGCCATTATTGTGGTCCTCCTGCTTCTTGTGCGGGAGTCTTCTTTACATAGAGTCCTGTCGCGTTTTCAAAATCACCGAGCGGCTGACGAACGGCCGTATCTGGGTTGTAGAAGTTGTAATACAACTCACCCAGCGACTTCGTATCAAGCTGCACACTCTGTACACCAATCTGGAACATACCAGACATCACCGCATCAACACGGTTCTTAATTTCGTCGCGAGCCTTTTGGTAGGTCGCGGTATCAATACGAGTAATAGTATTCTTTGGCTTTGCAAATAGCTTTCCAAAGAACCCCTTCCCCTGCTCGACAAAATTAGATGCATCGCCGTTCGGGAAGTACGGAATAACGATATAAAACGTTTTCTCCATAATGTTTGCTTCCTGTGAAAGCGCGTCGATGTAGTTAATATAATCGTCCATCAATACACCAAGGAGCATATTGTCTTGTGATCGTCGGGTTTCAATAAGCTTATCAAGGTACGGGCCGATATCAACACGTTGTGAACGAATAAGAATTTGTACCGGGAAGTTAAGCGAGTTAAGGAAGTTCTGGTAGCTGTATTCGACACCTTCCCTTTCGCGGTCGCTCATGAGGTCGAAGTTAATCGATTTACAGGCGATGACTGCACGCATAGAACCATCAATCATAATAACCATGTTGTCGCGCACCTCAGAAAGCTGCAGTGTGCTTTGGGTTGAGTTAGGGTTCTTTGGAGTTGGTCGTGCCGGTGGAGTATTAGACGCAACAACAGGCTGCGCAGGAATGCCTGGCTGTTGTTGCATTGGTGCCGGGGCGACAGGAATAGGAGCCTGCTGCGGTGCTACCGGGGCGGGTTGTGGAGCCGCATTGGGGCTCGGTTGTCCGAAAAATGGATTATTGGGTTGCATTCCCTCGCTCGTCCCACTCCTAATTAGTACCGGTTATCGTAAGGAGATGACCACTTCGTCTGAGTCACCACCGTCTCTCTCTTGAATACGATGTGCTTCGTGGGCAATCGTCTCGATCGATAAGTCGGGATTGTTTGCAAGGTTCATTATATCAGCTGACACTACATTATCGCTAGTGGTTGGCGGTGTTTGTTGATCTGTTTGTGCAACAGGCTCGACAAATGTGTGCGCAGCGTCGCCAACCGGCTGAATAACCGTCTGCTCCATGCTTGTTGGGTATGGGTTATAGACGGGTGTTTGAGGCATGACTACAGGGTTCACAGGAGGGGTCGCAGCAGCAGGAGCTTGCGCGGGCATTGCATATGCGTTTGGTGCGGGTTGTTGTTGCGAGAGCGGCTGAATCACTGGCATGCCTGCATATGGTGATGGAGGTTCGACAGCTGGCGTTGGCATAAATGGATTTGGTGGAGTCGGATCGGCAACCGTCTGTCGCATACGCTCTACGGCCTCTTCTCGCATCTTCTCGGTGCTCTTTGTCATCATCATGTCGAATGATTGCGCGATTGAGTTACTGGTGTCTAGGACATCTTGTGCGCCCTGTGCTTCAAGGAACACATCGGTATTCATGGCCGTGCCACCTTGAACCCCTACTCCCCTAATTGCCCATCCTTGTGAGTCAACGATATTCGCAAGATAGCTAAACCGCTGTTCTGCATCTGCCTGCGTAATGTCTTTTGTGCGTTGCACCTCGACTATTTTAGGAACTGTAATTTCAATAAGTGACTCAACACCCTCTGGATCCCACAGTCGTTTGTGCGGTTTTAGGTAGTACGAAATAATTGCCGCAAGATAAATCTCCATCGGTTGATCTTTACGAAGTGGCAGCGCAAGCGCACCAAACAAGAGAATGAACGGCAATGGAATCACTGCAAGACCAATAAAGATATTCGATAGTCCCCAGGCAAGTGCCCCAAGCATTGCAACGATAATCAAGTAGACGAATTGGCGAAAGCTAAATGGACCGATCAGCTTGTCGTCAGCTTCAACATCCTGCGGTACTTTATAGACTGCCATAGTGGTTATAGTATATCAGGCGATCGGACTACTTTGGTACCCAGAAGCCATTATCTTGCTGAGTATACTTGTCGCCACCACCCGCGCCCGGATGAATTGGACCGCCACCGCCAGTAGGACCAGCACTTGGAGGTGTTCCGCCGCCAGAACTCGGTGGCGTACCTCCGACAGAGAATGAACCACCAGCTTTGGCCTCGAGTGCTTTGCGTTGAGTTTCTTTAAGATTCGGAGCGATATTTTTGTCTTGAAGAATTCGCTGTGCTCTCGCAGAGTCGAGGTCTCCGGCTGCGATAGAGGCAGGAGTTTGGCTCGCAATCTGAGCATCGGTAAGGTTACCTAGGTGAGTGTTGCCATCAAGCGTAGCGTTAGGGTCATTTGTCGCCCAGCCCATTTGTCGGTTATCAACACCCTTCATGTCAGCATGGTTGCTGATGATGTGTTGCTTGAGTGCGTTCCCGAGGTCTTTATTTGAGTCAACGTGGCGTTCGCCCCTTGCATTCCTGCTATTCGCAAGTGTGTGTCGAGCCGTCTCTGCTCCACCCGCACCCATTGCAACAAGACTGCTGTATGCTGCGCGTGCTTTGACACTATCACCCTTTTGTAGCGCTTGAGCGAGTTGTTCTTGTGCATATGCCTCACCACCAGCGCCCTTCGCGGTAACTTGTGATCCCATCAATGCGGTCGCTGCCTTTACGTCCTCAGCCTCGGCCTTTTCAGCTAGCGCAAGTCCACTCGCCGCGCTACGATCACCAAACTTCCCAGATATCGCACTGTTATTAAATGCATTATTTGCGCCAGACATAAGATTGCGTGGATTAAGTTTGCCACCACGTCCGCTATACTGACCACTTTGTATGAGTGCGCGACGTTTTTCTCGTTCGCTACGTTGGAAGTTTTGTAGTTGGCCAACACGAGAATTTCCAAATGCCTTGCCACCTGCTTTTCCGACACCACCACCAACTCTTCCAGCAATGCCATTGAGTTTGCCACCGATTGACCCGGCTGCATCGAGGGATCCCTTAAGAAGACCCGGAACCACAAAGAACGGAAGTGCGATGATACCAACTGCCATGATTTGATTAACAACTTGATCACCACTATTCAAGTTGAGGATAATTTGCGACGCGAGACTCGATGCACCGAATACGGCCGCAACAATTGGGAATAGGAGGAGTAGTGACACGAAGAGCTTGCGCCACTTCGTAAACAACGATTGCGTATTCGGAAGCAAGAATGCGACAAAGGCAAGCGGCGAAGCGATGATAAGAAGGACAATAAGTGCTTTACGAATAACAAGAAGGATGATGATCATAAGTATCGCAATCACCGCTCCGATCAAAACCGGGATAAGTGCGCCAAGATAGAAGTAAGAGACAACAGCAACGCCAATAATTCCAGTTGCTAGCGCTGCAATTCCATATCCGTTGGCCGTTGCGTCTGTCGATGTTTTTACGCTACCACCGGTTAGTTTCGCGATCTCATCAAAGAGGTCTTTCACCGAATATCCAAGGACGTTACTTAAGTCTACTGCGAGCTGACAGACAAAGAATGAAATGTTAACCAGGATTGCTGCGATGACAATTCGAGGAAGCATCTTTTTGACACCATAGTTCGAGATACCTACGCCACTTAGCTGCGAGAATATAATGATAATAAAGACAAGAACAAACGCGACGTTCGCGATGTTCCTAAAAGCAGTCCATCCTATATATGTACCCGAGTCGGTCTTAAATAGTTCGAAGTCGGTTCGGAGGAAGTTGTCGGCCAATGCTTTAAATATCTCATCAAGCAATGTCGCCATAAAGCTAATCGCAGGACATACAATCCATCCAATACCATCAACACCACAAGCTGTTGTGCCGTCTTCGGTACATGCAGGATCATTTGGATTTTGGAGACAACCGGTTGGACCGGACTCGGTAACTCCAACATTATCCTTTAACCATGCTAGGAAAGCGGGTGCATACTCTGTCACCTTCTCGGAGATGCCTTTACAGGACATATTTACTTCGGCGTAGTCCTTTTGTGTGTATACCCAGCGTGTTTCTGTATTAGGTATACCCTCGAAACGTACCTCTTCGATCGAAGGGCTGTTGGGGTCATCTTCGTTAACGATCTTTATCCCAGTATAGTTGCGATCACCCGTCCCGGTGTTCGCAGGTACAGCAGAACAACCCTTACTAAAGGCTGCGAGATAAATAGCATAACGATGCTCACCCTTATAGTCGACACTTTTACCTGCAAAAGCTTTTGACCTAATTGCTGATGCAATTGCTGGCTCGTCATCTTCGCCGATATCAAATTCGCCTGTTTTGTCGTTTTGGCAAGAGCCGCCGTTCGTGCGGTAGATATTCGCATCACAGAGTAGCTCTTGTCCGTCAGCGTATCCCCACTCGGCAAGCCCTTGTTTGAGGATTTTATTACACGTCATCTTACCGTCTGTTTCGTTCGTTTCTGTACCGAGGTATGATGGTACGCGCCAGGTTGCATTTGCTCCCGCACCAACATTAAATGAGTCACTCCACCAGTTGCCGTCTATTGCGTTTTGGGCAGTAATTTTATTACCCCAAGAGGTTTGGTTGTCGTTTTCTTTTG
>Ga0247804_10001005_pt1 | contig 13103 bp, 9 predicted proteins | sample UWRJL029104C1_FD_181142 | JGI IMG/M metagenome (GOLD analysis project Ga0247804, IMG submission 181142) | Plant litter microbial communities from Arlington Agricultural Research Station in Wisconsin, United States - UWRJ-L029-104C-1 | ecosystem: Environmental > Terrestrial > Plant litter >...
CGAGAATGTTCAAAAGCCCGATGAGGGATCGTAGGGTTATAGAGTGAAGCTAAAGTCGAGAGAGTGTTCCAAAAAGGTTTGGTTCTGCTAAGGTCTCTATCATCTATGGCTTGCGTGCTTTATTCACCTTTACCTGATCAAAAAATCTTAAAGTTTGACGTAGAGAAGATGTAACAGATGTCACAGATGGTAAATCACGTGCGCTCGCTAAAGCCCCTTTCCTCCCTCGTCTGCCATTTCAATTTCAGAGACAAGCACAAGGCTCTACCGTATAGATGCTCGTTTATACAATCCGGTTTTCACGTGTATTGAATATGCACTTGTTTTGGGGTGGAGTATAATACGCATCTTTTATATTATTTCTACACGTAATGATTTATGGGTCATGTACAAGCACAATTGACCACACTACTTACCTTTAGAGAGATTGCCTTATGTACGCGAGGGAAGCCTTTTTACATGCTCTTGTGGTATTTAACAATAATAGTTGAGACAATCTGACGTGTAAGTGCATTTCAAAGACATGTATCATCAACTACTCTCAAGCGGCACCAGGGCACCTGCTAAGCCTGCCTGAAGTGAAGCTTATATTGCTAGACGATAAACATAGGAATCAAAGAGAATTTTAGGAGAACGAAGCTGCCTAGTTCTATCGAAGTAACCACCAGTAAGCACTCTACCGGGGCCTCTTTCCAGATCGTTTTCAAAGCCACCGATACGGACGGAACGTACCTTGTACCAAAGAGATTCTATGAACAGAAATTGAAATGTACTCACATATGCGCTAAACCTCAGCATTTTCCGCAAGGTTTTTTAAGAACAAACAGGTCTAGTTAGTGAGAACAACCACCATCCTTCCTTCCGCTTCTTGCGACGAAGTTAAAGGCATCAAGCCCACTTCCTTCTACCACATAGCTTCTCGATGCAAACGAACGACCTATGTGGGATACATGTCCGCCTCCCCTCTCCCGTATCTTGTATTCGCATTGGGAGGGGAGGGGTGGAGGGGCCATATCCAAGAAATGCTAGAACAAGGTAGCTTCCACGTCCACAGCTAGCGGGAGCAACATCACATTAAGATAGATCCCTCGCCGTATATCAAGCGTACATAGACACGACAAAAGGACGAAAATGCTGCGAGAAGAACCGCCAACAACACGCAAACAGCGTCACGGGGAAATAAGAAAACCAAAAGCGTACAGGCTATCCTTTTCCCTTCCTCGATGTTTTTACACTCTGTATGTCCAGATTATATTGGTTTCCGTGAATCGTGTTTATCCTAATGGACACCGGCGTGCCATCTATGGATTAGCTGCGCGAAACATAGTCAGTTCTGTGGACGTTCCGCTGTCTGAGGTTATAGGTGTTAGATATTCGATCCACAAGATAGCGAAGAGGGGAGAGAAGATACGATACAAACGACTCAAGTGAATGGCGGCTAGGCACATGCTACTACTCAGTTGCACATCTGATTTAAAACAATTGAAGAGTGAGCCTGCTTCACTTCACTTCACTTTTACTTCAATGCGGTAGACACAAGAAGACATCAAAGTTTGTTCTGCAATCATCTTCATTGCATACTATCTCTCTCCTTCTCACCTCTACCTCACTCCACTCTCATCAGCATCGGCACCACCACACACCTTGCAGCCTAACAGCGGCACATTCATAACTCCCCAAATCCATGCAAAGTCCAGCCCATCCATCGTACTCCCCACACCCAGCCGGAACCAACAGGCTCCAGATGTGAACCGTCGCTAACGTACAAGCTCATCCCTCCATTAGCCGACAGCAATGCAAGGTATACCATACCATCTAAAGACCGTTTAAACGCCTCCAGATGCAGCAAACGATGCGATGTATAGCCAGCTAGAAAGTGGATGAAGACCCAACTATCATTTTCTGCAGCGCAAATAGAGACCCAAAAACAAAAGAAAATTACTGTTATGACATTGAGGATATGTATAGATCGGATATGTGCACGATGAACCACCAACAGCAGTGGTGATGTCATTTAATTCAAGATACCAGCCCACATGCCTGGACCACCAATACCACCGAAGGCGGGATGGAGATTCGGAGTGGGTGCTTGCATCGCTTCAGTTGAGCAACAAACTCTCTTCCGCGAAGCAGTGGGTCGCGAACGCACGAGCTCTTCCGACCATGATTCGGATTTAGTGTGCAGCATCTCACGAACATTTTCTTGGAGGGAATGATCGATGGAGACCGGACGACTACGTTTTGAACCTCTAGAAGGAGAATCTGCTGAACGTAATTCCTGTAAAGCACGGGCTGCTTCTTCATCTTTGTACTCCATGTCTTGTCTTGGAGTGTCTAGGGAAAGATCAAAGAGATCCTTTCCGACAGGACAGTAAGACTCGGGTGACGATGTTGGTCCATCGTATATCTCTGGAACAGATGCAATCCGGTTCACCTTCTCACTACACAGCTTCGCGTAGCGACAGCGCGCTTGGACATCCAATTTGGATGAAACAGGCGCGCTCATCAGCCCGGATGCAGACGAGATTGAAGATGAACGAGAGGATCGTGATGAATCTGATACCATAGATTCTGGTGATGACATGGAGGATACAGAATTGGCAAGTGATGAACGTCGGTGAGATACATATGATTGTGGCGAAGCAGTTGCCCATCTGTCGGTGATCTGTGCACTCGATTGAGCCATGGCGTAACTCATGGATGACTTGCTGAGCATGTAAGATGCAGCACTCACTGCAGGAGTGTTGAATCCTAAGCTTTGCGGGGTCAACCGTGGTGTTGGTAACAGACCAAAAGTTGGGGCTGGTTTGGTGGATGGGTATGTTGGAGAGGGCTCCATGATATTAGGAGTATAGTATTTTGGCGTTGGAGTTGATTCATTCGAACCATATCCGAGGGGAGATGAAGCGTAAGTCTTTGGAGGGCTCAGCTTAACAGAGATAGCTGGGGCTTCAACAATATCTAGGTTTGGGTTGAGCCTGGGAATAATGGATTTCCAGTCTGCGTGTTGTACGCATGGAGAGCCGGGAGATGGAGGGAATTGGGGAGTATATTGGAGGACAATATCTGTCCAACGTTGAAAAACAGCATCTGTGATGTGTATGCGCCAGTTGACAGCGAGGAGGAATGCCATTTCGTTTTGGTTAATTTCAGAGGTGTTCAATCCAGATATCTTACTCCATGCCCGAGCAGAATAGTTTCTGTCTTGAAGATACTTAGAGGCGAGAATGAGAGCTGCGAGAAACATACGTCTTCCACATTGAAGGGACCGGATAGTAGTATTGTCACAGGGTTGTTCCATCGTAAAATCATGTTCAGGCACATGCGGTTTGATCAAGATCAGGTAATACAAGGCAACCTGCAAGGTCGAGTAACTTGTTCTTGAACGTCGCAATGTTTCTTGGATGAAGGTACGTAGAGGAAGCACACCATTTCTTCCCATCTCACTACGGCAAGTTATGGAAGAAAGGGGCCAAATCGCTTCAACGATTTGAGCGGATGAATCTGGTTTAGGGTGAGCGGAGGAATTTTGCAAAACTTATGTATTTCTTACCGACGAGGCTGTCGACAAAGGTAACCTTTCGTTCCGATTGTCGAACTAATGCAGGGGGGCATCCGGAGCTAGATCTTCTGGGGTTTTGTCTTTGCTCGGCTGGAATTTCAACTGATAACTTTTTGGGCCACTGTTCGTGGGATATGGTAGGACCATCGTCTGAGTCGCAAGAGGATTGTGAAGAGGTGTCATCCTGGGAAAAGACTGACGCGCTAGAGGAGGAGGCGGATGAAGCTATTGAATAGCTGTATGGACCATTTTGATATGACACATAAGGCGACGAATCATCTTCGCCGCAATGCATCTTCGTGATTTTTGATAGGATAAGGTGACAAGATTATTTTGGTATAAACTCCAGTCGCCGTCTGTACAAAGCCGAATCGATAAACCGTTAACTGAATCCGTGGAAACTTCTGACTAGATACAGGTTCAACAAATGTTGAACTGCGTGATCAAGGGAAGAGGACAAGCTAAAGCAGGGGGATAGAGATCTCCTTGCAGACGATAATACCGAATGACGATGTAAGACTGGCGACTGGGGTAGGTTCGAGAAACTTGAGGAGCATGTTGTTCGTGCGAATTAATGCAAACAGATTATAAGAGCATCGAATTCGTGAGAAGGAACGTATTAGTCGGGGATTTTTGGAAGTATAAACAAAAGGCTGAGTGGAGTTTGGTCTTTTTTAGAGTCTTTTTTTGGAGGTTCCCGGTGTCGTGTCAGAGATACCTAGAAGGTGACTCTGCAGTGGCAACTAGGTGGATCGTAGTAGGTAGCAACCAGCCGGAAACAGGCAGACTGGTGCTGGGTATCAAAGAGGAAATAAAGAACAAAGACGATGAAATAATATAGTGGCAAGTGTTCGAATTTAGAAAGGGCAGGTTCGGTATGGCTTTGTGAGCCTTTGCGAGGTGGCCGGTCGGGGTGCAAGAAGCGGTAGAAGGATCAAATCGCGACGTTGCGATGTGCGAGTTGGGGCAGATAGACAGAGTAGAGTTGGCAGATTGTGGTATAAGCGGGTGGTGGATGTATGCAGACTTCAGAGAGCCGCTGTCTATTGCTTTGGATCGTACATGTCGGATTGTATGGGGGGGAGGAGAGGGATGGATGCGGGCATCGTAGCGGTTTTGATGCCATTGCTGCTCAGTTTTGGGGGCAATGGGTGGCTGGCGGACTGATTGGCCGGCGAAGGCGAAGTGGGTCCTGGATTACGGAATTGGGTGAGGGTGACTCTTCCGTCGCATGCGGCTTAGCGCGGGTCTTGGCTTGCCACAGCCCAAGATCAGGCCCAAGCCTCGAAACTCGCAGGCAAACTTGTCCCGTATATTTGCCATCACCAAGACTCAAAGCAGCATAGGGAGGAAACTCAGCCTGCCTGCCTGCCCGACCGTCCGGCCGGATATCAGCTGAGAGAGGGAGACGGTGCAAATCAGCGCAGAATGATCTCCTGGAAAGACGAGCAAACATCATTGAACAACGTGATACCGGAGTCCAGCGCCTGCTAAGCTTCACATCCTCCTGTTCCCCACAGGAAGGATGGCAGCACATACGGTGCCTGCCTGGTGGCCGTTGCTTCCATCTCTCGGATATGTCCAGCTTACGCTTCGCAGGCAATCAGACGAGGGATACTGTGAGTGAACTAAGCAGCAGTAGCAGCAGCAGCAGCAGGCCTTGAATCCCTCAGCTCAGCTGTCTATCTCTTTACGGTCTCTATATTCCTACTACCGTGTACACCAAACCTGTTATATTCCGTTTTCCCCTCGTCCTCGTCGTCCTCCTCATGGAACCGACTCGCGAGCAAGCTGCCTCTGCCTATCTACAGCACAGCCTTGCAGCAAGTGTTGCGCTTTGCAACCTTCGCACGCTCCGAAACCAGGCATGAGATGATCTCCCCCCATCAAACCGACCTGTACGCAGGACACCGTACACATTGTGGAGAAGTGACGCGCAGCCTCTAAGCTTTACCCTTTACCTCCCCCCGTCGATGTCTACTCCTTAAACTTGATGTTGCACACCAAACGTCCAACCCTACTATCTTAGTGCAAACCTAATGCCAAAAGTAGTGCGTTGAGCCTCTAAATTGCGCAAAACCGGTGGCTGGTTGTACAGCTGAACTGGAACTTCGCTGACGAGTTACTTGCCGCCAAATCTTAAGTTACTCGAGACCAGCGTCCAAGTCCCTCTTTGCCACGTCGTCTTGCTCCATCGATCGCAGGAGCAAAGCACCACGGCGACGACGACTTGCCATCCTGATTCATTTCTGGTACGCAGCCACGCATCATTACTCATGATGAACCAGGCGGACTCCTGAGAATAGATGAGATGGGGCGGCCATGATTATCCGGCAAGCTGTAAAGCTGTGTCACTCTGAGTTTCACCCCCTCCCCCTTCACACCATCGCTTGTTGAATCAGCCCCCTTTCGCACCTCTAAATTCGGATCGCCGCATCGATGAGCAGCCTTGTATCTAAGTATACTTCTATTTACATTTGGGAGTTAAGGTTATTTCAAGACCGATACAGGGTCGCCTGAAAAGCCAAAACGTCCTGAACCCAATCCCCGCTCTCTTCAGTCCCCAGTGGCCAGCGTCGTGAAGTGCAGACAGAGAACCGCAACGGCCGTGATCTCGTCCTGTATCACAGATCTCCCCCCATGATTGCACGTCGAGTGGGACGCACAACCACGACCTCCGAACAACGAACAGGGTAGGTTATCCGCTACATCCTTGAGGCACACAGCCAATTAATTCCATCGCAACTAATAAAGGCTGCGAAGCGAAGGTGAGGTTCCCCGCTTACTCTGACAACACTGATTGGCATGGGGCGACAGTGAGGTTGAGAACAGCCAGTGAGAAGTGGGCGGGAGGATGCTGTGGTGAGCTGTTCTTTTCGCTCCTCTCCTCTTTCCTGCCTGCTCTATGCTCTCTACTCTGCTCCATCTGCGTCCTCTTTATCCCCCAGTCGCAGCAGCGCAGTATGTCGTGGAAGGTGGTGCGCGCAGGCCAGAGGTGATTCCGAGTGACCCGAACACCAACAACACACCCCCTCATAACAGCGTAATTTCTAGAAGACGACGGCAACCCGCGACCCATTCGATGGGTCTTGCAAGGCACCAGATCTGCTCGCGCTAAGCCTCCTCACAGCCAATGATGAACCCCGTCAGCTCCGTCGTCCTCCGTAACTCATCTATCATTGACTCACACACCCAGCTTCCCACAGCCACTGGCTTCAGTCTGCGCGCGGCGGCTCGTGTTACTCGGTATCACCACTTTAATATCGGAGGATTCTTATCAAGATTCTTTGTCAGACAGGCTTGCAGCACCAGACGCAGAAGCCTGTTGATGCTGTGGTGGGTGTGCCGGCAGGGTCGGACCTACTGTGGAATCACGGGATATTGAATCACGCGTTGCTGAATCATGAACAGAGGTACGGTACTGCAACGATCGCACTATCTCGACTGTTGGGTGGTATTGAATACGGGCCTACTTTCTGAACTCGGACGGCGGCGACAATGGCAGCATACTTCTTACGACGGGATGATTTTCTCCAATTAATCTCGCACATCGAACCTGGCCATCACATCACGTTACTGTCTCAAAGTACCGTGATCGAAACATCACCACATAATAAGATAAGCGCGCGCATCTCACCATAATCGCTCATCTCATTCTATTTCCCACGCCACAGCCTACCACCCAACCATCTAGCTCAGACTTGCCTTCACAGCAACCTAGGCATAATGAAGTCGAGAGGCTGACTGACTCATTCCCCGGCACACATTCATTCCTTTGGGGGAGGATGGAAAATCACGAGACATTCCGATCCCTCCCTCCGTATATCGGCAAGCATCGGAGGTAGGATCTGATCTTGATCTGCTCAGTACCACTTCGCCATCGACTTGCAACTGCATCGTATCATCACTGTAATAGGAAGAGTAACAAACAAACACACACACAATCAGATCCCATATCCGAGGGCGACCCCGGCCCGAAGCAGTAAGCTTCTAGAACATCCGAATCTGCCGAGTCTCGATCGCCGGTTGGTTTGGACTTGGTTTTCCCGGGATTTACGTGCAACCAGACGCAAGCTGGGTGAGTGGTGGGTCATCGGGATCCAGCCGGCTCTGATTGGTTTACCCGCCCGCCACCGCCTTCGAATGGAGTGGAATGTAATGTTGGGTAAAGAAATTTGATTTTTCTTCCTGCAGCCACACCCTCTATTTTCCTCTCGCTTCGGTCTTCGCCTTGCCCCCTTGATCAATACAGGAAGTGTGAGTGTAGTCCAGACTATTCAAGCAAAGTGGTGAGTGAGTCTAAGTCCTCGCCGCCACGGAGATGCTGTGTGGTGGGTGAGTGAGGTGTGACGGGAGGAGGTTTTCTTCAACCCCAAAAATGTCTTACTTTTCCTTCTTCCTTTTTCCGATATGCATGTCATGAACTCTGTCAACTAGATGAGACTAGACGCGAGAGAAAATGTCAAATGGTCACGGTGTGAAGTCAAGCTGACCGTCCCAACTCGCCGCTGGGATCATTTTTTAATCGTGCCGGTGTTCCACAACTAGGCAACAACAACCACCAACAAACAACAACAAACCATCCCCTCGGTACGGTACTCCAGCTCCTCATGATGTATTCCATATTGCCTAGCCCCTCTTCGCTCCCTAGATCAAAGGGTTCAGCTTCCCATATAGTACTTGCAACATACATATCCTAGCCATCTCATTTGACATGCCTATCAACCATACGGGTGCCAGGGGGGAGGTTTTCTTCCTTCCTCTCAAAGACAGCAAATAAAGCCGAGGTTATCCCCATCCTACTAGGTACCACTGTGAAACAAAGCAAAGCAAAAGATTTAGGTAAGAATAAAATAGATACGCGTTGACGTACGTGGCACATCTGAGGTGAGGCAGTCAGGCTGAAAAGGCAGCGAAGGCAGATTTCTTCGTTTCGATCTTTGGGTCGAGGCAAAAAGTTAGATCTATCTAAAGCTTACTTAGGCTGGGTGTGCTTGTCACGTTTCTAAAAGCGAATGTGAAGATGTTTGGGGTGATAAGTGATGAGCTGGTTTAGAGATGTGGTTTTTAAAATATAAAATGGCCGAAATGAAGTGATGTCCCTGACTATGTTCAATTGTAACAGGCTGCTGGTAGATTCGTTTCTACTACGTATGATGGTCTCGTTTAACAAAGCCGTGTGACAAGAACGATATCTGGAGCAGGAGGGATATGGATAGCTGAGAGTTTAAAGAGAGTCCTTTTAAAGGATTGCTCTAGATGGGATATTAATTAAATCTCACCTTGCTAGTAATATTGATATGAGATCTCAAAGTTACAACGGCCAGACTGTTTAATTCCTAGAACTAGCCACGATGATCTCGCTATACTCCCTATCCCGTCTGAACAACAACCCAAACATGAGATTGGAAAAAACCACGCAGAGTCATCTGACGTACCAGAGACTGGCAGAGCAGCAGCCAGTGTCTGTATCATATCTGTAGAAAGCTATGCTATGTTGATCCGCACCAGCTATCTCCACTCCATTGTCACAAACATGAACCGAGCTCTTTTCCCCTAATCTTCAAACCACTGCATCAAATGGCCAACAACCACTTGCGCCGTACAACTTTGAAAAAGTAAAATCCCGCTCCAAAAGCAAAGGCACCTTGTCGAACTCGACCCGTGTTAAGCATCCCCAATTCATCATCATGTTTGATATATCCCCAAGTGATGCGCTTGTTAGGAGCGGTGTGGGGGGTGAAATGGATCGTTGTTGAAGGCGGACGCTCCCAGACATTTAGGTACGACGTCGATATTGGAACGTAGTGTGCCGTGGTCGAGACTGGTAGTGTTGAGAGGTGTTGAGCAGCGCAGCGGCTGGTAGGTAGATTCGAAACGCTGGTGCCAACCAAACGCTCTTATCGTAACAGGCAGGCTCCCAGCAGCTGAATTCCAGGAAAAGCGAGTCGACAGAGGCTATGGCTTCGATATCACGCAGCGGCATCTATCGTGATGTGGGGTAGGTGGAATTCTTTGGAGAATGGAAAAAACCAAACAGAAACAGACTGTAAATGGCATGGTGATTGCGAGATATCGACCAAAGATGGCGAGAATCACCGGTTTGGTGATGATGTATCAGCATACGGTTGGATCTCTGTGTTAATTTTTAACATGATGAGACGAAAGAGAATTTACCAGAGGGGTAGTTGGGTGCAAACAAGGATAATTCCATATCCACAAGCTCCATGTCGTGACTGAAGCTACAAGCCAAGTCTATAAGTCACACCACATTAGCATAATGAGAAGAAGGATTCACTGATCTGTGAAGCTTCCTTATATCTGTCATACTTGGAAATTATACTTGGAAATTATAACGGGTATTGTAACAGATACCCTACGGTTACATTAGTGGGATCTAACATAACTGATCGTAAGCCATACCTAATAGTGCTCTGTAGCAAGTCTTGACGAAACTTAACGCGGTGCTGAAAATGATACTGAAGAGATTCCTAATTTTAGCGCGCCGATATACGGTGAGATGAAGAAATCTACTCGCCAGCACTCTCTCATGATAAACAGCATTCCAGTGATTCCAAGCAATGCATAGATGGCTAGGTATCATGCCCAAGTGCTTTTGGGGGTCTAAATCTGACCAGATCTTCAGCCGAGCAGCTGGCATGTTCGTGAATCGAGATATTGAAAAGGATAAGTAGAAACTTGCCCGGAAACTCTCTACAAATATGACAAATTTGAGTATTCATACTGTGCATTCGCTTCTCTTTGATAAGTTATTGGCACTTTTCGGTATATAAATTTCAACCCCGATTTCCTTCACACACAAAGTGACTTCCTCGCAAAACAAAATATCTCGTACTGTATTGCATAATGTATGAAGGATTTCATCTTTATTGTATCGAGTATAGACTAACCAGTCTCGTTGACTCGGGCAACATGCTAGAACACAATCACACTGATATTTGGAGTAGAGCATACTCAATCTCATGATTCGGGCAGCATGGTAAAACACAATCCCTAAAATTGTTGAGTTAATCATGTCCAATCTTGTTACTTCGGACAACGCTAGAATAAAATCACTTTCACAGTTGAGAAATTATGAGTGACTTATTACCTGCGAGAGCCCAGCTAACTGTCCGCTAAAAATTTAGTAGAAAGACTACCTAAAATGGGCAAGTGAACACTCATTGCTCTCTGATGACTGTTTTATATATTTTCCGAGAGCAAATTAGTCTACTCACTAGACTTCCTGTAGATAATTTATTTGAAAGGATCTAATGTGATTGATATGGTACAATAATCAATTCAGAAAGTGGTCCGCAAATTATTGATTACCCCTTTTTAAGCGAGATCAATTCCAACTTCATATTTCACCAGCTCTACCGACAACACTCACAATAATCTAAATAAAAAACGCTTTATTAGATATAATAATTAAAAGAATTCAAAGGTAGATGTAAGCTGCCTTAATATCGCCGTAACCAACGTCAGATATTATATGTAGATGCAACGTAAAAGTGCAAAGTCTTGTACATGTGACTTACCTACCTCTGAGGAGTGCTGCACACCTGCGACCATGAAAACTGCCAATTTTGGTACATCTAGCTTACTGCTCTCAAAGTACGAAAAGATCGCTGTATAAAGACTTGCTGATCTATCTTCCAAGCTCAATACGAGATATCACCCTTGTCTTACGTGCATCGCATAAGCTCCGTTACCTCATTAGTGCGCTCAGCAAAATATATACGGGGTGCTACTGTACTGATCGACGCAATGGAATCGGACGATCTCACTACTGAGATAATTTGATAGGCTCTATTTTTACGCATGTACCGAACATTGATTTACCTCTCTAATTGCTTAGAATAACACCTGAGTTCATCACCAGGTTCCAAGGAAATACATCACAATTAGCTCTTGTGGAACCACTGGAGCTATACGCGTATAGAAAACTCAACGAGGTATAAGTAGTCAATCATTCTATGAGCACGTTAAAGATTCACAGTGTATATTCCAGAAGTCACAAGTTTACTTTCTTCCTGAGTAACTGATCGTGACTATCCAAACCTCACTTCACCAAGCACCAATACTTAGTCAGAACAATCAAGATGCAATTCAAATCATTATCTTTCATCGCGCTTCTTTTCGCAGCTGCGCAGGCAGGTCGTCGTCCAACCTCAATGCGCAGTGAGCGAGCATTCTCAGTCACGGAATATTCGACTTCCTACTTCGAGCCGCAAGCAGTCTACTTCTATCGCTTTGACGTCTCTGGACCAGGCGACGCAGGGATCGGACCGGCTTTCTCTACCAGTTGCAATGGTAGCGACACCGATCCAGCATACCGGGTGTGCAACGACCCAAATGTGTTTGCAAATATCCGAAACCAGACCGCCGGCGACCGCAGCACCCAAGAACTAGTGATCGAACGCAAGTTTGATCTTTCTTCAACCACTACGCTAGCTGCGTTTGGAAATGTTACTATCCCAAAACTACCCCTGGGCCCAAAGAACTTTTCAGTGCCGGTCTGGTTGGTAGGAGAGCTGGGACCTTAGATGTAAGCTCCTCATTGGTGAACCATTGAAAAATAGCTGTTGAGTATTGGTAGAGATGTGTTTACTCGTCGGAGGATTTGCTGTATTACTTGGTTCCATCCATTTGTAGCTGGGATATTCTTAATTATTTAATATCTGTAGGGTTTATCATTTAAACTTATAAGTTAGAATTAGAACTGTGAATGTTGTAATCCAGGATTGTATTTTAGCCAGCTGCCCGAATCAATGAGATGTTTTGCCCTACAAATATACCAACGCTGCACTATCCGTACAATATATGGCACAGTATAGGTACATTATCACACGAAGGCCTCATATCCCTCAATTGTGTCATCTAGAATCAGGTTTGGGCCTGTAGAAAACCCCCTACGTTTTGAGCAACGATTCGGTTTCATCCACACTATCTACATTGCGAAAGACTTGAACGATAATGTATCACGTGTTAAGATTTAGGTGATGTGCGCGATACGATATAAACTCGTAAGTAGTGGACAAAACTAATTAGTTTGGAGTTACAGTAAAGCACGAGCTTAGACTTGCATTTCTAAACGTCTAGATCCCAACCTGACATTATTGTTGCGATACGTAGTTCTATATCCACTATTGTAAAATTCTTCACATCACGTGCTACGTTAGTTGTAGTATATTGGGCCCTCGGTAAAAGTCGAAATCAAAATCATTCAAAATAAACACCCCAGCCGGGATGGTGTAATGGTAGCACGTGGGCTTGTGGTATTTACCCCCTCAAAAGGGAATGCATACAGGAAACTGCCTTCAATCATGGTTCGATTCCGTGTCCCGGCACTGTTAAAAACAGTCAATGGACAGTGAGATGGTTAAATTCCATCGATCTGAAGTAGACATCTTTTTTTTTTGGTTGATTTTTTCTTTTATATTAACAAGTAGTAAATGGATAGAACTATACTAAAATGGGATAAACGGGATGTTTGGCAGCAGTTTTCTTTATTGTTTTCTAAAATCACCCAAAGGCA
>Ga0247804_10001006_pt1 | contig 13099 bp, 13 predicted proteins | sample UWRJL029104C1_FD_181142 | JGI IMG/M metagenome (GOLD analysis project Ga0247804, IMG submission 181142) | Plant litter microbial communities from Arlington Agricultural Research Station in Wisconsin, United States - UWRJ-L029-104C-1 | ecosystem: Environmental > Terrestrial > Plant litter >...
CGAGTTCTACAAGAGCTTCTTCGACGAGGGCATCTCCGAGCCGGTGCGGCTCGAGGGCGGCGAGATCGAGCAGGAGTTCATCGACGGCACCGTCGGCTCGTTCTTCAGCGGGCCGTTCCACGTGGGCCTGCTGCGCGAGCAGGGCGGTCCCGAGTTCGCCGACAAGTTCGCCGTCGCGATGGTGCCCGGCGAGCAGTCGCGCACCTCGTTCACCGGCGGTGGCAACCTCGCCGTCTTCAACGACAGCGAGAACCGCGACGCCTCCTGGAAGTTCGTGCGCTGGCTCAGCCAGCCCGAGACGCAGCTGAGCTGGTACGAGATCTCGACGACCCTGCCGAGCGTCGAGGCGGCCTTCGACGACCCGATCTTCGCCGACGACCCGTACCTGAGCGTCTTCGCCGAGCAGCTCGCCGACTCCAAGGCGCCGCCCGCCATTCCGACCTGGGCGCAGGTCTCTGCCGTGATCGACCAGGAGCTCGAGAAGGTCACCCGCGGTGACCAGACCGTGGATGCCGCGATCACGGCCATCCAGCAGCAGGCCGAGTCGATCGGCACGGGCAACTGACATGACGACGATCGCCGGGGCGCGGCCTGCACGACCGCGCCCCTCGCGGGCGGCGCGAAAACAGACGTGGATCGCGTGGGGCTTCGCCGCACCGTTCATCATCCTGTTCCTCGTCTTCATGGCGGGCCCGATCGTCGCGTCGCTCGTCATGAGCTTCACCGACCTCACCACGCGCGACCTGCAGACCCCGTTCAACGTGAACTTCGTCGGATTCGAGAACTACCTGCGACTCTTCGACGACCCGCGGTTCCTGCGGTCGCTCGTCAACACCGGCGTCTTCGTGATTTTGGGGGTGCCGCTCACGATCGCGGTGGCGCTGCTCGTCGCGCTCGCGCTCAACACCGGCATCACGAGATTCCGCACGGTGTTCAGGGTGGGCTACTACGCCCCGGTCGTCACGAGCATCGTCGCGATCGCGATCGTGTGGCGCTTCATCCTGCAGCCGGATGGCCTGCTCAACGGCTTTCTCGGCTGGTTCGGGATCAGCGGCCCCAACTGGCTCGAGGACACCTTCTGGGCGCTGCCCTCGCTCATTCTCATGGCGATCTGGCGCAACATCGGAACGCTCATGGTCATCTTCCTCGCGGGACTGCAGGGAGTGCCGAAGGAGCATCACGAGGCCGCGATGGTCGACGGGGCGAGCGCCTTCCAGCGCTTCACCAACGTCACGCTCCCGGCGCTGCGGCCGACGGTGCTGTTCGCGGCGGTCATCACGGGCATCGGCTTCCTGCAGTTCTTCGAGGAGCCGTTCGTCATGACCCGCGGCGGCCCCCTCGATGCGACGCTCTCGAGCGCCATGTACACCTTCAACCAGTTCGGGTTCGGCAACTACTCGTACGCCTCGGCCGCGAGCTACGTGCTGTTCCTCGCGATCGTCGTGCTGTCGCTCGTGCAGTTCCGCCTCCTGAAGCGGGAGGACTGAGATGACCGCGATCGAGACCCCGGTGCTGACGAAGGCACCGCTCACGAAGGCACGGCGCAGCGCGCTCACCCCGCGGCCGAAGTGGTGGCTGTACATCGTGCTCACCCTCGGCGGCATCGCGATGATCTTCCCGTTCATCTGGATGATCCTCGGCTCGTTCAAGACGACCGCCGAGATCCGCAGCAACCCGCTCGGATTCCTGCCCGAGGCCGCGACGCTCGACAACTACACGCAGTTGTTCGGCAGGCTCGACTTCACGACCTTCTTCGTCAACAGCGCGGTCGTCGCGCTGTTCGTGACGCTCGGCAACATCGTCTTCTCGTCGATGGTCGGCTACGCGCTCGCGAAGCTGCAGTTCCGCGGCAAGCGGCTGCTGTTCGTTCTCGTGCTCGGCACGCTCATGGTGCCCGGGGTGGTGACCTTCGTGCCGCTGTTCGTGCTCACGAGTAATCTCGGGCTCGTCAACTCGTACCCGGGCCTCATCCTGCCGTTCCTCATCACACCGCTCGGGGTGTTCCTCATGCGGCAGTTCATCAGCAGCCTGCCCGACGACATCCTCGAGGCTGCGCGCATCGACGGGGCGAGCGAGTGGCGCATCTTCCTCCGCGTGGTCATGCCGCTGTGCGGGCCAGCGGTCGCGACGCTCACGATCCTCACCTTCCTCGGCTCCTGGAACAACTTCCTCTGGCCGTTGGTCGTGGCGACGAGCGAGCGGATGTACACGCTCCCGGTCGCGCTCGCGCTCTACTCGGTCGGGCAGAACGCCGCCCAGTACGGACTCATGATGGCGGGAGCGGTCGTCGTCGTCGTGCCGGTGCTCCTGGTGTTCATCGTGCTGCAGCGGTACTTCATCCAGGGCATCGCCCTGACGGGCATCAAGTAGGAGGACGGAAAATGACATTCAACGAGGGTTTCCTCTGGGGTGCATCGACGGCGGCCCACCAGGTCGAGGGCAACAACGTGTCGAGCGATTGGTGGGCGCGCGAGCACGGCCACCTCGAGGGGGCTGCCCCGGTGGAGACGCCGAGCGGCGACGCGGCGGACAGCTTCCACAGGTATCCGGACGACATGCGCCTGCTCCGTGACGCAGGGCTCGACAGCTACAGGTTCAGCGTCGAGTGGGCGCGTATCGAACCCGAGCAGCGGTTCATCTCGCGCGCGAGCATCGACCACTACCGCCGCATGGTGGACACGGCGCGCGACCTCGGGCTCACGCCGATGGTCACGCTGCACCACTTCACGAGCCCGGCCTGGTTCGCCCGGGAGGGCGGCTGGTCCGACCCGCGCTCGGTCGACTCCTTCGCGCGCTACGTCGCGCGCCTGGAGCAACTGCTCACCGATGTCGAGCTCGTCTGCACCATCAACGAGCCGAACATGCTCGCCACCATCATGGCCGACAGCAATCGCGAATTCTCGGGAATCGGCATCCCGCCTGGGGACGGACCCATCACCGAGCACCTCATCTCGGCGCACCAGATGGCGACGGCGATCGTGCGCGGCTGGGGCAAACAGGCCGGCTGGTCGGTCGCGACGCAGGCGTTCCAGCCCGAGCCGGGCTTCGAGGATGCCGCGGACGAGTGGTCGCGCACCAGGGAGGACGTCTTCCTCGACGCCGCCGCGGGCGACGACTGGGTCGGCATCCAGGCCTACACACGCACGCGGATCGGGGAGGGCGGACCGCTGCCCGTCGCCGACGGCGCGGAGACCACCCTCACCGGCTGGGAGTACTACCCGCCCGCCATCGAGGTCGGCATCCGCAGGTCGTGGGAGCGCAACGGCACCCCCATCTATGTCACGGAGAACGGCATCGCGACCGCCGACGACTCGCGGCGCATCGACTACACCCGTGGGGCGCTCGAGGGTGTCGAGCGGGCGATCGCCGACGGCATCGACGTGCGTGGCTACCTGCACTGGAGCGCGCTCGACAACTACGAGTGGGGGAGCTTCACCCCGACGTTCGGCCTCATCGGCTGGGATCCGGAGACCTTCGAGCGGCAGCCCAAGCCGTCGCTCGCCTGGCTCGGGGAGGTCGCGCGGCGCGGCGGGCTGTCCTGAGCGGTGTGCTCTGGCCGGTGATCGAGCCTTCCCAGGATCGAGCGGTCCCGGTGATCGAGCCTACCGAGATCAGGCCGAGCGCAGCGAGGCCCATCCCGAACACGTCGCCACCTCGGAACTTTCCTCCGTTGAGCCCCCAGAAGCTCCGAGCTGGTGCACCATTCGGAACAACTCTCCGGGGTGGGGTGGGGTGGGGGTCCGACGGCCGCTACCGACTGCGCGTAGCGTTGGGGCATGTCGACGCTCACGCCTGACCTCCTCGGCCGCATCCGCTCCAGGGCTGCCGGCTACGACCGCGACAACGCGTTCTTCGACGAGGACCTCGACGAGTTGCGCGCAGCGGGCTACCTCGCCCCGCGACCGCTGCTGGAGCTCGCCCGCGACCAGCGCCTGCTCGCCGCGCACGCCCCGGCGACCGCGCTCGGCATCAACATGCACCTCGTCTGGGTGAGTGTCGCGACGGTGCTGCACAACCGCGGCGACGCCTCCCTCGACTGGGTGCTCGACGACGCCGCGGCGGGCGAACTGTTCGCCTTCGGCAACAGCGAGCCGGGCAACGACCTCGTGCTGTGGGACTCGCTCACCACCGCGACCCCCGTGGACGGCGGATTCGCCTTCACCGGCACGAAGATCTTCACCTCGCTCGGGCCGGCGTGGACCCGGCTCGGCGTGTTCGGCCGCCACGGAGACGAGCTTGTGCACGGCTTCCTCGACCGCAGCTCGCCCGGGGTCACGACCCTCGACGACTGGGACACGCTCGGCATGCGCGCGACGCAGAGCCGCACGACCCTGCTCGACGGCGCATTCGTTGCGACCGAGCGGATCAGTCGCACCCTGCCGGTGGGGCCGAACGCCGATCCGTTCGTGTTCGCGATCTTCTCGAGCTTCCTGCTGCTCATCGGCTCCGTGTACGCGGGTATCGCCGACCGGGCGCTCGAGCTCGCCGTCGAGGCGGCACGGCAGCGCACGTCGCTGAAGACCGGCCTGCCGTATGCGGATGACCCGGACATCCGCTGGCGTCTCGCCGACGCCGCGCTCGCCCTCGATGCGTTGCGGCCGGACCTCGAGTCGCTCGCCGCCGACGTGGACGCGGGCACCGACCATGGCGCGGCCTGGTTCCGCTACCTCACGGGGGCGAAGCACCGATCAACCGAGGCGGCGCGGCGGGTCGTCGACCAGGCCATGCGGGTCGCGGGTGGCAGCGGCTATCGCTCGTCGAGCGAGCTCGCGCGGCTGCAGCGAGACGTGCTCGCGGGCATCTACCACCCGAGCGATACGGAGAGTGTGCACTCGACGGTCGCGACGAACCTGCTCGGGCCAGCCGCATAGCGGAAGGGTACTCCGCCCGTTCGCGGAGTCAACCGGGTTGTCCGCCCGGCGCCTCGGGGGTGTGCTGGAAGCACCCAGAGGAAAGCGAGAGACCATGAAAGCCGTCGTGTTCAAAGCCCCGTTCGAGGTCGCCGTCGAGGAGGTCGACGACCCCCGTATTGAGCAACCGCTCGACGCGGTCATCCAGATCACCACCGCCAACATCTGCGGTTCCGACCTGCACCCGTACGAGGGCCGCGCCGATATGCCGGCGGGCACGGTGCTCGGGCACGAGAACATGGGCGTCGTCGTCGAGGTCGGCTCGGCCGTGGAGCGGATAGAGGTCGGCGACCGCGTCTCCGTGCCGTTCAACATCGGCTGCGGCACGTGTCGCAACTGCAACGAGGGCCTCACGGCGGCGTGCTTGCGCGCCAACCCGGAAGGCACCCCCGGTGCCGGATACGGCTATCCGAAGATGGGCCCCTATCGGGGCGGGCAGGCGGAGCTGCTGCGGGTGCCGTGGGCCGACTTCAACCTGCTGCGGCTCCCCGCCGGCGACGAGTTCGAGAACGACTTCACAATGCTCTCCGACATCTTCCCCACCGGCTATCACGGCACGGAGCTCGCCCACGTGCTGCCAGGGCGATCCGTCGTGGTATTCGGAGCCGGGCCCGTCGGCCTGATGGCCGCGCACAGCGCCGCCATTCGCGGCGCGTCACGCGTCTTCGTCGTCGACAAGGAGCCCGACAGGCTCGCGCTCGCCGATCGGCTGGGCGCGACTCCCATCGACTTCAGCGCGGAGAACGTGGAGCAGGAGGTGCTGGATGCCACGGGCGGCCTTGGCGCCGACTGCGGTGTCGAGGCGGTCGGCTACCAGGCCCACGACCACTCCGGTGAGGAGCACCCCGAGATGGTGCTCGACGAACTCGTCAAGGTCGTTCGAGCCACCGGCCACATCGGCGTCGTTGGCGTCTACGTGCCGGAGGATCCCGGTGCGGCGACGCCGGAGGCGCAGGAGGGCCGCGTGGGCTTCAACTGGGGCGCCGCCTGGGAGAAGGGGCTGACGATCGGCACCGGGCAGTGCCCGGTCAAGCGGTACAACCGGTACCTGCGCGACCTCATCATCGACGGCAAGGCCACGCCATCGCAGATCGTCTCGCACGAGCTTCCGCTCGCGGATGCCGCGGATGCCTACGGCAGGTTCGACAGGCGTGAGGACGGCTGGACCAAAGTGCTGCTGCACCCGGCGGCGTGAGGAGCGATCGTGGACAACACACTCGACAGGAATGACGACGTGGAACCGCAGGGCATCCCGGCGGAGGCGACTCGATGAGCGCGGGAGACGCGCCGACGGCGAACGACGGTACCGCTGGCACCGACGCGCCTGCGGGCGACGCGGGTGCCGCGGACGACGTCGAGCCGGAGGGGGACGGCGAGCTCGCCCGTTGAGCCGCTTAGTCCGCCTCTCGCGCCGCCTTCGCGTCGATTGCGGCGAGCAGGTCGCCGAGGGCCTCGCGGACGGTGTGATGGTCGTACTGGCCGGCGCGGCTCTCGCCGGAGATGACGGCGCACCGGTGCAGCCTCGTGAAGTCGCCGTACGGGAACAGGTACCGGCCCTTGGTGCCCTCGGTCTTGCCGGTGTCTTCACCGAGATGCCACTTGGCGAACTCGTCCATGCCATGGGCGTCGATGAACGTGTTCTCGTCGTCGGTGCTGGGCGCGTGCTCGCTCCAGTCGTCGCGTTCGTCGAAGGCGACCTCTCCGCGGCGAAGCAGTCCGTTCGCGTGGGTCAGTGCATCGGTATTGAGCTTCACAGTCATACGCTCCTCATTCCGTTCTCCGTGGGTGTCACCGGCGTGACGTCACCTCCCGGTCTACCCGGCCGAGCAACGTGGCACAGGAGGTTGACGCGTCGGCCCGGCCCGGTTACGGGTCGGCGGTCTGCCAATTCCAAGCCGGGCGACCTACGCTGGAGGTATGAAGAAGGAGTTCGCGCACGAGCCGGACGCGAGCCGGTACACCCTCCGCATCGATGGAGAGCTCGTCGCCGTTCTGGACTACGCGGCGACCCCGCAGGCGGTCTCCTTCACGCGCACCTTCACCCACCCCGCCCATCGCGGCCGTGGCTACGCTGCCGAAGTGACGGAGTTCGCGGTGAACGACGTGGAGCGCACGACCGCCGCGCGCATCGTGCCGATGTGCTGGTACGTGGGGGACTGGTTCGACGCGCACCCCGACCGTGCGGCGCTCCTGACTCGGAGCGCCTGATCGTGCAGCGGACCGCGCATGCCTGACGCGATCGTCGTCGGCGCCGGCCCCAACGGGTTGGCCGCAGCCGTCACGCTCGCGCGTGCGGGCCTCTCCGTGCAGGTCTACGAGCGCAACGAGACCATCGGCGGCGGCTCCCGCACCGCCGAGCTGACGCTCCCCGGCTTCCACCATGACATCTGTTCGGCTGTGCACCCCATGGCGCTCGCCTCCGGCTTCTTCCGTCGTTTCGGCCTCGACCGGCGCATCGATCTCATCGTGCCCGAGCTCTCGTACGCGCATCCGCTCGACCACGGCCGGGCCGGTCTCGCCTGGCGCGACATCGACCGCACCGCCGCCGACCTCGGCCGGGACGGGGCGGCGTGGAAGCAGCTGTTCGGTCCGCTCGCAGCGCGGGCCGACGAGGTGGCGCAGTTCACGGGCTCGCAGCTGCTGCAGGCGCCGCGGCATCCAATCACCGTCGCCCGCTTCGGCCTGCGCGCGCTCGAGCAGGGCTCGCCCGCGTGGAACCTGCGGTTTCGGGATGCCACGGCTCCGGCCATGGTCTCCGGCATCGCCGCGCACTCCATCCGCCCAATGCCGAGCCTCGCCACGGCCGGTGCCGCGCTCGCCCTCGGGGCGCACGCGCACGCGCGCGGCTGGGCCATCCCGCGCGGCGGCAGCCAGTCGATCGTCGAGGCGCTCGCTGACGACCTGCGGGCCCACGGCGGCGAGATCATCACGGGCACCGAGGTGCGCACGCTCGGCGAACTGCCGGTGTCGAGGGCCGTGCTCTTCGACGTGAGTGCCAGGGCGCTCGGCCGCATCGCCGGGTCGCGCCTGCCCGCCGGCTACCTGCGGGCGCTCGAGCGCTTCCGGTACGGCAATGCCGTCGCAAAGGTCGACTTCGCGCTCTCCGGGCCGGTGCCGTGGGCGAACGCGGATGCGCGCGAGGCCGGCACCCTGCACGTCGGCGGCACGCGCGAGGAGATCGCCGCGGCCGAGGCTGCGGTCGCCGCCGGACGCCACAGCGACAACCCGTACGTGCTCGTCGCGCAGCCGTCCACCTTCGACGACACCAGGGCCCCCGCCGGCAAGCACGTGCTGTGGGCGTATACGCATGTGCCGCGCGACTCGGGCATCGACCAGACGGAGGCGATCACGCGGCAGATCGAGCGCTTCGCGCCGGGGTTCCGCGACCTCATCCTGGGCACCTCGAGCCTGACGGCGCGCGACATGGAGAATCACAATCCGAACTACGTGGGCGGCGACATCGCTGCCGGAGCGCCGAGCCTCGCGCAGCTCGCTGTGCGGCCAGTGCTCTCGAACGACCCGTGGCGCACGCCGGCATCCGGTGTCTACCTGTGCTCCTCGTCGACCCCGCCCGGCCCAGGCGTGCACGGCCTCGCTGGCGCCTACGCCGCGCGCAGTGCCCTCAGGCACGAGTTCGGCATCACCCGACTTCCCCAGCTTGCCCCGAGAGAGGACTGACCATGGCCGTCAATGTTCGCGAGATGAGCTGCACCCCGGAGGCGGTCTTCGCCGTGCTCGCCGACGGCTGGGTCTTCCCGACCTGGGTCGTCGGCGCGACGCGTATGCGCGACGTCGACGAGAACTGGCCGAAGGCGGGCTCGCACCTGCACCACTCCTTCGGGGTGTGGCCGGCGCTCATCAACGACAAGACGACCGTGCTCGAATGGGACCCGCCGAGGCGCATGACGATGCAGCCCGAGGGCTGGCCGGTCGGCGAGGCGCGCGTCGTGATCGAGGTCAAGCCGCGCGGTACCGGCTGCGTCGTGCGCATCACCGAGCGCGCCGATCGTGGGCCCGGGCTGCTGGTGCCGAAGCCCATCATGGACGTGCTGCTGCACGCCCGCAACAACGAGACCCTGCGCCGCCTCGCATTCATCGCCGAGGGCCGCGAGGAGAACCACGAGCTGTAGTCGCTGATCGAGGAGGCCGCCCGCGGCCGTATCGAGATCACCGACGTGGTGGGTTTCGATACGGCCGCGGGCGGCCTCCTCGACCAGCGGTACGGCTTAGAACCAGAAGCTCAGCCAGGGCGTGACCGGCGAGTGGAAGCTCGCGTCGAGTGCGCTGGCGGCACCGGGCGTGAGCTCGTCGATCCGACCGGCTGCGGCGAGGGTGGTCGCCGCGACACCGCCGAGCAGGAGCGCGCCGAGCTCGTTCACCGAGAGGGCGATGGATGCGACATCCGCCGGCGCCGTCTCGATCGGGGTCACGCGGCCGCTGCCGTCCGCCGCGACCTCGAGCAGGAACAACCCCTCAGCGTAACCGAGTTGATCGGTTACCTGGAGGGCGAAACGGCCGGGAGCCGCGTAGTTCCGGGCCTCGAGCGCTGCAGGCAGGTCGAGCACACGTACCCAGAGGTGGTCGGTGACGGCGCGCGTGCGCACGGCGCGGTGATCGGAGACCATCCACGGCAGGGGCTCGCCGAGCGGTCGGAGGGGCGCGGTGACCTCGTGCACGAGGTCGACCTCGAGCAGGTAGCGCCAGAGTCCCGCGTATGCCTCTGCGGTCGCCGCCTGCAGATAGCCGACCTCGAGCGTGTGGTGCGAGTACCGGTCGCCGGTGTCCTTGACGGTGTAGACGGCGAAGCCCTGCGGCTCGCCGTTGGCATCGTGGTAGCGCACGCCGCGCAGGCCCTTGTTCTTCTCCGCGCCCTCGCCGGTGGTCGGGATGATGCGATCCCACATGTGCTCCCACGGCTGGATCGCGCCAGGAACGCCGAGACGCTCGCGCTCGAAGAACGACTCGGCCCAGCCCTTGAGCTCGCCGAGCGGCACGAAGTGCACACGCCCGTCGACGACTGGGCCGGTCCAGGCGGCGCGGTGCGAGTCGATCGAGAGGTCGCTCGTGAAGACCGCTGGCGCGAAGCCGAAGCGGCCGTAGATCGTGGACTCCGAGACCGTGAGCACGGCCACGGGTACGCCGAGGTCGTGTGCCGTGCGCAGCTCCGTCTCGAGCAGGGCGCGGGCGATGCCACGGCGGCGGTGGGTCGGAGCGACCGTCACCGAGCTGATTGCCCAGGATGCGACGTCCCGACCGCCCGGCACCGTGAGCGGCACCGGCCACGAGTTGACGGTGGCCACGGGGGTCTCCGCCTCGACGGATGCCGCGTCCCAGACGCCGGTTGTGCGCCGGTGGGCGAACATCTCGCGCAGCTCGGCGAGCTTGGCCGCGTCGAAGCGCTCGCCGTGGAACCCGCGGGTGTCGGCCTGCAGCCATGCGTCGAAGGCGGCGGTGTCGGTCGTGTCGACGAGCCCGAACCGCAGTCCGTCGGCGGCGAGGCGATCGACGGTGTCCGCGGGGAGGGGGTGGGTGGTGACGTCGCTCATACCTTCAGGCTATGCCCGGTCGGCGTCCATGGGGACGGGACCGTGCGCCGGTCCCGACCCCATGGCTCATTCCGATCAGCCCTTGTACGACCAGATCTTCACGTAGTCGACCTGGTAGTCGAGCGGCTTGGTCCACTGCTTGTTGTTCGGGTCGGGCAGGCCCCAGTAGGTGGCCGACGGGCCGACGTGCAGGTTGAGCCGCACGTGCAGGGGGGATCCGAAGTACTCCGGGTTCCAGAGGGTCGGATGCGATTGCGGCGTGTACCGCGCGACCTGCTTGTCGTCCACGAACACCGCGGCGTAGGTCGGCGTCAACTCGAAGGCGTAGGTGTGGAAGCCGTCCCACGGCTTCGACGTCGCGCCGCCGTCGGCGTGGTGGGTGAAGAACTTCTCGTTCTTGTCGGGGCTCGACGTGTGCGTGTGCACGGTGGTCGTCGAGGTGTCGATGCGCTGGCCGCCCTTCGCGGCCTGCTCGTTGTAGCCCCAGGCCTCCATGATGTCGATCTCGCCCGACTGGTCGTTGCGCAGCCAGAATGCGGCAAGCGATCCGTAGGTCTGCGGGCCGGTCGGGGTCTTCGCGCGGATCTCCCAGCGGCCGTACTGCTGGCCGAAGCTCACGTCGTCGGAGGACAGCTTGCGCTGGTCCATGTAGCCGGTCTTGTGGGTGAGGGTCGGACCCGACTGGTTGCTCGGCCTGGCGACGGGGGTGTCGAGCCATTCGCCCTTGAGGTGGGCGACGCCAGACGAGTCGACGGTGACCTGCGACGCCGTCGGCACCGCTGCATCGAACAGGAGTCCGAGGTCGCTGCGGTCGCGCACGTTCCACTTCGTCGGGTCGACCGCGGGGGTGCCGCTGGCCGGGTCGATGTAGTCGAACTCGTCCTGCCAGGCCGGGGCACCCCACGCCGCGCCTGGGCCGGTGACGGGAGGAGCGGGTGCGGGTGCTGGCGGAGCCGGGGCGGGCGCCGGTGCCGGGACGGGCGCTGGCGCGACGGGGGCCGCGACTGGCGCCGCCATCGTCAGGCGGGCGTCGAACGTGATGTTGTGGGTGGCACGCCAGTTCGACTGCACCTGCGCGGCGATGACGTTGGTGCCAGCAGTGAGCGCGCTCGCCGGGATCGTGACGTTGAAGGTCGACGCCCTCGCCTTCGCGCTCTGCGGCGCGGCCGTCGCCCAGGTGCCGTCCTTGACGGTGCCGCTCGGCAGGTTCTTGCGAGTGATCTCTGTGCCATTGACGAAGATGGCGATCCCGTCATCCGCCCAGGTGGTGAGCGTCATGCCCGTGGCGGGAACCGCGTCGAGCGTGAACTGCTTCTGGAAGTAGGTGGCGAGCGGCTTCTTCGCGAGCGTGTTGGGGATCGTCGTGCCGAGGGTGCCGGTGTTGGAGCCGAAGCCGAGCGGGGCGGTGCCGGTCTTCCAGCCGACTGCCGCCGTCTTCCAGTCGGCGGTCGGTGCGGCGGTGCCGCGGTAGTAGCTCCAGCCCGAGCTCGAGAATGGCACGACCGTCTGCGTTGGTGCAGCCGCCGCCGCGGGGGCGGCCTGGGCTGTTGCCGGGAGGATGAGGCCTGCGACGAGTGCCGAGGCGAGAACGGTCGAGGTGAGTATCGTGTTTCGCAAATCTGCCTAACAGGTGTGGACGGGCCGCGAGGCCCCGCCAGTCGGGTACCCCCCATTCGGGGGCGCGGAAGCTGCAACCTTAGACACGCCTAGCTGGCATTCACCTGAGGGTCCCGGCCCGATCCACTTCGATGCGGCGTCGTCAGAGCGTCGTCAGCTGCCACACGGCCTGGCCGAGCAGCCTGCGATGGTCGGGCGAATCGTACGATTCCGGGCCGTGACCGAGCGCGTCGTAGACGGCATGCCCGCCGCCGGGCAGGGGGCGAACGGTGACGAGTGGATGCCGCTTGCCGTCGTGCTCGTGGGAGACGAGCACCACCGCGTCGTCGGCGAACCGCAGGCCCGAGTATCGCTCGTCGAAGAGCCTGAAGCCATCGAGTCCGGCGGTGATGGGGTGGGCGGTCTCCTCCACGATCACGGGGTCGTGACCGATCGGTGGATGCCCGGAGGCGCCGGGTACCCACGTCGCGCCGAGCACGCGCTCCCAGGCCGGCGTGGCCGCGAAGGCGATGCTCGAGGCGTGCAGGCCGAGCACCGACCCACCGCTCGCTGCGAACGCCGTGATCGCGGCATCCCAGGCATCGGGCAGCGGATCCGGGTCCGCCGGTCGCCCGGTCACGTTCGCGACGAGCAGTATCGTGTGCGGCAGCAGCGCGAGCGCCTCATCGAGGGACCAGACGGTCTCGTGCCACACGCCGATCTCGGTGAGCAGCCCGCTCAGTCGTGCCGTCGTCGTCGGGAGGTCGTGCCACTCGTCGACGAACGGCGGCGCGGCCGAGAGCAGCAGCACACCCCCGGGCACGGTCAGTCCTCGAGCGTGAGCGCCACAAGCGACCATGACTCGGCCGGAAGCGTGAGCATGGTCGATCCGGGCGCCACGACGACACCGTCGAGCGCGACGGGCTGCGCCGCCGACGCGGATTCCGCGGTCGTGCGCGGGCCCGCAGCATCCGACACGATCGTCACCGCCCGATCGAGTGAGAACGTGCCGAACGCCGCGTGGTCGAGCTCGACGGGGAGGGCCTC
>Ga0247804_10001009_pt1 | contig 13066 bp, 9 predicted proteins | sample UWRJL029104C1_FD_181142 | JGI IMG/M metagenome (GOLD analysis project Ga0247804, IMG submission 181142) | Plant litter microbial communities from Arlington Agricultural Research Station in Wisconsin, United States - UWRJ-L029-104C-1 | ecosystem: Environmental > Terrestrial > Plant litter >...
TTATGCAGTAAATCACCTTGAGTTTACAAGACAGTGTAATATAGGTAAGCATAATTGGGTACGAGGTAATTCTCTGGAGAATAAAACCACGATTGTAACGCGTGCCAAGGCTTGTTATGCTGGTGTAAGCGATGGAATACCAAAGCCTAGCTTCCCAACAACTTTCATCCTATCTTTGTATACTTGAAGACATGCCTGGAGAGACCAGCCATATGTATCCCTCACTCATGTGAAAAGATACTCAACATCCATATCATGTTTTGAAACTCCTCCTAAGCCAGGCAGCTACTTCAGTCTGGACTGAAGAAAAAACAACCTCCATATTGCAGACAAATCTGCAAGGAGAGCTGCATCTCCAGAGCACCCGTCAGCAGATACGCAAAAGTGTCGAATTATTGATCGTCCATTTGAGCTTCTGTCTAACAGCTCACTCTACTCTCTTGCATTAATTCCAAAATAAACTAATACGCGAAGCATATGTGCAATGATTGTAAGTATCCTTTGAAACATAAACACTCATGTGCAAAATACAAATAAACTGTTATCTATTTTCAGGTTTGTTTCATTTTTGTTATATTTTTACTTCAGGTCGTTGGACTCATTTACTTTACGAATATCCCTAGTTGAGCTACCAATCTCCTCCATTCTGTTTCCTGTCTCAAGCCAAAGCAGCATTCAGCTTCAGGTCTCTCGAACTGGCACCCACCCAGACCTTCTTAGGGTAACTCGAGATAACCCAGTTCTGGCTCGCGGTATCCCAGTTGGAAAGATCACGTCTTGTCAATTCAAACGTGATTTCCCTGCTTGCGCCGGCTGAGAGAGGAACATCATCGAAACCTCTCAGTACGCGAAGAGGATCACTTGGTGCACCCAAACTAACATACAACTGGGCAATTTCCGTTCCACGTCTCGAACCAGTGTTAGTAACGGTTACTGAAACCTTGTATAGAACATCCCAAAGTTGTCTATTGCCACCAGCGCTTCCACCAGCGGCAACTTTGGGTTGGGGAGAAGAGTCTAGTGCGCCTGCGGGCCACGACTGAGCCTGGCCTGTAGGAACGGGACCACTGATATATGGGTAGATGTAAAGTGGCACAGCATGGAATCCAGGAGGGAATTCAGCCTTAGATTGATCAAGATCGATAGTTCCGAAAGTTGGTGCTGCTTTTGTCTTTCCGGTTGTTGGCTCGTACGGTCCTGGGTTTAATTTTTCGATTTTCAGGTTAGAATATGCGAAAGTAGTGTAAGAGAGACCAAATCCAAATTCGTAGGAAGGTTCGATGTTATTGGCATCGAAGTGACGGTAATCAATGAAGTTTCCCTCCTTGAAGTTCAATTGGGGAGGATCTTGTTCGAATTTGTATATCACATCAACACCATAGTCTTCCCGTGATTTACCCCAAGTGAAGACGGATTTGGCTTGCGGGTTGACAACACCATAAAGTACATCTGTGATGGCGTTACCGGATTCTTGACCTGGAAGACCAGCCCATAGGATTGCTGTCACGTTAGGGTTGTTCTTGAGTTCTTCAACAATGACGGCTCCGATGGTGTGCAGAACAACGATGGTATTTGGGTTGATCGAAGCGACGTATTTGATGAGCGCATCTCCATTGCCCCAGAGTGTGAGGTTATTTCGGTCACCTCCGTTACCGTCGACTGTGATATAACGTTCGCCACCATCAGCGTTAGCAAAAACAATGGCAGTCTCAGCACCTGTGACTGCTGCCTTGATAGCCTCAAGATCGTAGTTATTACTGACGTTCTTGAGAGATGTTCCGTCTTTAGCAGCTTGCGCTTTGATAGCGGTGATAGGTGCAATGAGATATGGGAAGTTGGCAGTTCCACTACCCCAGCCCATTGCGAGTGTGCCGGAAACACCGCCTCTATCACTGAAGCTGTTGGGTCCAGCTGGATTATCATGGGCATCATCTCCAATTATGGCTAATGATTTGGGCTTCTTGAGGGGTAGAACATTTTTGGTATTCTTGAGTAGGACTGTTGAAGCGCCACCGATCTCACGAATAATCTTGGCATGATCTGCTTGAACATCGACGTGGAAGTTGACTTGCTCGAGGAATTCCTTGCCCTGTGGATGACGGTATCCAATAGTCTCTCTAGTCCAAGAGTTGAAGTTGACAGGAACTCGGTGGGTGTCTCTACCGACTTTGTAATAAGCAGACATAATGCGTACAACCATATCATCCAATCGCCATTGTGGAAGAGTGCCGTTCAAGACGGCAGCTGTAAGATTGGAGCCCCAATATGTGTTTCCAGAAGCCAAGTTTTGATCTCCGGCCATGGTCATGTCTGGTGATATATTAGCAAGCTGCTTTGGGTCTGAGATAAAGCCATTTACCAAGTCCTGCAAGCGCAGATGCTACACCTGTGTGTTGTGCCCACCAATCAGACACAACTGTAAGAATTAGCAATTTTCAAACATAGAGCAGTTGAATATTCTGACCTGCGCCCTGAAAGTCAAGCTCATTCTTCAGAAGGTAATTCACTGTGTAGCTGTTTTGTGATCCATAACTGTTGTTAATCTGATTGTAAGATGACATGATTGCACCAGTTCCAGCGCGAACAGCATCTGCGAATGGCCTATATTGGAGTTAGAACATTTTCCCAGACAGCTCGATTCACTTACCAGAGGTAGAGCTCATGCATGGTCTTATCGTCTAAGTTGGCGGAATACGCGAACTTGGCACCTTCATCGTTGGGCTCTCTGTATCGCTCTTGCTCACTACAGAATTCGTTAGCGACTTCTCAATATCGAAGAGTTGATGCTGGCTGTTCTATCTAATCACTTACTTCATGATGTAATGCTTGGAGCAAGCAATAACACCGGCATCTTGGATACCTTTAACAGACTCTGCAATAGCTCTGCCAGTCAAAACCGGGTCTGGACTGAAGCCTGGAAACTATTAGCAACAAAACCTGAACACTAATTCAATGTACCAACCTTCCCAATTTCGTCCTCCAGCAGGGACTCGTCCGAGTGGTCCAGCAACTGGTCCAAGTTGCATATCAATACCCTTCCCACTCATCTCTGCGCCCATAGCTCTGCCGCGTTCCTTGATCAATCGAGTACTCCATGTTGCCGCAGCATTCATACCAGAGGGGAAAGCAGAGTTTAGATCAGCTGCTTTTGGTTAGACAGACATGGAGAGTAGCGAGGATAGCGAAGACTTACAGAAACGTATGCCCAGAGGAGAATCTTGCAGACACAATCCTACTTGCGGTTAGCTTGCAAATCAACATTTATTATGTGACAAACAACCCACCTCTAAAGTTAAGACGTGGAATTGAGCCTGTGTTACCAACACAAGCTTCACCCTCCCAGCCTACACCGGTAGTCAAGTTGACTTTCTCGAGTAGCGTAAGTTGACTCACAAAAGCTTTCGCCTTCGTGTACGCATCATCCCATCCATTTCCACCTCGCATCCACGGCGAAGGATACTTTGGCGGGGAAACGTCCCCATCATTCTGGGCATTGGCCACTACAGCCAACACCACAGCACTTGCGAGACTTAAAAAGCGCATTTTGACGGTGGTAGTTCAATTGATGTTGTCCAACAAGCAAGAACGACCAGCTGGGAAAGAGAGTGATTTTCAAGCAAGGGACTCGGTATTCATATAGTCCGGTTGGCCAGGTCCCAAGACTGGAATTGGAGCTTCTTAGGTAGCTAGCTGTAGTGCATTGTTTTTTGAATATTTTTTGTGTATGTACTACATGATAACCAGGGTTGCAGCACAGGAATGCCAATGAATGCCGTTAGAAGCCTGACCATCCTGCACCCAAGCTTCATGAGTCGCCAGGGAAGGTGCATACCGAAGATTAACCTTACCCCAGATCGGACGAAGTCTATGACATCCTCGGCCAGAAATCCCACGATGCCCTGAGTGTTCAAGTCCGGGGCTCTGGGGAAGCTATGCTAGCGTGCTGCTGTGCCTTTCACTTCCTCTCAATATCGTTATAATCGGCCGCTAAGCACTACGACAATCGGACCGAGGCCGCTGACCCTGCACGCTATTATGATAGATTCCTTGCGGTCGACGATGGATACCATCATAATTCTGCACCTGGTGATGCGATGACATGACGATTCGGCGTCTTGCACCGTTTCCCCTCACTTTGGTGCGCTGGAGTTACTAGGAAAAGTAATATCGCAATATGCAGCACCCGGGATGGGCTACCGAGAGCCGACGGATTGCCATTGAATTGCCGTGTTCATTGGTTTATATCCTGTTTACCTGAGGTGGTTGGGGTTCCACCTTGGAAATTAGGATAATCCGTGTGATCTTCCTTTGTGCTCTGTCCTCCCGTACCTGCTTGTCGAGGAGGGTAACGTGGTATCAACGGCACGAGCTGGCAGCGGAGTAATGATACAGTATATAGCATTAAAGCCACCACCAGATTTTGAGTTGAACGGCCACCGGTTGTGGCGCTCCACAGTGCGGAGAAAACGGCCGGAATTTGACCGTGGCCAAGTCTGTGGCGCCTATATAGAGGGTGCTGTATGTACTGTATGTACTGTATATATGTATGGACTAGCGACGATACCAAAGCGGCAGATTCTCGGGATATGGCCGTATACAACTTACTCCGTGAAAACTTGGGACTTCTACTGTCATCTAACCCTGCGGCCGCTATGCTCGGTGTGGGGAAATGTGGAGGACCACCAGTGGATGACAGAATTCACGAGACAGCAGATTACCAAGAGCAAACCTAAGCCTAGCTACCAAGTACTTTTAATTATATTTCGTCAATATGTGTATACTATAGCATATAGCCTTAAATAAGCGAGGGGTACATCGGAGGTACATATTCCCGGAACAACTTTGAAATCTCGGATAAATTACAGGAACGGTGGAGCTTCAACTGGCTAATTCGAAATTTCTCGTTATTTCGGAGGTGGACGACTAATAATTGGATTGGAACGTTTTAAATGGACAGTGATATATCGTATCTTAAAACTCAAACGCTTCCATATGAAAGACCCGGTCTTAGTGCTCTGCTTGAAATTATAATCACGTGAGATTTTAATTCGCAGAACTACTTCTTATTGGAACTGAGTATTTGATCTTTGAGACCCTTTTTTATTTTTATTTTTAGGTGACAGTCAGGGTGAGAAATTTGAAATAACAAACTTTTGTTCATTGCATTGCATGTCAACTCTTCGAATATGTCTTATTGTGACATAGATCCATAGCCTGAAATATAGGACCAGTATCCCCGATTAGCAGATTAGTGCGATTCTTTCATGAACAGTGGATAGTGACTCTACCAAGCAGACCCAACCTAGTTTAACAATGTCAGTAGCCTACAAGAGCTGCTTTATATTCTGGCAAATCTAAGAACGGAAAAGTCATAGACCTGGAATACTTACAAGGATCTTCAGGCAAGATGATAGGTTTCAATCCGTGCTTCACGCACATAGCTGTGATTGCAAGTCTCGCAAGCCAGTTTCTATGGGCTAAGGAACGGCAGATTAGCATAATAAATATAGTTCAAGTTTCTAGTTAAGCAATTGAGAGGCACAACTCTCCTGACTACCCATGTCCGCAAGCCTAGAGTGGAACGCACCTTGAACAGCTATAACACGAGTACTAGGGGCTTCAATAAACTCATCCCAGTTCTCAACACTGATTGCAGCAAGTTCGGGATCTGTATTCCGGAAGTCAGTGTTGTTTAGTAGTGTTATCTCATGTGAGCTGTGTACTGCTTAAAGGTATTCAATGACTTCTTACAAGATTTCAAGGCTTGTGTATATGATTGAGATATAGACTCTAGAAATGTAGCGAGTTCTTTTGGATGATGAATATGGTCTTTTTCACATCTTTTGGCCCGTACTGGGAAGGTTCGAATCTAATGTGGACAGTGAGCTAGTTTTTCACATATATGATGTTAGTGGTAACATACCGCCTTTAATATATCTATCTCGGCTACCCAAACGCCTCCTTCAAAAACGGAGGTTAAACTCTCCAGGAGTACAGCAGAGCGATCAATAACATGCCGAGAATCGTCATCATTGAGCACAGGAATCTCATACTCAGTAAAAGAGAGATGAATCGAAGTATCCCGAAAGCAATCTTCTGAATTGCCTTCGTAAGGCCGGTGATTGATAGACATCCATTTTTCCGGGTTTGGTTGTCTGGTTTTCACCTCTGGTGGAGAAATTAGAAATGTGATTCCAGACCTTCCAATGTTGCCTATCACTCGTCTTAATTCGCTGGCCCTCGGTTTCTCAAATGGGTCGCATAGCAAAGCAGCGGAGACATATAGGGAGTTTCCAGATGACATAGCGAACCTGTATATATTTAGAGTGTCAGCATGCTAGAATTATTCGAAACAAGATTAGGATTATGTAGACCCGGGTTTATTAAGAATAAGGATATTGTGAAGTACAAAACTGACACGATATGTCAATCAATTTCCGATGGTGCGAAAATGGGAAAGGGTCATGATTCAACAGTATTTAAGTTGTTTTTCTACGAGGGAATACTCACACCTCCTTTAAATAGCTTGGATCGATGTTAAAAGTTCCCGATTCAAACATAGCTACGCAGGCGAAAGTCTGCGCCAGGCTAAATCTTTCTGGGATACCGTACGCTAGACTTGGTATCCACTTGGCATTTTGCAAGCATTGATCGACGACTAAAGTCGATATTGTTGCACCGGGTAAGCTGCGTGCATTGGATTAGTTAATCTGGACCAGAAATTGTCGGGATTTCCTTATTGATCGTTACATACAGCTTGTAAATTTCGGCCATTTTGAAGCAAGCTTTCAGACATCTATGTTCTTCTTTCCCAATATATGTAGAAGGCTTGTTAATGTCCGAATAAAGTTTCTTGACATTGAAGTTTCTCACGTCAAAGTACTTCTCGAGATCTTTCGGACTTAAATTGAGTTCTTCTCGTAACGGAGGATTCGTTCGGCGACTTGCGCTGGGGTGATGTATCGAGTACAGAGCTGCAGTTTCAATGTGGCCTGCATAAAAAGTCTTGCAGACGGCAACTGAGTACTGATATCTAGCCTTGCATCGGTCTAGGATATCGCCGCACGCTTTTCCAAAATCTGTCTCAAGACTAAAGATCAATCCCTCATCAAAGGAATTGTGCTGGGGATCAATGACACAACTCATCACAGGCACACAGTCTTCTCCCAAGTCCTCAATTCGTTTTCTTTTCCCAGCAACAAAGACTATCACCCCGAGCTCTGTGATCTCCACTAGTCTAAGCTGCCTTTCTGAGTTTGGCTTCTCTTCAACGTCAAACGCACCCCGAGTATTCAATTCATCGTAATCTTGAATATACTTCAATTCTGCTTCTTGATACGTCTTCAAGAGCTCCTCTGTGCTGGAGATATCGAGGAAATCATTCCTTCTTCTATAACATATTTCTATCTGAAGCTGACTAAGAATAATCCAATGCCTGTGTCTTGTGTCAAGTGATTGTCCGTGTTTCGCGCTACCATCATGCATTCGCTTTAAGGACTGACGTGGCAGCGGAATGATACTAGCATAATCAAAATGTTTAACTAGCTTGCTATCCTCATCATGGGTGTATGCAATAATGAAATCAGTCGCGTTTATTTTGAGATTACCACAGCATTCCCGCAATAATTGAACTCTTCGTTCGGTCTTGAGTACAGAAAGCAGATTTTCAACTTTGGAAAGACCGAACAGTGGTGGCGGTATATGCGTATGTGCATATAGAAATGTTGGCCTTCTTCGTCCGAGGCTCATCAATTGAATCGCTGTCCTTTTTTCTTCATATTCATAGTTTTGGAGTTCATCAGCGGCGTGAATGAGATATGTTAGCCAGTTTAGTCCGAAGGTACTTTGGATTAGAGGGTGGATCTCTGACAATTGCATAATGTTGCCAATGCGTTGTAGCCATTTCAACCCTTCTTCATTCGTTCTTGAAAAGTCGCCCCATCCCATGAACAAACAACCCAGCAGGATAAAAGCGAGTTGTTGATACGTTATACGGGCGGAGTCGGACCCGGCAGTTCTGAATGTTCGTATAGGATAACCATAGTGCTGTAGGCATGCTAGTGGAAGTGACCAATATACACTTTTTTTGTCCTCTCGCACGTGTTGAAGTCCTAACGTTAGAAGAGCTGAGGGTTTAAATAACGGATCCTTCTGCTTCACCTCTACGTTTGGGCCCCCGTATACAGCCATGTCTGGATAAAGATGCCAGGATGATATAGCTAGTAGTGCTGCGCCATCCTGTACGGTCTGTGGCATTCCTTTGGCAAGGTTATTCATGGCCTCCAACGCAACTTTCCAGGCCTTCACAACACTGCTGTAAGTGTCGGGCTCATTATTCACTGGAATGCTAGCGTTATCGAGAATAAGCGTTGTTTGCTTTTGTTGTAAAGACTTTGCTTCATCCGCACTTTGAAGCCATGCTCGTGCACTTGCATCCCAGCGTGCAAGCTCAGCTCGAGATATCTCTTGAAGGGCTGCAGATGTGCTTGGATGAGATTCCTCAGCATACAGATGCTCCTGCTGACTTGCACATATCGTCTCTTTCTGCTTTTGGACCAACTCAACCCACACAGAGATAGCTTCGGGTCCCGTGAACATCCTTGCTAGCATGCATCCAAGCAGATGCGCTGACAGAGCTGCACTTCCAGAGGTAGCAGCAGCCCAAATACTTGCCGTATCTGCGCCGACGTGGTTGCCAAATATACCATCCTTCATGCGAGGGTTAATCGAGGGCATTTCAGAGATCTCGGAGACTCTAGTACCATAGGCTCGGAACAGCTCTTCTGCAGGCGGCAGGCTCGCCACTCTCTCAGCCATACGAATTAATCAAGGTTTGTAGCCTGACTTACATTTCTTTAAACAAAGCGCCTAACTTCCGAGCCTAAAACCATCAACTGGTTATTTGTGAACTGGAACTTAAACAGAAAAGGAATCTAACAGTTTTATGCAAATCTCCTTCCTCAGCATCAATTTTCCTCCTCCCTGAGATAGTAGTTCCAAGTACAGTGTATCTGAAACGATGTTAAATGGGTACGAGACACAGTGCTACCACGTCTATGGCAGTGGCTTCACATACTCACGAGGAGCCTCTAGCTTAACAAGAGTAAAATCAAAATTAAGACTCGCAAGTGAGGCCTCGTTCTTGTTATGAACACTTGCCAAACTTGCCGCAATTCTGCCAATTGTTCCGGCCATTTTGTTGTAATACGTGCGCCGTGCTTATTATATTTACGAGGATATGTAGATCATGGACCAAAGGCCTCCGAGCAAACTTTGGTATGAAGCTCTATGATTTTCGGAGGTCGATATTGCGGGAGGTGAGGCTGGGTAAACATATTTCCAACGAAGCTCAAGTATACAACGTACCAGGCCTCGACAAGCACGGGATATGCAGACTTCTATGAGTCGACCAGTAACGTAGTCTTTCGCAAAATACTGTGGTTGGTCAATCATGCGCCATCTGAGGCGCAGCGTACTTGCTATTTGGACATACACCTCAAATTGATAGTTTGACCTTCGACTCCTTGTCGATTTATTGAAAAAGAAAGTCCACAAACATTGCAATTCACGCTCCAGCTCATACTACTTGGTATGAGTAAGCTGCCACTGTCTCTAAGCTGAGACATTAACAGTTGTTTTGCTATGATTTCCTCTTCTTCAAATTATTTAACATCCTTGAATTGTTCCTACAATAGTGTAGCCATTTACGAGAACCCATTTTCAAGAGCGTTTTAGCCGCTGTTTAATTATGCATGTTAAAGATTTCTCGGTTAGCCATGCAACATGGAACAGCTGAATTATGCCTACTAGGCTTACAACAATATCCGCTTGGTTTTCACGTATAGGAGATGGGTGTCAAGATCTCGAATCTAGCTTAGCTAAAGATCGCTCGCTCCAATGGAGCTTTAATATCTCCTACAAAACCTTGTATTAAAACCCCTCTCAGTATGTAGCAAAAGGGTTCCCCATGACAATGATGTCCTCGTATTTCTGTTCTCAAGATTCATGAATTGAAGAGCCTGGGCTTTTTGGTGATCAATACACAGAAACTGCGGTGACTGTACATCATGTTATTAAGCACATGCGTTTAATAGTTGAGTATCACAAGTATAAGCACATACTACAATATATTTGACGGGATCACAATCAAGCTGTAGTCATATATTGTAATTGGAAATAAGGGTACTATGAGCCACCTGGGTAATGTTCGAATCTCCTCTGCCCAAAGTCACGGGTAGGTTTGGAAGCCTAAACTCGCTTACGTATCCCTATCTAATAAGGCAAATACCACCACGAACTTGCACTTCGGCCAGGCAGAGTACCATTAACAGCCTTTGATAAGGTTCTCGTTGACCCCAAAGATCGCGATCAATAGCTCCTCAAGTTTGTGCTTTTTGTGTCAGTTGTACTTCTATGCCTGTAACTTGTCAGAAATGTATGCCGTATAGTGGTAGATGATTAGGCCTAATCGACCTCTTCACAAGGAGCTTCGAGTACTTCACCTTAATTCACTTAGCTGTTCATTCATCACATGCAAAGTCGTTAAAATTGATTAATTGCTTGTTCTGGAAAATATCTGGCTCGGTTGCCTTAAGAGTGTTCACCGTCTGACCACCAGATGCACATAGTCACGTGGATTATGTGCGTGAGCTAGGCAACAGGATTGCTTTCACCTGTTTTGAAGTTATTGTCCACGTATGCAAACGTTGCATCAATTTGATCACTCTATTGAGTACGATAAAGCAGTGTGGATCCAAAAATCTCAAATCTTCAGGAAAATTACCATAAACCAAAGCCTGTCACTCTGCGACTCTCTTATTGGTTCACCGTAACTAACGTGAGTAAGAACCAATGGGCCGAGCATCACTTCAGTGTTATACCACTTGAAGCAATACAAGGCAGCGTCCGCAATTAGCTTTTCTTTCCTAAATAAGTTACACTAGCAATACATGTTATCATATGGTCCCTCACTTGGACTTTGTGCTACACTGAATGCGAATGCCAATAAGCATGAGTCATATATGTCGATTGTTACATGAATAGCTCCAAATCTGATCAAGATAATGATATCTATATAAGACTTGATACTGCCTCGGTCAATTTCTGACACCTGAAAGTTCAGACTATCATGCACCACTTCCGTCGAATCACCCACCGCCGTACTGCCCCAAGTTCAAAATTCCCTCTCTTCTCCTCGCTTCCACCAGAGCTCCGTGTTCAAATATGGGAGCTTATTTGTAGATTTCCTCGAACCCTCCAAATTTATCCTACGTCTTTAAAATCATGTCCCCACGGTGCCATCTGTCGAAATTGCTATGCATATTACCGTTATCTCTCAAATCTACCACCTCCAGCCATTATGTCAGTAAACACCGAGGCCCGTGAAGTTGCCTTGCAGAAATACCAACTAGACTTTGGTACAATTAGCAAGTGGAGGGGATGGAGGAGGGTAATTTGGAGTCCTCCTAGGATTTACGTAAACTGGGAGGTTGATGAGGTGAAGGTGTTGGCAGTGACGGGGAGAAGAGGTATGGATGTCAGAGGAGAGAAAGACAATTTTGGAAAAATGGAAGTAAAGGATAGAAATCCAATTAGATGGCTCATGAGTCCAGAAGGGGAGAGAGCAATAAGGATTGGGTTACTTGCGGAGAGTTGTGATAATGGGGAGGGGGCCGAGATTTTTGAGTGCCCTTTCTATCAGGGTTGATTTGTCGCAAACATGAATGGGTGATGAGATCGCAAGATGATCTACGTCCTTGCGCTAAAATTAAAGTTCTCCCAAACGCACACTCAACGGTATCGAGGTTGAGCTAGTCATCAGCCGATCTCATGCTTTCATACCAGGATGGTGCCTGAGTTAAGGCTATTGGTATTCTAAACCTGCAGGGTGAAGTGCTTGAAGGATATGCGACGATGAAAGAATTAGATGATTTAAGTGTGAGGAATTGTGACAGTGATTTGCTGTAAGTTGACGCTGTTACCAGGAACAAAATACAATTTAGTCATTAGAAATCAAATGATGCAAAAGAATGCTGTTTTGTATAGCTGATACCAAGCTGTGAACAAATTAAGTTTCATGAATTATGGTCTCTAGGGTAAAGCTAGAACAAGTCTCTGGTTAAGTGCGTACTTCCATAACGACTGGTTATTATGACATGCCCCTGTGTCAAGACAAATCTTAGAATTTTACCAGCGAAACAATTTTCCTAATGCTATAGACCAGTTTTGTTCCACCCTAGAACTTTATTGCAAGATTGCGGAGTTTATTCAATTTTTAATTAGCACCTAATAATCGTCGAGCCGAAACTGGTAACGTTCGTTGCCAAAGGAAGAGATCCCCGCTCATTCTGTTCTGCGCGGGATATTAACGCTTGCTCTGCTAGGATTACCATATATTGAGAGGTGGAGGAGAGGTAGAGGAGAGGTGGAGGAAATACGATATTCAATTAGTTGTGGAAACCTTGTGACGATAATTAAACACTCTTCTACAGATGTATATTTTATAGATTAATGAAATTTGAATAATTGAGCTGTGGCTCTGTACTTTCGTAAACTTCGCCTATCCACGCTGGAAGCGGAATTTCTACGAAACCGGCTTCGTAAGAACTTGTGAAAGAAATTCTATGACATGATGGATGTTTTGCTGGTGTAAATTCTAAAGAAAAGGAAAGAAAAGCGTGTGGTGGTTGAGCGATCAAATATATACTAATCAGTGATCCATATTGAGGGAATTATCACGTGATGCCATAACAAGATACCCCCGTGTCTAGCGGCGGTGAGACTAATCTAGCTAAGAGTTTTGATTCTGCCATCTTTTTTTGTATCTTCCCCTCCTGTTGTACTATTGCAAACTACCCAATTAGCCTTACGAATACATCATGGACCGCATTATTGGCTTGCTTGGTGGTGGCCAGCTTGGGCGCATGCTCAATGAGGACGCAAATCGTCTTGGTATTCGCATGATTATACTCGACGCGGAAAATTCCCCCGCAAAGCAGATAAATGCCAATGAATCCCACATCAATGGATCCTTTACCAATCCCGATAAAATCCGCGAGCTTGAACG
>Ga0247804_10001011_pt1 | contig 13055 bp, 37 predicted proteins | sample UWRJL029104C1_FD_181142 | JGI IMG/M metagenome (GOLD analysis project Ga0247804, IMG submission 181142) | Plant litter microbial communities from Arlington Agricultural Research Station in Wisconsin, United States - UWRJ-L029-104C-1 | ecosystem: Environmental > Terrestrial > Plant litter >...
TCACTTTTAGCATCAGGATGAAGAATGATCTCATCTCCTACTTTATACTGAGAAACAGTATCTACTCCAGCTACCTTCCATGTGATTGCTTTTTCCATAAGGACCTTCTCTCTAAGTTCTTTAGAAAGATGAATCTTAGGTTTAGTATCCTCTTCAGGCATTTCTAATACAATGTAGCCAATGGCTGGCTCAAATAAAAGTTTCATATATTTATTGGTTAAGTGTTTCTAATTTGTAAGTGCCTTTCTTTACCCTGGAGAGAACCCCTTCATTGACTAAGTTCTCTAAGGCTCTAGGTATCTGATTAGCTTTAATGAAGTATTGCTCTTTCAATTCCCTTTTCTCAATCCAGGTAAGATGCCACATACCTTCATAATGATTAGCCTGAATATAGCAATAGAGCTTCAATTCTATTATAGTCTTAAACTTGTCTACTGCTGATTTGGGTATATTCATTACACTTTAAAGATGGCTGCTGTAATAGCTACAAGGATTAAAACAGCCATAACAATGAAGTTACTATATATCATAACTGTAAAATTACCTACTTTAAAGTTAATAGGGAACTTATGTTCTACAAATATACCATCGTATACATGGAACAATAGGATGAAGCATAGAATAGTTAGTGTGATCATAGTTAGATAGTTTAAATATTCATCTTTGTTTCATGATAGGAACAAGAACCCATCTCCTGAGATCTCCTCAGACAGCATACGATAAATATTATTTGTTAGGTGTTCTTTTCTTTTTGATGGTAATAGTATAGGTATCTCCTAATTTAAAGGATTTAGCTTCTTCATCATTTACATGAAGAACTGTTCTAGCTCCATAACTAGAATCTGGTTTTAAAGTAAGATATGCTCCTCCTGCATTGAGTACATTACTCATCGGGTAAGAATTAGCGTTTACTACAGATATTACTTTCATTTCTTGTGTCATAATAAGTTTAGTGTTAGGTGTTATTCACATATATGTACTTAGGTGTTTACCTATACGTGATTATCTACAATGATAAGAACTAAAAACCATATAACAAAGAAATCCCTCCAAGATTTTACCTCAGAGGGATTTTGCAAACTAACTACTCTAAGCGCCTTGTTCTAATGGGTAAGGGAGTAGTTCTGTTACTTTTTAGACTTAGTGGCTTTAGCTTCTTTGAGCTTTTCAGTAGCATCAGTCCTTTCTCCTGTAGTCATATTGATTAGTTGATACTTAAATTCAGGCATTTCTATCTTCTCTTCAATAGGCTTCACTACCAATTGAAATTCCTCACCTACCTTATGCTTACCAAACTTCTCAGCATCTCTATTAGTCAGCTTGAAGTTACCACAAGGACCATCCTCATCAGAGAGGGCTGTAAAGTAGATAGTCTCAGCATTATTCAATACAACATTATCAATTCTTACTTTAATCATATATTTCTTAGAATAGTTATACTAGTATGGATTAGACGGATCTCGTGGTCAACCTCAGCAGTATTAGTATAGCTCCTATTGCTACTCTTCTAATCTTCATCTTATCTTCCCTTAATCGCAGTGTAGTGATATTTGTACTCATAAATACTCCGTGCAAATATACTAGCAGAAAATGGTCTTTCCAAATCTGTCAAGGGTTAATAGTATATTTATTTTCAAGTATTTCATAAGCTACTGATTAATAATAGTTTCAAAATAGAACTTTACTTTAATCTCAGACTCTTTTAAAAGGTTAAAGTCTTTTGCCAACCTATAGTTAGGTGATCTAAGGTTTAACCTTTCTATCTGGAGCTGTATTTCTCGTCTAAATTGCTCTATAGAGAAAGTACTTTTCCATTTATTGCATCTTATACAAGCAGGATTTAGGTTTTCTATATCATCTGTACCTGATACAATATTGAATCTGGTTTTATCTTCTTCTGTATAGGAATGCCATTTTGGTTTTATGTGATCTACTTGGAATCTGTTCTCCAGGATAGATGATCCACAATAAGCGCATTTACCTGAGTACTTCTTGTACACTAAGGCTCTTGTCTTTTTATCTATCATATTAAAACCATTCAATTTTAGGTGGCTTAGGTTCTTTAGGTTTAGGCATTGGTTTCTCAGGTTTCTTATAGAAAAAGCCTTTAGACTTAGCTAGCTCTATATATCTATCTACCTGCAGATAGGCCCAAGCTTTTTTATAATTAGCTTGTTCTGCTACATATAGCCAATCATCATAATCAGGGAGAATTTTGTTATTTAAAGCATAATCTGTACAGATTCTTATTGCAAATGCTGGGTATCTTTTTTGAGTTCTCATTAATTCAAAGGCTGCCTTAGCACATTCTCTAAAATTTTCTATGTCCTTAACTCTGTATTCTTCCATCTTCTTGAGCTTGTTTAATTAGGTCCTTAAATACTTTTCTCAGGAAGTCTGAGAACTCTCTGTCATAAGAGTCCGCTATCTTCTGCAGATCCTCCTTCATTCCTTCTGGTGTTCTTACTATTACAGTTTCTTTTTTCATATAGGTTAATAATTATACTACTAATATAATACATTGTAATACAAATATCAAGTATTGTTGGATATTCTTTTCTAGTATTATTTTTGGAATTATCAGTAGATTTTTGTATATTTAAGTGTTGAATTACTAAAACTATAATCGAATGGAAAATTTAAATATAAAAGTTGAAAATGTTGAACCAGAGATGTATGGTAAGACTACCAGAATCTATAAGTATGAGATAGATGGCTTTACTAGACTAGGTAAAGAGATTAGAATCTCTCCTAAAGCTAATATAACCATAAATAAGCCTGGGTACACTACAGAGTTTTATGTAGAGACTGTAAATGTGGTGATAGGTATTGGTAAGGACCATACTGCAGATCTTATCATGAGTAAGGATGCTTGGGAAGCTCTTAATGCTGGAGAACCTGTTAATATTATTACTACAGAAGACTTTAAAAAGAAGTATATTTATAAGAAGTAACCCCCCCCCCCAAACTATGTCAGCAAATCTAGAAGTTAAAATTGCAAAAGAGATGTACAAAAAGATTAAATCTAATACTGTTGTATTTAGACAACAGAGAGATGAAATCATAGCTTGTTTTGTAAAATCCCCAGTACCTAATTGGGGAAGTATCAAGTTTACAATACTTAATTAAGTAGGTGTACCCTCTACTATAAAAGGGTGCTATTGGTCTCTGGAGATAAGGGAACACTTTTAGGTGGCAAGATAACCTATGACTTCAGGGAAAGACCTGTATTTTTAAAATGTCCTAATTTTGTATAAATTTGGAAATAATTGGAGATTATGAAACAGCTATATTACTACACTATTCTTAGATTTGTACCAGATATTATTAGGAATGAGCCTAGAAATATAGGTATTGTTATATTTGATAAGGATTTTAATGAGATTATAAGGTATATACCCAAGGAAGTATTTGTTAGCAAGCTATCTGAGGACCTATGGGAGGATACTAATGCTATGTTTACCCATTACCTAGAGTTTCCTCCTAGTATAGAGGAGTTTAATACTAAATGGTGTGAGGATACTATGTCTTGCCTACAGTTTAGTAAGGCTTTAGGTATAGTTACTGCAGATATTCTTGATAAAGAGGTTGAATATCTTACTAAGACATTTTTATAGTGCTTAATACTTAGCTAAATCAGATATATTAGTGATTTGCTTCCTGTAAATAATCATCCCACCATTATAGGCAGGTAGCCCTCCATTAGAAATATTAGCTGAAAGAACTATAACCTCTTTACTTTTAAAAATTACAAATCCTACTGATAGGACCTCTACAGGTTCAAAAGTTGAATCTTTTACATACTTCCAACCATTCTCAATACTAGCAGAATCTTTCCAAATAATTGATACAAAGGAGTTTAGTTTAGGGTTAATCATAATATTAGTGGTTAGTGTTCTCAAATGTAGCTATAGTTTACCAATTTTCCTCTATAGGGATGTAAGCGTGGACCACCTAACCCACCACCCCATACAAGTATGGTAAGGAAGAAGTACCCCCGGGTGTTTTTCTAAATTGATTCTTATCTCAAATTGTAAATCATTATTCATTTTAATATAAAACATTATGGAAACTATCAGCCCTTTTGACTTTGCTAAGAAGCACAATGTAAAGCTCTCTATATTAGATGAGTCTTATGGTAAATACTTTGATGATGATTCTCATGAGAGATCTATATTCAAGGTTAAACTTAGTAGGAATGGTAAATCCTACACCTTTAAATATGGTCAAGCTATTGTAAGAACAGGTGAAGCTCCTAATATTGGTGACATCATTGAGTGCTTAACTAAGTATTATCCAGGAGATTTTAAGAACTTCTGCTATGAGTTTGGCTACAGTGATGACAGTATTAAAGATAGAAAGACTTATAAGGCTGTACTAAAAGAGTTTAATGCAGTTGAGAGATTATTCTCTGACTGTATGGATGAATTGCAATCTATTGAGTAATTCAAAGATTAAATAGTACTATAGTTTGATTGCATCTTGTATGTGATTGATCTATAGTACTATATCTTTTAATGAAATGTAAGATGCAAAACTGCTTATGCGGGTATGTAATTATGGTATTGAGTGTGAGAGTCCTAGCTCAGGGTTAGTCAATGCTAGCAAGAACTAAATAAGAGAGACAATACAGTAGTTTAGCTAACTATTATAGAAACTAAAATCTACTAAAGTTTAGTTGAAACAATCTCACACTCATATTTTAGGATTATCTAAATTAAAGTTTAGACTAGCCTAAAAATAATGCTGTAAAATACTCAGTGTTAAGTGGTTATACTAGTGGGTTGGCAAAATTAAATATGGCTAAACACCCACATTACACTCAATAGTAAACCAAATACATCAAAAAGTAAATTATATTATCATCTTAATTAATAATACCTATACAAACAGGCAACAAATTATTTACTATTATACACATTAACTTTAACAAATGAGACAGCTTTTAAAACTCATGCAACACAGTGATGACTTAAAGCCTATTACTGAGGAGATAACAGAAGTACTAACTATTAACACAGGAGACAAGCTAATGTTAGATTCAGGCTATTACAAAGTATTAAGTCAATGCTTTATGTGCCATAAAGATCTTACCACAGGCAAAATAAATAACCATGTCACCTATATCTATTGTCTATTGACTGATAAATATGAAGTATAACTAACTGATTATCAATTACTTAACACCCACATTTGTTACCCAATGTATTACAAAACCCATAATTTGTCCTAACATCATCATCTTAATCCATAAATTGTCCTGTATATCTAGGTACTTCTTATGGTTTTATCATCTTAATCTTTAACAATATGACAGACCTTAAAAACTTCTTAAACTCAATCAGTGATTCAGATTTAAGTATAAATAAACATAGAAACCCTCATGATGAGGATGAATGGTGTGTAACACTAGTAAACAAAAGTGGTAAAGAAGTGACCTTTATATTCAGTAATATAGATGGTGGATTCCTAAGGATGTGCTAAACTCTAAAAATTATGAAAACTGTAAAAGACAAAATACAAGAGGCAATAGATGAACACTTTGAAGAAATAGCTAAACTACAAGCTATTACAGAGGATTTAGATGAACAAGCATTTAAAATGTGTCCTGAGTGTGGCACTAAAAACTATCATTATTATGCTAATACCAACTCATGGTGTTGTGCATTCTGTTAACCTATTTCAATAAGCTTTGTTTAAGCTTTTACCTATAAACATTTAACATTTTAAACTATACCACTTATGAACTTAACACTATTCTTTAGACTAATTGTAATAGGACTAGCTCAAGGAGCTAAGAACTTTACATACTTAAAACAAACTAAAAGCTCAAATGCTGAACTATTCTATTCAGAAACTTATTTCCATTGCCCTTTAGTATATGCTAAGGATGGCTTTCATGTATCACTACAGATAAACCATGGTAACTACTGTGAATCTGAGAATGGTTATAGAAAGCTTGGTCACACATATGATACTGTAGAATTTGGATTCCCTTCATTACATGATGATAAATTTGTAGAATTTGCTGAAAGTTCTAATGATGTTACACAGACAGTAGGTAGAATACCTGTTTCAGTGCTGGAAGAAATCTTTGAATCTCATAGTGGGATAGACTGGGAAAAGACTATTTCTGTTGATTCCTACAATAGACTATTAGGAATAAAACCATAAATAACACCTAAAATCCAGGTATATATTATGGATTACTCACATTTAAACTCTATCATCATGTCTAAATTAACAACTACTAGCAAGCTAACTATGTCAGATGTTAGACAAGCTAATAAAATATGGTTTTCAGCCTCTAATACACGTTTCTTTGGTACTAGAGTGGTTTCTGCTTTACTTAAAGGTAGATTCTTTATAACTTGTGATAAAACAGCCTCAGGAGATTCTAAATATACTATTAGAGGAATAGACGCTAATTTAAATATCTTTACAGTTGGTAACTATTGTGGTTATTATACTAAAGAGGATGCAAAAGACGCTGTGAAAGTATTAAATACACCATTAAAATTCTAATTATGGATGCATCTACATTTGTTATTAAACATTTCATTCTAAATAGAATACATAGTTTAGTATTTAAGAATGATGATAAGCAAGCTGAAAAACTACAGGGAATTGAGCCAGCTATTAAAGATGGTTGGCTCAGAACTCTTACAAATACTGATAACAGTATTCAAGTAATTGCTACAAATAAATTAACTAACCTTTATAACTTTGAAGCTATGAAAACTAAAACAGACTTCATTAACTATGGTAAAAAATGCCGTGTTAATAACAATTATGCTGCTATTATCTATGTAAATGGTGATTGGCAAAAGAAAGCTTTTGAATTTGGTTATAACTGTTTATAAGATGAGTTGGCAGATCAAAGAAAAAGACTTAAAAATGTTAGAAGCTATTAGGCTTCAAATAGTTAGGCATAATGGATACATTGACTGGGAACATTTTCTAAAAGACTCTCAAGAATGGGCTTATAGAGATTATTCTGTAGGTAACACCTATAAAACAAAACAAATAGCTGAAACAGAAGCTATACACATAAGAATCATAGAAGAGTATGACAAATACAGATATGAGATTATTCACAAGTATTTAGCACTTAAACTAGAAGAAAATGAAAGATTACGAAAAGCTCTGGAAGAAGCTAGGCAACATTCCAGTGAATGAAGAAGAACAAATAGATGAACCTTTTGAAGACTTTGAGGCAGGAACAGATGTACATTATATTTGGGACTGGTTTGAAGAAAAATTCAATATTTCAGTTGGTAAACTAATGAATAACATACCTCAATAGTTATGTGGAGAACCTTTACACTATACCATACTAAAGAGGGTATTATAGCCAAGTCTATTCCAATGAGTTATAAAGAGTCTTTTAACAAAGGAGACATTATAAATATTGAGAGTAAGTCATTTGAGGTATTTATGATAACCCACAGATTTAATGATAGGGGTAATCTAATGCCTCATGAATTCAATGTACATGCAAAAGAAGTAGACTAATGACTGAACAAGAACTATTAGAAAAATTGGATAAAATTAAGGTATATATCTCTAAGGAACCAATAACCAAAGAAGATATATACCTTATTGATGAGTATTTGAACACAATACTAACTATTTGGGAATATTGATATGGATAATTATTTTGTAATTATTAGAAAAGATGATACTATAGTTTGGTCAGGGGAATTTTTAGCTGTAGATAAACCAGACGCTATAAATATAGGCTCTGACTACTATAAGAAAAATATAGAAACAGCCGAAACCTATGTAATTGAAACTACAGCCTATAGAATTACTAAAGGTGGCAAAGATGATAATACAATGGCTTTTCGGATAGCATTAAACTCTAGATATGGAAAATAATATTGAGATATTCAAAGAGGCTATTCAAGATAGAATCAAAGAGTTTGCAACACCATTTAATAAGTATGAACATAAAGAGCTTACAAAAGCTCTTAAAACTATCTTAGAATTAGTTCCTCCTTATTACTTTGATGGTCTTAGACCTGAGGATTTTAAGAATGACAATACATATCCACCTCACAGATAAAATTATGAATAAGAAAAAGAAACTAAGCAATACCTTTAAAAGATTTGCTGATGGTACAGAAGTTCAATTAACCACTGATCACCCTTTAGTACAAGGTCTTAAAAGATACAATGATATACAAAGATCACATGACAAAGCTAGATCACAAATCACTATACATACTAGTATAGGGAATGCTGAGGCTATGGGTAAACTCTTTAACCCTAAGAAAAATGACACCACAAAATAAAGCCAATAGTATTATTGAGCAATTAAATGAAAGTATTCATGACTGTCTTAATTGTCATGTAGTAGAGGGATTTTGTGGCAAAGCCAGTAAGAATAAGCTAGTCATTGATACTGCTCTTATCCTTACTGCCGAAGTATTGAAAGTAATCCCAATGTACAGAGGAGAATTAAATCCTGATTGGCAATTTTGGGAAAATGTAAGAATGGAAATAATTAAACGAAGTAAAAACCTCTAACCACTAAAACCATGAATCAATTAGAAATCATATTCTCGTCAGCTTCTTCTAATACTACAGATGAAGAAATAGTAATGCATTGGAATGATGCCTTTACTGAATTTACAGACTATTTGGAGGGTTCTAATCCTGCTTATGGTATCTACTAGTACTAATAATCCTCAGGTAATACAGTTAACAAAGCTAAATCAACACCTATTATATAGTGTGGGGAAAGCTAGTTGGTCTAACTCTTTACCTGAGGGTGACAGTATTGTACAGCTTGTAGGCATTGAAATCTGTGATAATAAGACTATGACAGGTAAATATGCCAGAGCTAAGTTAGCTGAGAGTAAGTCTAAGCTATTCTATGTGCTTATTCCTGCTTCTCTGGCTAAGATACTACTAGAGATAGTAGGAATGAATGTAATTATTAATAAGAAATTAGATAAGATAGGAGGCTATACTAGTGAACTAACTGGCAAAGTCTCTGATACTTATAAATATAATATAATTGAGATTATTTAAACCTTAACATTATGCCAATACTAAGAAAATATAAAAGACTGAAGATTTATAAAGAAATGCTTAGACGATTTCAAAGTAAAGCTTGGGATAGCTTTGCAGGATTTTGTTTCATGATTATGGGTTTTCATAATGACAACTTCCATTATAATATTGAAGACTTTCCTGAATTAATGGAATACAAGCCTACTCACAATAGACCTTACTGGTGGCGTACAGGCACAAGAGGGAGAAACATAAGAATAGCTGTATTACAAGAAATCATCAAAGAAATGTCTAAAAAGTAACACTAACCTCTAAACCTATGACAATCCTTATAACAATCTTAATCCTATCTAGTCTATTTCCCTGTAGTTTTATACTAATTGCTAGAAATACAGGAAGAACAAACTTTTATTATTTCATCCTAAAACTATGCGCACTACTTGTAATAGTAATGGACATTCTAATACCACTTAAATATTATAACATTATTTAACCTCTAAACACCTAAAACTATGAAATATGTATGGTTAAATATACATACAGGTGAATTCTCTAACTCCTGGGATAGGGAGTTACATGAGAAAACAGTATTAAAAGACCCTATTTACTTAGAAGCTGCAAAAAGAGACGGCTATAAGCTTATAGAATATACTTGCTCAAATGATGATTCTTTTGAGTTTTACAACAAAATGAAAATAGTTACACAATTAAAACCCTAAAACTATGAGTATTGTAATCATTTCCTCAACTCTTATGAGTATAAACAATGTAGTCTTTACTTATTCCTCTAGGGAGGAACTAAAGTATCTAATTGAGCAATTTGGCTCTTAAAGTCAATATAGTGTGTAAAGTGGGATATTTACCTGAGTTTAGATTTAGCATCCTAGGTGCTAATGACAGTTGGAAATAGCTTGTTAACCTTCAAACTCACACACTATATTTATCTATTGTAGACTAGAAATAGTTCCACTGAATGTATAATTTAACATTGATAGTTAATACAGAGAAAATGACCATAGGAGTAACTGTATTGTAAAAGTAGCCTGACACTATTTTCTATTAGTTGCAGTAATAATTATACCTACAATAGATGTTTTTATAATCCTGTGCATAGCAGACTAAGGCTTATAACCTTACAGGATTACTTATTTCGCCTTAAACTATAAAACCACATGTATAAAGCTATCTATAATAGGTATGGTACTACTTATAGTGAGGAACTACCTAGCCATGTTGAATGCAAAGAATACCTTGAATATGGCTCAGAAGCAGGAGAATTTATGGATATAGCCATAGTAGACTCAGACTACACTATACTATGGTATAATGATTTTCTTAAGTATCACGAAGTTGTAAACATTGTACAAGATTATGAAAAGAATCAAACTAAAGACTAGACAGCACATTTGTATTAACAGGTATACTCTAATGATGGGTATAGTTAAGTTGTATTTGTGTTAATTATTAGAGGGTGTGACAGAGCCTGAGAATGATCAACTCAGCATTGGTAATGTAGTCCTGCAACAACAGGATAATGTTGGTTCAAATCCAGCCACCCTCACTAAAATCATTATAAACCTCTAAAACTACTATTATGGCAAGAAAAATCACTCAGGAAGCTGTTAATGCTTTCCTTAATGCTCAAAGATTCAATAAGGCTAATATGCAAATAGAAGTCACACCGAATGAAACAATTATGAGACTACATGATAACCCAATAGCTTATAAATATCCAGAAGGTAAAATATGTATTCAAAATTGTGGATGGTTCTCCAATACCACTAAAGAAAGATTGAACGCTATTCCTGGAGTTAGAATATCTCAAATTGCAGGTGTTTGGTATCTCAACAATTCTCAGTGGGATGGAAAACTAATTGATATTAACTAAACCTAAGCCCTCTTAATTGAGGGCTTTAAACCCTTATTATTATGAAAATTGGAGATAAAGTAAAAGTTATAGGTTGCACACAATATGATCATTTCATAGAGCTTGGTACTATTGTGGAAATTGTAAAGATAGATAACAGTGCTATCAAAGTACAAACTCTAATGAATGATATGTGGAGTCACATTTGGGTTCCTATTGAAGACTTAGAAAGCACATTAAAAGCCTCTACATTAAAAGCCTCTACAATAGTAGAATACTACAAAGCCTATCAGTCATATCTATACATCAATGATCTACGGGATGACACAGATAGTATTACAGTTGACCAGTTGGTTGACTTTGTTGAAAATCACATTTTAAATGGATAGTTATGAATACTATAGAAAACTGTACAATTACAATAGATATTGATCTTTCGATTCTAAAATGTCAAAAATCAATACTGTTACACATGATTGCTAGATTAGAACAATCGGATAATCTAAGGGAAGTTGAATATGAAAGTTTAGAAGGAATGATTAATCTATGTGATGCAATACAGGATTATGCTGTAGATGTATTAGGTCTACCAGAAAATGAAGTTTTTAACTTAACAGAGGAATAAATATGCCTAACTATAAGAAAATGTATGGTGTAGTACATGAGAAACATACTACTAGACCTGAGGTTATATTACTTGCTAGTAAAAAGTACCAAGCTATTAGTTTATGGGAAATCTATAACAATGGTTCATCTTTTAAATCTTGCATGAAAGAAGGCTGGATAGTTAAAACTTACAATATTAAACTTCTATAACCATGTTCATCTACGGAAACTCTCAACAGTATAACTACTATCAAACCTCAGAGGTTATGGAGAAGTACTTTAAAAATGGCTCTAAGAGCTTTAATATCCATGATAAGATCAATTATAGATCAATGTATTGTGGTAGTTGTTTAGTAATTGAATAATACATAAATTGTCAACCTATGGATTTAAAATACACTATAGCAGGTGAAAACTACATTCTTATTGACTATTTTATAAGTACTGAATCTGGAGCAAGAGATGCTAAGAAACTTATAAAGAAATATGATTGTATACTACAAGGTGCTACAAGGAACAATGGTTTTTGGTCTAGTACTGGTAATATTAAAATCCTAGTACCAGAAAAGAATATTCTAAACTTTAACAAAGATATGTTATGATGCTATTCCTAGCATGCTTCTTAGCTTTTGTAGTCCTTATGGATTGGTTAGTAAGACAAATTAAATTGAATTAAAAGTAAAGAGCTTATGGTGTAATGGTAGCATCTGTAGGAACAACAGGTATAGGTTCGATTCCTATTAGACTCTCTATCACAGAATACCCTGTGATTATTAAATGTTAACCTCTAAATAAGTTAAAAATGAAAAAACAATTGTTAATGCTCGTAATGTTTATAGTGGTTCTTACTGCTGTAATCAATCTCTCTTCATGTAAGAAGAAAGATAGTGATCCAAAACCTAATGGTGTTTCAGGATGTGCTACTGTACAGAATGAAGTGACCTATAATGGGAATTGGTATATGGAGTATATCATTAGACCATATTCAATGGTTTATAGAGATACTTTAGTTTCAGATGGTATGGGTACATTCATACTAGGGACTAGTAACAACTGTCATAATGATGGTAGAACTGTTCACTTTACTTTCTGGAATAGTGATAGCTCAGTAGTGAGGGACTTTGATTTATACTGCCCTCCTAATGATACTGCTTACTATACAGTACAGTAGTTAATTTACAGAGTGGGTATTCACTCTGTTTTTCATTTGTAATAGAGGTTACTTAAACTAAAGAATTATGAAAATAAATGATAAAATATATCTAAGACCAGATGTAGAAACAATAGCATCTTGGGAACAGTTAAAATCTTTTAGGATAGATTTAGCAAAAGACACAGCCTATTTAATAACGTGTACTGATTCTTATACCTATCATACGAATGGTCACAATACAAAAACAAAAGTGCTAGGCACTAATCTAACTAATTGCTTTAAGCCTAAAGAATGGTTTATAACAGAAGCTGAATACTTAGCTCAGGAAGGTAATGGTAAAGAACCTAAGTTTATCGAAGGTAGATGGTATTCTTGTACTGGATGGAGTGGTGTAATGTATGGTAAGTT
>Ga0247804_10001013_pt1 | contig 13053 bp, 11 predicted proteins | sample UWRJL029104C1_FD_181142 | JGI IMG/M metagenome (GOLD analysis project Ga0247804, IMG submission 181142) | Plant litter microbial communities from Arlington Agricultural Research Station in Wisconsin, United States - UWRJ-L029-104C-1 | ecosystem: Environmental > Terrestrial > Plant litter >...
CGATCCGCATCGTCGTGCCCCCGGTCGACGCCGTCGGACCCCATGTCGTCGCACCGCTCGCGCGGTGCTGCACCTCGTAGCTCGCCAGGTAGCCACCGTTGTCCGATGACGGCACCCAGGAGAGGTCGACGTATCCGTCGCCGCCGACACCGGTCGTCGACTGCACCGCACCGGGTGCACGACCGGGGATCACGGCCGTGGTGACGGACGTCGGTCCGGATCCAACGGCGTTCGTGGCCGACACCCGGAACTCGTAGGACTGCCCGTTCTGCAGGCCGGTGAAGCTCGTCGTGCGTGCGCTGACACTCCGGCTGTCCCAGGACAGCGCGCCCTGCTGACGGTACTCGACGGTGTACGACGTCGGAGCGGGTCCGGCGCCGGTCGAGGGCGCGGCCCACTCGAGATCGACCTTCGAGTCGCCGCCGGTGATGACCGCGACCGGAACCGCCGGCAATGGCCAGGTCGTGGCGGAGACCGCGCCGGACTCGGCGCTCCACCCCGACGCGTTCATCACGGCAACCGTGTAGCTGAGCGCGGCGCCGTTCCCGAGTCCACTGACGACACAACTGCCGGGCGCCGCCGTCGTGCAGAAGGCCCCGTTGGATGCGGTCACCCGATACGCGGTGATCGCCGAGGTGCCGGTGTATGCCGGGGCCGCGAAGCCGACGGTCACACTCCGCACGCCCGGGTCGGTCGCGGTCAGCGTCGGAGCATCCGGACGCGCCGCCCTGACCGTCATCGTCTGCGGGAGCAGCACCGCGGTGCTCGCTCCGTCGACGGTCGTCGTGAGATTGTCGGCCCTGAGCGTGAACGTGAAGGTGCCGGGGACGGTCGGGGTCCCGGAGAGCACCCCCGCCGCGGAGATGCTCAGCCCTGTCGGCAGGTCGCCGCCGGCGAGAGAAACTGTCGGCAGGGGCGACCCACCGAGCGCGTAGGTATACGTCGAGGCGATGCCCTCGCTCGCCGTCGGCGCGGTACCGGTCATGGTCGGGAGGGTGCGGGAGTCGTCGATCACGGTGCTGAAGGTCCAGTCGAACGCCGTGCTCGTGACCCAGCCGACACCGACCTGGTTCAGCAGCTCGTCCCCACCCGTGTATGCGTTCCCGTTGGACACCGTGATGACGGTGTCGGACACCGGGACGTCCACCACGAACACGTACTTCGTGCCCTGAGTCACCGTGACGCCGGAGAAGGTGAAGGTCTTGCCGCCGCCCGCCTTGGTGGCGACGGCCCCGCTTGTGCTGATCAGCGCGCCCGGCAGACCGCCCTGCTCCGTCCACAGGGACATCGTCGTGGTCTCGGCCTGGTACGTGTACATGGAAATGGCGACCGACTGCAGCCGACCCGTGGCTTTCGCCGTGAAGGTCTGCGCGGCCTGCGAGAACGAAGGGCTCGCGCCGATGTTGTACGTCACGACGGGGTTGTCGGCGTACCGCACGGGCACCGCGTTGGCGGGCGCGACGGCAGCGAGGGCGAGTGGCACCGCCGCGATGAAGGCGAACAGGGGAAGCCGAACACGATGACGACGCACGAGGGGGAACTCCAGAACGAGAATGCAGACGGGGGTCCTTCGAGTGTGCGGCCGCGGGCGGGAGAACGCCTGGGGGTTAAACCCCCCAACTGCGCCGTCGGCTGTTCCAGTTCGGGGGTGGACCGATCGGTCGACGCGCTGCCCCGCACACGACGAACGGGGAGGGCAGAAGCCCTCCCCGTTCGTGATTCGAGTTCTACAGTGCGGCGCTGTGCATGTCGTTCGTCGCCTACAGGGCGGCGAAGACCTCGCGCATGATCGAGGCGGTCTCGCTCGGGGTCTTGCCGACGCGAACGCCGGCGGCCTCGAGGGCCTCCTTCTTGCCCTGGGCCGTGCCTGCGCCGTCGGAGACGATCGCGCCGGCGTGACCCATGGTCTTGCCCTCGGGGGCCGTGAAGCCCGCGACATAGGCGACGACAGGCTTCGTCACGTTGGCCTGGATGAAGGCCGCCGCACGCTCCTCGGCGTCTCCGCCGATCTCGCCGATCATCACGATCGCCTTCGTGTCGGGGTCGGCCTCGAACGCCCTGAGTGCGTCGATGTGCGTCGTGCCGATGATGGGGTCGCCGCCGATGCCGATACCGGTGGAGAACCCGAGATCCCGGAGCTCGTACATCATCTGGTACGTCAGGGTGCCCGACTTCGAGACGAGGCCGATCGGGCCGGGTCCCGTGATCGTCGACGGGATGATGCCGGCGTTCGACTTGCCTGGGCTGATGATGCCCGGGCAGTTCGGTCCGATGAGCTGGGTCGTATTGCCCTTCGCGACGGCGTGCGCCCAGAACTCCGCGGAGTCGTGGATCGGGATGCCCTCGGTGATGACGATGGCGAGCGCGATCTCGGCGTCGATGGCCTCCATCACCGCCGCCTTCGCGAATGCCGGCGGCACGAAGATGACGGAGACGTTCGCGCCGGTGGACGACATGGCCTCGGCCACCGATCCGAAGATCGGCAGCGTCGTGCCCTCGATCTCGACGGTTGTGCCCGCCTTGCGCGGGTTGACACCGCCGACGATCTTGGAGCCGCTCGCGAGCATGCGGCCCGCGTGCTTGGTGCCCTCCGAGCCCGTGAGGCCCTGGACGATGATGAGCGAGTTCTCGTCGAGGAAGATCGACATGTTCTGTTTCCTATTCCTTGTGGTCGACGATCAGGCGGCAGCGTGGGCGAGTTCGGCTGCCTTGTCGGCTGCCTCGTCCATGGTGTCGACGACGGTGACGAGTGGGTGCGCGCGGTCGGCCAGGATCTGGCGGCCCTCGACGACGTTGTTGCCGTCGAGACGGACGACGAGGGGCTTGGTCGCGCGGTCGCCGAGCGTCGCGAGGGCGCCGACGATGCCGTTGGCGACGGCGTCGCACGCGGTGATGCCGCCGAAGACGTTCACGAACACGCTCTTGACCTGTGGGTCGTTGAGGATGACGTCGAGACCGGCTGCCATGACCTCGGCGGATGCTCCGCCACCGATGTCGAGGAAGTTGGCGGGCTTCACGTTGCCGTGCTTCTCACCCGCGTACGACACGACGTCGAGGGTCGACATCACGAGGCCCGCGCCGTTGCCGATGATGCCGACCTCGCCGTCGAGCTTCACGTAGTTGAGGTCGAGCGCCTTGGCCTTCGCCTCGAGCGGGTCGGCGCCGGCCTTGTCCTCGAGCGCCTCGTGGTTCGCGTGGCGGAAGGCCGCGTTCTCGTCGAGCGTGACCTTGCCGTCGAGGGCGACGATGTCGCCGTCCTCGGTGAGCACGAGCGGGTTGACCTCGACGAGCGTCGCATCCTCCATCTGGAAGACCTCGTAGAGCTTGACGATGACGGGTGCGACCTTGCCGATGAGCTCCTCGGGGAAGCGCGCCGCCGTGGCGATCTCGGTGGCCTTCTCGAGGTCGATGCCCTCGAGGGCGTTGATCTCGATCCGCGCGAGCGCCTCTGGGCGCTCGACGGCGAGCTCCTCGATCTCCATGCCACCCTCGACGCTCGTCATCGAGAGGAAGGACCGGTTCGAGCGATCGAGCAGCACGGAGAAGTAGAACTCCTGCGCGATGCGTGCGCCCGCGGCGACCATGACCCGGCCGACAACGTGGCCCTTGATGTCGAGTCCGAGGATCTGCTCGGCAGCCGTGTACGCGTCATCCGCGTTGTGCACGACCTTGACGCCGCCGGCCTTGCCGCGGCCTCCGACCTTGACCTGCGCTTTGATGACGACCGTGCCGCCCAGCTTCTCAGCTGCGGCTTTCGCTTCGTCGGGGGTGTCGGCAATTAGGCCGGCAAGCACAGGCACTCCGTAGGACTCGAAAAGGTCCCTGGCCTGGTACTCGAAAAGATCCACGCTGCTCTTCCAATCCGCGTTCGGTGTGCTCGGACGGCCGCACCCGGACACCGAAATATGTTGATGTCGAGACAAAGTGGGCCACGGAGAACTCTACCGTGTCAGCTGGAACGGAAGCTGCGAGGCCGCGCTACTCGCGGCTCTCGAGGTTGAGCACCTCGTCGGATTCGGCTCCATCGGTCACGACGCACGGGCCCGTGACACTCATCTGGATCTTGGCGCCGGCCCCGGTGTCCTCGTCGCCGGCGACCGGGGAGATGTGGATCGCGACGATCGAGTCCTTGCTCGTGAGGTCGATGATCGAGCTCACGCCGTAGGTGCCGGCCTCCCAGCCCTGCGCCTCGAAACTCGCCACGAGGTCGCCGACGATCGACTCGACATCCTTGCCTGCCGCATCCGTGAGACTCACGCGCACGCTCGAGCCCCAGGACCGGATCGTGCCCTCCGGGTCGTTGGCCATCTGGCACGACGTCGACTGGTCGCGGGCAGCGACGACCTCGAGGATCACGTCGGCCGGGATCCGGCCCGCTGCCTCGTTGCGCAGCAATTGCACCGGGGACTTCGTCTCGGCGAGCGTCATGTCGGGGTACGTGCTGTCGTCGGGTGCAGCGGGCGCGCAGGCGGTGAGTCCGGCGAGGGAGAAGGCAAGCACGGCCAGACCGGCGAATGCTCTCGGGTGGAGAGAACCGGACATGGCTGGGCCCTTTCGACGAAGCGGAATTTCCCCGAACCTACCAGCGGCCCACGGCCGATCGACCCTTCGTAACAGACTCGTCACATGGGGCCTGGCCCCAGTCGTGGGGACAGGCGCTCGCCTCAGCCCCGCCCCTCGAGCGCCAGCACCTCCTGCGACTCCGGGCCGGCGGTGAGCACGCAGGCGCCCGTCACGTCGATCGCGATCGCCGCCTCGTCGTCGCCGGACCGGTCGGTCGCGGTGATCGTGATGACGGCATCCGAATCTCCCGAGGTCAGCACGCTGCGCACGCCGGGCTCGCTGTCGGCCGACGATTCCCAGCCCTGATCGGTGAACGAGGTGGTGAGCGCGGTCGTCGCCTCGTGGATGCTGGCGGCTCGCGAGTTCGTGACGATGATCGTCGTCGTCGAGCGCCACGATCGCGCGAGCCCGGCCGGGTCGTCATCCGGATCGAGGCAGGGCTCGGAGACATCCGCCGTCTCGACGGCACTGTTCATGACGATGCGCGGCAGACGCCCGGCTGCCTCGTTCCGCAGCAGCTGCACCGGGGACTTCGACTCCGCCAGTGTGCGCGTACCGAGTTCCTCGATGACCGAGGCCGGCAACCCCTCCCCGCTCGCGGCGCACCCGCCGAGGACGATCACGGCCGCTGCGGCGAGCGCGGCGGCCACCCCCCTGGTTGTCGCACGTCGTGCCCGTTCAGCCATTCCCCACCCCTTCGACGATGTCGACGGGATGCTACGGAGGCAAGGTGGACCGCCGGTGAACGGCTGGGGTCAGCGACCCTCGAGTCGCGTCACTTCCTCGGACTCGGCGCCACCGGTCTCGACACACGGGCCGTGCACCTGCACCTCGATGAGGGCGGACTCGATGACCTCCTCCGTCGAGGTGGAGACGATGTCCGCATCCGGGATCTTGCTGGCGACCCGGATCTCGGCGAACGATGCTCCACTCGTGAGCAGGGTGTTCTTGACGGTCGCGCTGCCACCGAGCGGCCTCGCGACCCAGCCCTGGTCGACGTAGGAGTTGATGAGGTCGTCGACGACCGTCTCGATGCGCCACTTGGCGCCCTCCTCGATCGTGACGATCGCGGTCGAGTGCCAGGATCGGCGGAGGCCCAGCGGGTCGGCCGCCTCGTCGAGGCACGCGACGGAGACGTCCTGCGCGTCTTCGACCACGGCGATGACCGCCGGAGGAATGCGACCGGCGGCGTCGTTGCGCAGCAGCTGGACGGGCGACTTGGTCTGTCCGAGGTTCAGCTCCGCTGCCTCGCCGCTGTCGGACGAGCATCCCGCGAGCATCGCGACGACGACGAACGCAAGCGCAATGCCGCTTGCGAGTTTCTTCTGGTCTCCCCCGACCATACCTGCACCTTTTCCTCAGCCCCGTTGCCAGTGCACCGAACCTAACAGTGGGAGCGCTACCACGCCCGCCCCACTGCTGGCGACAGACAGCTCTGTCTACTCAAATGGCGTTGTGCGCTTCGGGTGGTCAGTCCTCGTTGTCGAGCTTGCGGATCTCGTCGGAGTCGGCACCGTCGGTGTCGACACACGGGCCGGTCGAGACGATGCTGATCGTCGCGGGCTCCTCGGCCGTCGCGCCCGCTGCCCCCACGGCGATCTCGATCGTCGTCACCGAGGTCTCGCTCTGCAGGATCGCGTTGGGCACACTCTCGCTCAGCGCACGCGAGGCGGTCCAGCCGTCGCCGGTGAAGGAGTCGGCGAGCTCCTGGCCGAGCGGCAGCACGCGCCAGGCGCTGTCAGGGTGGATGGACAGCACGACCGATGAGCGCCACGACCGGGAGATGCCGTCGGGATCGACGGACTCGGACTCGCACGCGACCGACGTGTCGTCGGTCTCGACGATCTCGCCGATGACATCCGGAAGCACGCGGGAGGCTGCCTCGTTGCGCAGCAGCTGCACCGATGACTTGGTCGTCGACAGCGTCGCCCCATTGTGCGCGGTGTTGCCCGTTTCGCCGCAGCCTGCGAGCACGGTGACAGCCATGCCGCCGATGACGACTGCGGCAATTGCTCTGAAATCGACCCTGATCACGGTGATGCTCCTCTATCTTCACCGCGAAACTAGCAGTCGCAGCACCCCGGCCTCGACCGAACTGTCTACGTGCGGCGCACGGGCCCGCCCCCAATCCGGGGGACGCGGCTCAGATCTTCTCGATCGGCGCGATCTTGATGAGCAGGCGCTTGCGTCCTGCTGTGTCGAACTGCACCTCGGCTACGCGCTTCGGGCCCTCGCCGGTCACCGCGGTGACCCTGCCCTCGCCGAAGTCGGTGTGCCGGATGCGATCGCCGGCCGCGAGCACGAGGTCGCCATTGTCGCGCACGGTACCGGTGACGGCGTTCGCCCACTGGGTCTTCTCGCGCACCGGGGCCGGCGGCAACCCGGCCGCCTCACGCAGGGATCCACCCCAGGAGGAGCCGTCGCGTCGCGCGTTGAGTGCGCGGGGCTGCGTGCCACCGCGGCTGTTCGCCATCCCCGGCGACTGCTTCCACTCGATGAGCTCGGCCGGGATCTCCTGCAGGTAGCGGCTCGGCATCGCCACGGAGACGTCGCCGAACTGGGCGCGCGTCATCGCAAGGCTCAGGTAGAGGTTCTTGCGGGCGCGCGTGATGCCCACGTAGAACAACCGTCGCTCCTCGGCCGGGCCGCCGGGCTCGGAGGCCGACATGCGGTGGGGCAGCAGATCCTCCTCGACACCGGTGAGGAACACCGCCTCGTACTCGAGTCCCTTCGCCGTGTGCAGAGTCATGAGCGAGACGGTACCGCTCGAGTCGTCGAGCTCGTCGGCGGCGGCGACGAGCGACACCTCGGTGAGGAAGTCGAGCAGCGTGCCATCCGGATTGCGCTTCTGGAACTCCTTCGTGACGGCCACGAGCTCCTCGACGTTCTCGGCGCGCGCCTCGTCCTGCGGGTTGCCCGTGGCGCGCAGCGCCTCGACGAAGCCGACCTGCTGCAGGAGGGCGATGAGGATGTCGGAGGCCGGAGCGGTGTCCACGGTGGCGCCGACCTCGTCGAGCACCGCGGCGAGCCCGAGGATCGCGGTCGTGACCTTGGGGCCGAGGCCGAGCTCTCCGGCGTGCCGCATGGCCGAGCGCAGGCTGATCTCGTTCGTGTCGGCGAAGCTCTGCAGAGCCGTCTCCGTCGCCGGGCCGATGCCGCGCTTCGGGGTGTTCATGATGCGGCGCAGCGCGAGCGGGTCGGCAGGGTTCGCGACGGCGATGAGGTACGCCATCGCATCCTTCACCTCGGCGCGCTCGTAGAACTTCGTGCCACCGAGCACGCGATACGGCAGGGCCGAGCGGATGAAGATGTCCTCGAGCGCTCGGGTCTGCGCGTTGGTGCGGTAGAAGACGGCGATGTCCTTGTACGCGGTGCCGCCCTCGTGCAGCTTCTGGATCTCGTCGGCGACGAACTGCGCCTCGTCGTGCCCCGAGTAGCCCGTGAAGCCGACGATCTTGTCGCCGGAGCCGATCGTCGTGAACAGGTTCTTCGCCTTGCGGTCGAAGTTGTTCGAGATGACGGCGTTCGCAGCGTCGAGGATGTTCTGGGTGGAGCGGTAGTTCTGCTCGAGCAGAATCACGCTCGAGCGCGGGAAGTCCCGCTCGAACTCGACGATGTTGCGGATGTCCGCGCCACGGAACGCGTAGATGGACTGGTCGCTGTCGCCGACGACGGTGAGGGATGCTGCATCCAGATCACCATGTCGCTGCAGGTCGAGCGGCAGGTCGTCTGCCGAGACCGGCCTCGTGAGCTCGCGGATGAGCGCGTACTGCGCGTGGTTGGTGTCCTGGTACTCGTCGACGAGGATGTGGCGGAAGCGCCGGCGGTAGAGCGCCGCGACGTGCGGGAACGCGCGGAACAGGTAGACGGTCTGGCCGATGAGATCGTCGAAGTCGAAGGCGTTCGCCCGCGTGAGCTCTTGCGTGTAGCGCCGGAAGATGTCGAGGAACACGACCTCGGCGGGGTCGTTGAAGTTGGCGCTGCGGGCGTAGCCCTCGACGTCCTGCAGCTCGTTCTTGAGCTTCGAGATGCGGCCCATCGCCTTGCTGACGGTGAAGCCGAAGGTGTCGGCGTCGAGCTCCTTGATGATGCGCTTGATGAGCGCCTTCGAGTCGGCCGAGTCGTAGATCGTGAAGCTCTTCGTGAAGCCGAAGTTCTCGGCCTCCTTGCGGAGGATGCGCACACACGCCGAGTGAAAGGTGGAGATCCACATCCCCTCGGCCTCCTGGCCGACGATGGCCCGCACCCTGTCGCGCATCTCTGCGGCGGCCTTGTTGGTGAAGGTGATCGCGAGGATCTGGCTCGGCCATGCGTCCTTGTGCTGCAGGAGGCTCGCGATCCGACGGGTCAGCACGCTCGTCTTGCCGGATCCGGCGCCCGCGACGATGAGCAGGCTCGGGCCGCGGTACTCGACGGCCTCGCGCTGGCGCGGGTTGAGCCCGTCGAGGAGGGGGTCGTGTGCTTCGCGGCCGGCGTCGCGGGGATCGATTACGAAGGTCATGTCCAGCCAATTCTACGCGGCGCGACCGACCCTCTCCCGGAACCCGTCGCCAGCTCCACCCTCCTCTTTCCCCAAATGAAGTCAACTCGCGCGGGAAGGGTGCTGCATCCCTGACGCGCTGTGAATCAGGGCCCACTTCTCCTTCATCCGGGGATTCGCGGGGAGGTTGTGCGCCGCAACGGCACGCGTGCCCCGGGCGTGCTGTCGCAGCCGCACGGTGTCCGCATGACTCCAATCGCATCCGTCAGCAGGTCCGTGCGTGATCACGGCGGCGTCGCCGCCACCTTCGAGCTCCACCGAGACGGCTTCACCAAGGATGATCTTCGCCAGGCAGTGCGCACCCGTACCGTCGTGAGAGTCCGCCAGGGCTGGTACGCGAGTCGCGGCACCCACCCCGTCATCCTCGCGGCCCTGCGAGTCGGTGGCAGACCGACCTGTATGACCGGGCTTGGGCTGCAGGGCTTCTGGGAGCATCCTCACGACGGGTTGCATGTCGCTATCGACCCCCATTCGTGCCGGTTGAGATCACCCCACGACAAGGACGTTCGACTGGCCACCATGGCCGAGACCGGGGTGCACGCACACTGGCGGCCCGGGGCGACGGGATCGAAGCTTCTGCTCACGCCAATCGCGTGCCTCAGCGACCTGATCAACTGCCAGCCGGCCGAGGTGGTAGCGGCGAGTGCCGGATCGGTGCTCCACGAGCGCCCCGATCTCCAGGCCGAGTGGCTCGCTCTGCTCGAGGCGATCCCAGCGAAACGTCGGCAAACGCTCGGGGAGATCGACGGCGTGTGCGAGTCCGGCACGGAATCGCTCGTGTGGTTTCGCCTGCAGTCGTATCGATTTCCCCTGCGCCGCCAGGTTCGCATCCCGGGCGTTGGCTGGGTCGATTTCCGTCTCGGCCGCTCACTCGTCATCGAAGTCGACAGCGTCGCGTATCACACCGACCCAGACCAGTTCGAGAAGGATCGGCGGAGGGACGCAGTCCTGAGCGCCCTCGGGTTCCGCGTGCTGCGGTTCAGCTACAAGCAGATCATGGAACGCTGGCCCGAAGTCGAGTCGGCGATCCTCGCGGCGATCATTCGCGGCGACCACCTATAGCGCGCAGGTCGTCGCGAACCCTCACCGTGAATGGCGCCAGCGCTCTGCCCGCGTCTCCCGAATGGGCCGCGCGTTTCCCAAATGAAGGAGATCTGTCGTGCGACACCCAGCTGCGCCTTGCGCTGTGTGACAGGGCACCCATATCTCCTTCATTTGGGAATGTCGGCGGGATGAGGATGGGGCGGGATGGGTTCGACCGCAGGGATGATCAGGCGACTGGACGCGGGCGCGGGGTGCCGAGCGCGACGCGCGCGAGGTCGGGCTGGTCGGCGAACACGCCGTCGAGGCCCGAGCTGAGGATGAGGCGGAACTCGGTGAGCCAGTCGCCGTAGTCGCGCGGCTCCCGGCCACGACGGTGGTTCTTCGCGAGGAAGCGGTTCTCGGCCCTGAGCGTCCAGGTGAAGACGAGGAGACCGGCGGCCCGTGCGGTGGCCACGAGGTCGGTGACCGAGGATGCCGCGCCCGCGGCATCCAGATCGAGGATGAGCGACTTGTCGACGCTCACGCCGTCCACCTCGCGCGCGAGTCGCGCGAGCCCTGCCGGCGTGAGGTGTGCGGCATAGGACAGCGCCGCGCGGCCGTGCTGCGCCACGAGGTCGGCGGGCGAGCCCTTCGCCTCCGCGAGGAAGACGAGCCGACCCGGCACACCGAGGGCCCGGATGCGCAGCAGCACCGACTGCTCGAAGCTCTCGACGATGAGGTTGGCCGGCGTCGCCCAGTCGCGCATCTCGGCGGCGAAGAGCTCGTCGAGCGGCAGCCCGATCGACGCGAAGTAGCTCGCGTGCTTGATCTCGGCGACCATGACGACCTGGCGACCGTGCTCGGTCGACGCCGCGTCGATGAGCGCCATGAGGTCGCGCAGGCGCAGGATGCCCTCGGTGCCGTCGAAGCTCGAGCTGCCCTGTCGCACATGCGGCAGGCGCTCGACGGCCCGCAGGCTCGAGAGCTCGCGCCAGGTGAAGTCCTCGGTGAACCAACCCGTGTGCGAGACGCCGTCGATGTGCTTGGTGGTCTTGCGGTTGGCGAACTCGATGCGGGATGCGACATCCGTGGTTCCGGAGATCTCATTCTCGTGACGCAGCACGAGCACGCCGTCCTTCGTGGCGACGATGTCGGGCTCGACCGCATCGGCGCCGAGTGCGAATGCGAGCTCGTAGGCGCTGCGCGTGTGCTCGGGCCGGTAGCCGCTCGCACCGCGGTGGGCGATGATCAGCGGCGTCTGGGTCTCGGTCACACCCAAACGCTACGCGACCTAGGATGCTCCCATGGCAACGTGCACGGAGTGTTCAGCCGCGCTCGAACCGCAGTGGAGGTTCTGCGTGCGGTGTGGCGCCATGGTCGACCGCGTGGACCCGGCCGCCACCCCCTCGGCCATCCGCCCCGAGCCGGATGCGGAGCCTCTCGCGGTCGCGCCGCTCTCGCTCTTCCTGTGGGGCCTCGGCGCCCTGCTCGCGCTCATCGCGATCGTCGCGATCTCGGTCGCGGTGTTCGTCCGCAGCTGAACCCCTCTCGGCACTCGCCCAGCCAGTCGGGCCGATTTCGCCTAAAATCGAGGGAAGACGATTCGTCGCCCACACCGAAGGACATCATGGCTGCCTCAAGTTCGAACCCCGCGTTCAGCAATTCGCCTGCGTTCACCCTCAACGCGACCAAGGCGGCGCAACTCGCCCGCCCGAGCGCGAGCGAGGGCATGAGCCCGGCCCAGCTCGATGAGCTGTACGGACGACCATCCGCAACACCCGTCGACACCGACCGGATGACCTACGAGGACACGATCGTCAAGATCGGTGTCGCCTTCCTCATCCTCGCCGTCGGCGCGGTCGTCGGATGGATGGTCCCGGTGCTCACGATCCCCGCGGCGATCGTCGGGTTCGTGCTCGCGCTCGTCAACATCTTCAAGAAGCAGCCGTCGCGCGGCCTCATCCTCGCCTACGCGGCCGTCGAGGGCGTCTTCGTCGGCGGCATCTCGAACATCTTCGAGGCCCGCTACGAGGGCATTGTCGGCCAGGCGGTACTCGGCACCCTCGTGGTCGTCGGCGTCACCCTCGCCCTGTTCCGCAGCGGCAAGATCCGCGCCTCGAAGCGCGCAACGCAGGTGTTCTTCGTCGCGCTCATCGCCTACGCGGCGTTCTCGCTCATCAACGTCGTCCTCATGTTCACTGGTGTCACCTCTGGCATGTTCGGACTGCGCAGCGTCGAGATCATGGGCATTCCCCTCGGCGCGATCATCGGCGTCGTCGTGATCCTGCTCGCCGCATACTCGCTCGTGCTCGACTTCACGTCGATCAAGGTCGGCGTCGAGCGTGGTGCCCCCCGCGTCTTCGGCTGGCAGGCGGCCTTCGCCGTCATGGTCACCGTCGTGTGGCTGTACACCGAGATCCTCCGCCTGCTCGCGATCTTCCGCGAGTAGCTTTCCGCTTGCACAGAGGGGCCGGGATGCTGCATCCCGGCCCTTCTTGCTGCCCGGCCGTCCCCGCTGCCGAGCCGCACCAATGTCATCCGCACGTCGCGCACCGTCATCCTCGAGGCAGACTCGACCGCCGACACAGGAGCTCTAGCGTGAGGGCATGAATCGACTTCTGGTGATCCTTGCGGCAACCCTCCCGCTTCTCGTGGGCTGCGCGTCACCGCCCTCTGCTGCGCCGTCCGTTGCAGTCCAACCGACAACCGAGGTGCACTGGACTGCAATCGAGCCCGTCGTGGCCGAGACGATTCCGTTGACGCTTGCGGCCTTCGACGACGAGTGGATCGTCGCCCAGTCCAGTCCGAGCCCGGAAGCGTGTTGGAGCTACCCGTCCGACGACGAATCCCGCCATCATTGGGTGCGCACCGACGAGGGAACGGCCCTCGTCTACGCCGCCTCGAGCACCTACTGGGATGAGGACGTG
>Ga0247804_10001014_pt1 | contig 13049 bp, 12 predicted proteins | sample UWRJL029104C1_FD_181142 | JGI IMG/M metagenome (GOLD analysis project Ga0247804, IMG submission 181142) | Plant litter microbial communities from Arlington Agricultural Research Station in Wisconsin, United States - UWRJ-L029-104C-1 | ecosystem: Environmental > Terrestrial > Plant litter >...
TATCGAGGCAAAAGTAGCCTTTGCGTAAAAACTGGTAGCGGCTTTCGGGTGTTGCATCCAGCAGGGAAGGTTCGATGTACGCTTCCGCGATGTGCAAGGAATCGGGGTTGATGTAATCCTTGAAATCACCCTCTTCGCTGGATGGGTTTTCAACTTTAAAAAGACGGTCGTACAGGCGCACTTCGGCTTTCGTGGCATGCTGTGCACAAACCCAGTGAATGGTGCCTTTTACGGCAATGCCGCTGGTGTCGTTGCCGCTTTTGCTGTCGGGGTGATAATGGCAATGAATCTCGGTGATGTTACCGCTATCGTTTTTTACAAAAGAATCGCAGGTAACGATGTAAGCGCTCTTCAACCGCACGCTGGCGCCGGGTGCCAGGCGGAACCATTTCTTGGCGGGCTCTTCCATGAAGTCTTCGCGCTCTATCCATAGTTCGTTGCTGAAGGGTACAACGCGATGGCCGTAACTTTCATCAGGACCATTCTCACTGTTTAATTCTTCCGTTTTTCCTGCTTCATAATTATCGATCACCAGTTTCACCGGGTCGAGCACGGCCATAGCGCGGAGTGCAGTCGCGTTCAGGTCGTCGCGCAGGCAAAATTCCAGCAGGCTGAAATCGATCACGTTCTCTCTTTTGGCAATGCCTACTTTTTCACAGAAGGTGCGGATGCTTTGTGGTGTAAAACCGCGACGACGCATACCGCTGATGGTAGGCATGCGGGGATCGTCCCAACCGGCTACATGTTTTTCATTCACGAGTTGCAGCAGTTTGCGTTTACTCATCACCGTATAAGAAAGATTGCGGCGTGCAAATTCGTATTGATGCGAAGGAAAGATCTCCAACTGCTGTATCAGCCAGTCGTACAGTTCGCGGTGGGGGATGAACTCCAGCGTGCAGATGGAATGCGTAATGTGCTCGATGGAATCGCTTTGCCCGTGCGCAAAATCATACATCGGGTAGATGCACCATTTGTCGCCCGTACGGTGATGGTGCGCATGTTTGATGCGGTAGATCAGCGGGTCGCGCATCAGCATGTTCGTATGCGCCATGTCTATCTTCGCCCTCAGGGTACGTGTGCCATCCATGAACTCACCGTTCTTCATGCGTTCAAACAGGTCGAGGTTTTCCCCGATGGAGCGGTTGCGGTACGGACTGTCTTTGCCCGGCTCGGTTGGCGTTCCTTTCAGTACGGCAATTTCGTCGGAGGTAGAATCATCCACGTAAGCAAGGCCTTTGTTGATCAGCTTTACAGCATAGCCATACAGTTCATCGAAATAATCGGAAGCATACAGTTCATGTTTCCATTCAAAGCCCAGCCATTTGATGTCGGCCTTAATGCTTTCCACGTATTCGGTGTCTTCGGTAACGGGATTCGTATCGTCGAAACGGAGGTTGGTGTAACCGGGATATTTTTTGGTAAGCCCGAAATTCAGGCAGATGCTGGTCGCGTGTCCCATGTGCAGGTAACCGTTTGGCTCGGGCGGGAAGCGGGTAACGATGCTGCTGTATTTCCCCGCGGCCAGGTCGGCTTCTATGATCTCTTCAATAAAGTTCAGGCTTTTTTCTTCACTCATCTTTTGTGGTTGAGGGGCAAATTTACGCTATCTTTTTTATTACACGGATTTTGCGGATTACACGGATAAATGCTGCGCGGGCTATTACACGAATTTTTAAATCACGAATTACACGAATTTGAAAACGGATGTTGCTAACTCCCCTCTCTCAGGAGAGGGGTTGGGGGTGAGGCCGCATCCAGTATCATTTCCTCCCCCTCATCTCCTCCAGTATCTCCAGTATCTTATCCAGTTTTTCCGTTTCAATTTTATTTAGGTGTAATTGCAGCGCTTCGATCTCCTGTTTGGCGTCGAGGTTGGTCTGGTAATCTTCCTGCGCCTGTATGCGATCGCGCTCGCTTTGGCGGTTCTGCGCCATCATGATGATGGGCGCAGCATAAGCGGCCTGCGTGGAAAAGATGAGGTTGAGCAAAATAAAAGGATATACATCCCAGTGTTTGATGATGCCCAACACATTCAACGACATCCACAGCACCACGAAAATACTTTGCCAGATGATGAAGGTCCACGAACCCATGCCATTCGCTACCGCATCGGCAATGCGCTGCCCGCGGGTAGAAGTTTGGAGGTGTTTTTCGTGCCAGGTTTTTTGTGACATATTTTTAATTTAGTGTTTTTAAATATTGAATAGGTAATAAGTAATATTTAATATTTTTTCCGAATTAATGAAGTTATTCGTTTTCAGCCACTGGATACAGGGCAAAAAAATCGCCTGTTTGCGAAACAGGCGATTCTAACAATATTTGAGTACTTGACAATCTTCAATATTACCTCTTCAATATTCCATTCCCTACGCTCTCCCCATCTTCTTCAAATGCGTGGCATGCGAAACGATCGCGTGGCGCATGCGGCGGAATTCGATGTAGCGAACCCCATATTCCGAGCAAACCTGCTTGATGATCTTGCTGATGGCAGGATAGTGGATATGGGAAATTTTCGGGAACAAATGGTGCTCGATCTGGAAGTTCAGTCCACCCACCAGCCAGGAAATAAGGCGATTGCGGGTAGCAAAATTAGCCGTCGTTTCGATCTGGTGAATGGCCCATTCGTTCTCGATCTTGTTGGCATCATCGGGCACCGGGAAATGAGTGTGTTCTACCGTGTGCGCCAGCTGGAATACGATGCTGAGTACAAAACCGGCGAACATGGCGATGATAAGGAAGCCTACCAGCCAGGGCAAAAAGCCTACCATGTAGATCGGCAGCGCGATCATCATACCGTAATAACCAATTTTAGCGATCCAGAAAGCAAAGTGCTCGAACCGGCTCATTTTTTTGATGGGCACGGTACCTACTTTTTTAGAAAAATATTTACGGTAATCCGATTCAAATACCCAAACCAGTAACAGCAAAGTATAAAGGAACCAAACATAGATGTGCTGGAAACGGTGGATCTTGTATTTCTTTTGTGTTTCGCACATGCGCAGCATCGGCTTGATCTCGATGTCGTCGTCGATGCCGTCGAGGTTGGTATAGGTATGGTGAATGATGTTGTGCTTGTTATTCCACATGATACCGCTGGCGCCCAGTGCGTTTACGGAAAAGGCAGCGATCTTGTTCCAGAACTTGCTCTTGCTGAAACTACCATGGCCGCCGTCGTGCATGACGTTGAAACCGATGGCCGCGGTGAGTCCGCCCATGAACAAACATTCAACAGTCGCCAACCAGTAATTCGGGGTAAAGAAAACCAGGTGCACATACAAGGCCACGTACAGCGTCCAAAACAATACGGCCTTGAAATAAAGGCTGAAATCACCCGTGGCAGGTATTTTTGTTTCGGCAAAATAGTTACCTACTCTTTTTTTCAGTTCCGCATGGAAGGTAGAACCTTTTGCATTCAAAAATTTGGGGGTTGTCATCATAAAATTGGTATTCTTGTTTTAAGTATTTTCTTTGACCAGCGCATCGAAATTAGAAATGCCGATCATTTTTTCAGTCATGAATCCTTCTGCATATTTTACGCCAATCATTTTGCCAAACCATTTGTGCCTGTAAATAACGCTCTCCAAAAAGTCGGGCGTTGAAATATAGGTCTGCGGTTCCGTTGATCCCGGGCTGTTGAATTGCGTACCGTAGGCTTTGATGGCTTCCAGCTTTTGTTCAAACACATCGCTGATGTCCACCACGAAATCAGGCTGCAAAAACCGGTCCTGTACGTAATTGAACACGTATTTGGGCCGCCAGGCTTCCTGTTTGGTGCCTTTATCCGTTGTTTCTATTTTCCGTAGTCCCGATAAAAAAGCTGCATCGCCTACCAGTTTCGCAGAACGCCCGTGGTCGGGGTGCCGGTCGGTAATGGCATTGCACAATACGATCTCCGGGCGGTATTTCCTCAGCACCGTAATAATCCTGCGCTGGTGCGCTTCGTCGTTCTTAAAAAATCCATCGGCCATTTCCAGGTTCTCCCTTATGTCCACTTCCAGTACTTTGGCTGCCGCCGTAGCTTCCTGGTCGCGGGTTTCAGCCGTGCCGCGGGTGCCCAGTTCGCCCCTCGTCAGGTCGATAATGCCCGTTTTTTTACCACGTTTTTTTTCAACCAGCAATACACCCGCACAACTCAGTTCCACATCATCGGGGTGAACGCCAAAAGCAAGCACATCTAACTCCATCTTTATATACGAAAATTTATGCTGCAAGGTAATTCATTTGGGGGAGGAAAAGGGGAGGGCAGGATGGTAATTGTACACTTATTAACAGTAGGGAGGGGAATATGACACGGGGCTGATATTAGATACTTGATACTAGATACTGGATACTGATCATGAATACCTGGTGTGCGGAACAATCCAGTATCCGATATCCAATATCGCTTTCAGCTTCTATACCCATACATCCTTCTCAATTCCAGCACGATCTGCTCAATTTCAGCATCGTCGCCGGCGGGATTGTAGGGTTGCTTGAGGTTGCTGTTGAAGAAGAAGGCAACGGTCTGGTAAAAACGGGCGGTCAGTCCACCTTTATAATCCTTAATGATCTCGTAACAGTTGTTGCCGCTTTCGCGGTTGATGAGCTTCATCAGTACACGGCCCTGGTAAACCGAAAGGTTTGTCAGCGGGTCGGTAAATTCTTTGCGGAGTTCTTTTTCGCGGGATTGAATGTAATCTTTCCGTTTGCGCTTGTCTTTGATGTTTTCCAGTTTTGCGTTGATGTCGTTCATCAAAGCGCCGGCACGCATGGCGTAAGGGTACGTTACATATACGGCGTTGCGCAGCCTGGTCCATTTTTCCCTTTTCTCTCTTTGTGCAGCGGTCATTTTACCCCAGGCATCCACAGGCATCAGCGTTTTGGCTTCCATGGTATCGCCGTTGTAAATGATCATGGCGGTTACAATGGTATCGTTCACACCATATCGCTGCGCGGAAAGCCGGCCTGCCGTGGTGCAAAACAGCAGCACGAGCAGCAAACAACAGTTCCGCGTAAAGCGCAATTTTGGGAAGGCCATTGACGTAAATTTACAACGCATTTGAATAGGAATACGTTAAAAAATGGAGGAAGGATTTAAAAGGTAAGATTTCTCCTGTTTAAGGCAGCCTGCCGGATATTTATTGCTGTATCATATGATGTTAATTGGCGAGCAGGAACATGTAGAAGAGTGCAACCCCTACAAGCGTTAAAGCGATGGCGCCGTAACCCGCGGAAAGCTGTGCCCGGCGGATTGCGCTCATCGCCAGCCCGAAAGCCATAACGATCAAACCGATCCACACGAGGTTGATGTAAGGGAAAACATAGGCTTTCAGCGTGATGAAGTCGATGAATTTATCCGACTCCTTTACGCCGATCTTCAGTTTATCGCCTGTACCGATGCCTTCAAAACGTACGAACAGGTTTTGCGCAAATACCGTATCGTCGATGTGGTTCATACCAAACTGGTCGGCCTGCACCACGGGCTGGGCTTTGTACACGTTGCCTTCTTTGCTCACCATGGTTATGTCGGCCATCAGTGCCGTTTCGTTTTCAGCAAAGTGATATTTTTCGTTGTGGGGATTCTTCACCACGGTATTCAGCACCAGGTAACCGTTGCTGTAAAAGGCCGTATCGCCTTTGCCCAGTTCGTGCATGTTGAAAGCGCTGGTGTCGGGCGTTTTTTCATTGTTGAGGGCATAAGAGATATAAGTGAATACGTCTTTCTGGAAATAAGCGCGGGTATCCGGGTTGCTGCTCATGTTGTTGTCCTTCATGATGTACACATCGGGATACAAGGTAAAACGCTCCAGCATTTTCTGCGTAGCCGGGTCTTTTCTTTCAAACAATACCTCGTAAAAACGGCGCCCTTTTTCATGCCCGAGCGAATCTTTAAGGTAAGTTACTTTGTACGGCCCCATGGTAGCGGGCACCTGGCGGATGAGTGTAAGGTTCTCTTCGGGATTGTCCTGCTGCTTAGTCATGGGATCCTTGCCCACCGGCAAATTGATGCCATTCACGCGGCTGCTGCTGATCACCGTTTTGTTGCTGGATGAAATAAGAATGCCGGCGAGCATGAGCGCAAAACCCACGTGCGCAACCGAACCACCGGCGGCTTTCAGTTTTCCTTTGAGGCCGATAAAAATGTAAGCCGCATTGGCCACCACGGAATAAATGGCGGCAAACAAAGCGGCGTAGATCGCGACTAAGAAACCTGGTCCTTGTTTGTGATAGGCAATGGGATAAAAATAACCGATGGCTACCGTTGCCACCACCGCTATCAATGTAGGAACGGCGATCTTACGGCCAAAATAAGCCGAAGGCGTGCTCTTGTACTTAAAATATTGCGTTACCGCCGTGAGCAGGCCGATGATGATGCCCACCATGATGATCACTTTGTTGTAGGAATGCTCCACTTCATTGGGCGGCGCGATCTTCGTACCGAAAAAATAATTGAATACCGGTACCGATGTTTTAGCGATGATGAACAGCGCAGCCAAGAAGAACATCAGGGAGCCGATGAACATCCAGAATTCCCTTGAGTCTGTTCTTTCTTCTTTATATTCGGCAGGAATGGATTTATAGTTTTTGATGAATAGCACCAGCGCCGGTAATGTGAACGCACCCACGAAGAGCCCGATCATGATGTTGATGGCGCGGCCCGGGTCGGTGAAAGCATGCACTGAACTGTCGCCCAACACACCCGTCTTTGTTAAAAAAGTGGAATATAAAATGAAAACAAACGTAAGGACGCAGAACAAATAACTGGCCCTGAGTGAATGGCCGGTGGCTTTGTAAATGGCCATGGTATGCAGGCCGGCAATCAATATCAGCCATGGCACCAGCGAAGCATTCTCTACCGGGTCCCAGGCCCAGTAGCCGCCGAAGGAAAGGGATTCATAAGCCCATTTACCGCCCATCATGATGCCGGTTCCCAGCACGCACGCGCTGAACAAAGCCCAGGGCAGGGCAGGGGTGATCCATTCGCCGAAGCGTTTGGTTTGCATGCCCGCATACGCGTAAGCAAAAGGAATGATCGTAGTTGCGAAGCCGAGGAACAATACGGGTGGATGGATCACCATCCAGTAATTACGCAGCAGTACGTTCAGCCCTACGCCATCGCGGATGAGACTTAAATAATTGGGCATGCTGAAGATCGGGCCGCTGATCTCGTTCCTTGTCAGCACAAACGGGTTGCTGCCGAGCCTTGCGCCAAAAATATAAATGCCGAGCAGCATGAACAGCATACAAAATTGTGCAAAGCTGATCACCGTCATTACCGGCGCTTCCCAGGTTTTGGCTCTGAACATCATGATGATGCCGAGCACGCTGTGCCAGGTGATCCACAGTAAAAAACTGCCTTCCTGTCCTTCCCAGATGCAGGCCAGCAAATACTTTGGCTCCAGCTCTTTGGAAGCGTGTTTATAAGCGTAAAAGTATTCGAAGTAATGATTGGCGCAGATGTAATAAATGATGCCAAATACAACGAGTACGGAAAGGAGTTGGGTAATAAAAGAGATGCGCGCAAATTTTACCCATGACTTTTTTTGTAAAAGGTCGGTCGTACGGGCGGCGGTAAAATATCCTATCGTGGAAATGATCGACGCAACAAAGGCGAGGAGTATAAAAAATTTTCCTATTTGTCCGGGTAATAAGTGTTCGCCTTCAAATTGCATCAGGTAATATTATTTGGTGGCCGTGCCTTGCTGGTCGGTAATGGTTTTCTCCAGTTGTTTTTTATCGTCTTTGTATTTGCTGGGGCATTTGAGGAGGATGTCCTTGCATTCAAAATGTTCCGCTTCCATCTGTCCTTTCATTACAATGCGTTCGCTCTTTTCCAGGTCGGCGGGCTTGCTGTTGTGAAAAACTACTTTCGTGCGGCCACCCAGGCTGTCCACCGCGTAAAAACTTAAATAATTCGGGTCTTTGATCGGGTCGTATTGTATCGGCTGGCTGAGGTCGAGTTTAGCAATGAGGTGAACGGGTTTGCCCATCTTTTGGCGGGCGGAACTCACCGTGTCGTAAGTGGAAAGATCGCCGGCAGAAAACACCAGTAAAGAAACGATGAGGGCGGCAATGCCGATGAGGATAATAATGTGCGACCTTTTCATGGGTTATAATTTCAGCGCAAAGGTAACACAAACGCTTTTTAGTTTTGTATTTGTTTATTTATTTAAAGAGGTTGTACTTTACACGAAATTCAAAAAAATATTGTTTTTAAAAAGGATATATAAAGAATGGCGGGCATTGTTTTGGATACTCCCCGTTTGCGGGCTGGCCCAGGTTTTCTTTATGGCCAAAGGCATCCAGAACATTCCTTTCTTTTTGTATAACATGTACAGTAAACCGCACCCACCCCGGGATTCATTTGCCGTTTACCTGGTGAAATTACCCGGCGGTTATTACGATCATAAACAATTGACCAACCGCGAACAGGAAATGCTGCTGAACAGCGTTGGTTATTTTGATAATCTTTCGCGCGACGGTGATGGCACTTTGCAATCCATTAACAACCGTTTTGCCGGCAGGATATCGCCGCGCCTGCTGGAATATTTTAAAGAAAATTTATACAATAATGCCGGCAACCTCGCCGCTTTTCCTCAATGGTGGGCCCGGTATTTTAAGCAGGTATCCGGGTTGAAAGCCGGGCCGGTTTCGGTTGTAAAATCTTATGTGACCGCATCCGCGGTTTATCCAAAATCTGTGCAGGATTCCGTCCTGTTCACCGTTCAATTAAAATAACTGCAAACTCCTGTAACATATTATCCTAGAACGTTCATGGCCCGGGTTATTTTTTCCTGGCTGTTTATTATACTGTTGTATTTCTTTTTCAACAACAGCCTGTTGTCGCAACTACAGGAGCCGGTGTTGATCGCACCGGGGAGCGACAATACCTTCTGGCTGGCACACCTGCTCCACATCCCGCAACTCCTGTCGAAACACTGGCCCGCGCTTATTTTCGACATGTTGCTCACCACCAGTTGCCTCATCTGCATCATCTTGCCCATGAGCCGTTCTGTTACCTGGATAACGGTCACCGGCGTATGGATACTTTTCATTTGTTATTCCTCCGCTGCCGGTAAGCCTTATGCGCAGATCGGTTACCTGCTGGCCCCGCTGCCTTTTTTGGCCTTTAAAGAAAACCGGTTCGATTTGCTTTGGAATTTGTTCCGGTACTGGGTATGCCTGCTGTACTTTTCCGGTGGCCTGTACAAGTTGTATTACGGCGGTTTTTTTTATGGTGATAATATGAGTCAAATTATTTGGCAGGCGAATGCGGATTGGTTCGTGTTCCACAACACCGGCACGAGCTTCGAAATAAAGAATTATTTTATACAACATCCCGGTTTTGCCCAATGGTTTTACCGGCTGGCAACGGTCACCGACCTGCTGATGATCGCCGGGCTTTTTACCAAAAGATTCGACCGCTGGCTGCTCGTTGCGCTCATCGCTTTTCACGTTGCTAATTTTATGTTATTGGGTATTTCTTTTGCAGAACAGTCGCTTATCTTTGCAGCGTTTTTGCCTTGGCCCGCATGGGGGCGCTATTACAACTCAATAAAAAGTGATGACTGATCTTTCGAATTTTGATCCCAACTCGGTAGGTAATCCCAACAATAATATTTTCGGACTTCCTTTTTCGGAAGAAGATGCAAGGCTGGTGATCCTGCCCATCCCGTGGGAAGTAACGGTAAGCTACAATGCAGGAACGGCAAGGGCCCCGGAGCATGTATTCAATTCCAGCCTGCAGGTAGATCTTTTTGACCCCGATGTAAAAGACGGCTGGAAACAAGGCTTTTTCATGCGCGCACCCGATAAAAAAGTGCTGATGAAAAGCGATTACCTGCGCAAGGAAGCGGAACTGTACATCAACTATATTTCGCAGGGCGAGATCGTGGCCCAGAATAAATTCATGTGCAAATCGCTCCGGGAGATCAACGAAGGCAGCACGTTCATGAACAACTGGGTGTACGAGCAAACCAGGGAACTGCTCGGGCAGGGAAAACTGGTAGGCCTGCTGGGTGGCGATCATAGTACGCCGCTCGGTTTCTTTAAAGCCATTGCAGAAAAAGAGGGCGATTTCGGTATCCTCCAGATCGACGCGCACTGCGACCTGCGCAAAGGTTACGAAGGCTTTAAATATTCCCACGCCTCCATCATGTACAATGCGCTGGAAGAAATACCGGGACTGAAAAAACTGGTGCAGGTAGGCATCAGGGACTATTGCCAGGAAGAGTTTGATTATATGATCGCCAGCAATGGCCGGGTGATCACTTATTTTGACAAAGACATTAAAGAGCGCCAGTTTGAAGGCCTTAGCTGGAAGAACATAGTGGACGAGATCGTTGCCCACCTCCCCGAAAAAGTATTCATCAGTTTTGACATCGACGGGCTGGATCCAAAATTATGCCCGCATACCGGTACGCCCGTGCAGGGTGGTTTTGAAACCGAACAGGTATTTTACATATTCAAGAAAGTAGTGCAAAGCGGCCGCAAGCTCATCGGCTTCGACCTGAACGAAGTGGGCGTTAGCCGCGACGAATGGGACGAGAACGTAGGCGCGCGCTGTCTTTTTAAATTGTGTAATTTAATGGTAGCGGCCAATCCATAATCCATGCCTGCGTACGAGCTGATATTGCTGAACAACAACCGCCATTCGCTCCGCGTTTTCTTCTGGTTCCTGTTCTTTTTGCAGGTGACGGCCGCCGGCGCCGTTATTTATTTTTCAACCAATGAAAAGGAAATAGAGTCCGCGCTTTCTTTCGCCATCATTTATTTATTGTTCATCATACTTTGGTTTGCCCTGCGCAAAACAAAATACACTTTGCTCAACCACAATTTCGTTTTGCAGTTCGTGTACCTTTTTTTCTGGTTGCAACACGGCGGTATTTTCCCGGCCATCCTTTGCGCCGCGGTATTGATCCTTGCTGCCCTGCTTGCCAGGAAGAAAAGCAGGGTAACCGTGACTACAGATGCCGTAAAGCTGTTCATGGGTTTCTCCACCCGCAGCTATGACTGGCCCGCTATCGACAATCTTTTACTGAAAGATCATTTGCTCACGATCGACCTGGAGAACAACCATTTTTTCCAGGCAGAGATTGACCCGGAAAGTTATGGAGTGGAGGAGGAGGGGTTTAACCGATTCTGTAAAGAATACCTGGGTGAGGATTGAATATTGAATATTTAATATTGAATATTTTTCCCGGATTTTATGGTTTTTGTATTGGCAATGCATTGTAATAGCGTTTCGTGAAGACAAGAACCAGGGCAACTGAATATCTCCTTCAACTACATTCAACCTTTTCAACAGTTTTCCCTCTAAAACCTTCTAAATATCCTAAACCTTTCTAAACCCTAACCCTCTAAACTTTCTTTATGGAATTTCCCACCCCGTGCATCCCTCTCAAAACTATCCCTTATGCACCGCCAATATTTACTCCCCGTTGTACATCCCGCCTTTGAATTATTGAAACGTTCCGCCAGGGTGCTGCATTTTATAGCCGCTTCGGCGATCCTTATGAACGCGGTACGCTCGTGGCAGTTGCCCGGTAGCAGTGCCCTACTTTGTATTTGCCAGGCCATCATTGCGGCGGACATATACATATTCGTATTCTTTAGTAAATCCATCCTTACTGAATCGCCGCGCATGAACATCCTCTTCCGGCTGGTGGAATCGCTCACGCTGCTCGGCATCGGTATCACACTGGCTTTTTCGGGAGAGACAGGTTTTGCGTTTTTATACCTCGTTGCTTCCATCGCCTATTTCTTTCTCATGCACCGCGAAGTACGCGTGATCCGCGCCGAATCGGTGAACATCAAGCATACCGGCATCACGGTACCCGACCTGTTGATCGATACCGAACTTGGTTGGAACGAGATACGCCGGATCGTGCCGCGCTACCACGGCATCATGATCGAAACCCTCCGCAACCGCAAGATCGATCTTCCTTTCCGGCACAATTTAAAAATTGATGAACTGGAACAAATTAACGATTTTTGCAGGCAACATTTACAGACTAAACAGTAGTTCCTTAACCCCGCGGTGCATGGTTAATGGCTACACATTAAACAGCTTCCGCAATGCTCACCAAATCTCCCTTTATCCTGTACTCCGATGGTGAAGGAAATATTTTTGAAGACACTTCCCTTTATGTAACCGGCCGCAGCGGCTGGGATGCGTTGCCCGTGCCCGCAGAAGACTGGATCTTATTGCCAACCGGCGGCAACTTATATGAACTGCCCGGCAGGCGCGGCATCGGCATTGATGTGGAAACCGGGGAGATGCGCCTTTGCGACAAAGGCTGGGCCGTAGCGGCTTTCATTCCTCCTGCACATACGGGTTTGTACATGGCCGCTTACGAAACCGCCACCGATGCGCCCACATTGCCTTTATTTTGCTATACCGCCGCGGGCTGGTACAACGATGAATTTTATGTACCGGCCGTGCGCATTGAGAACGATATCCGCCAGGAAGCCGAAGGTTATGATGAAGAAAAAGTGGAACAGGGCGCACAGCATTTACTCGAAGCCTATCCCCACAACCGCCTCGTAAAACATTTGATGGAGAACTGTTGCATGACCTATACCTGCCCGGCCGCAAGGAATTTTGCCCTGGGAAGGTGGGAGTGCCCGGTACCCGCATCGCCGGCCTGCAATGCCAACTGCATTGGCTGCATTTCTTTCCAGCCCGTGGAAGAAACGATCATCAGCACGCAGGACAGGCTGACCTTTAAACCGACGCCGGAAGAGATCGTGGAATTCACCGTACCGCACCTGGAAACGGCGCCTTACCCGCTCATCAGTTTTGGCCAGGGCTGCGAAGGCGAGCCGCTGCTGATGTGGGAAACCATCCGCAAGAGCATCATCGAAATACGCAAGCATACATCTAGGGGCAGCATCAACATCAATACCAACGGCAGCAAGCCCGATGCGGTGAAAGCCTTGTGCGAAGCGGGTTTGAACAGCATGCGCGTAAGTACCAATTCTGCCAGGGAATCTGTTTATACGCCGTATTACCGTCCCAATAATTACGTGTTCGCCGATTTGATCGAAAGCCTGAAGATCGTGCGGTC
>Ga0247804_10001016_pt1 | contig 13043 bp, 14 predicted proteins | sample UWRJL029104C1_FD_181142 | JGI IMG/M metagenome (GOLD analysis project Ga0247804, IMG submission 181142) | Plant litter microbial communities from Arlington Agricultural Research Station in Wisconsin, United States - UWRJ-L029-104C-1 | ecosystem: Environmental > Terrestrial > Plant litter >...
TATAAACTTCGAAAAAGGTTCTATGAAAGTTTTGGAGATGTGTTTTGAGGCCGTTCGTAGAAACGGAACAGTTTCTATTGTTGGTGTTTATGGCTCACCATATGACAATTTTCCAATGTTCAGGATGTTTGATAAAGGTATAACCATTAAACAAGGGCAGGCGCCAGTAATCAATTACATAGATAAACTAATTGATCTGGTAAACGATGGTAAGGTGGTTTTGGATGATATTATTACCCATACATTGCCACTGGCTGAAGCCGCCCATGGTTACAAAATTTTCGATGAAAAGAAAGAAGACTGCGTAAAAGTAGTGTTAAAACCTTAATTAATAAAAGACAGTTGCTCAAGTAGCTGTCTTTTATATGGGTATTACCTTTGGTTTTTTTGAAGCTTGCTAATTACAGCGCATGCCACTAAGCCACCGATAAAATACCAGGCTACAGTTAAAATTTTAGTTTTATTTGTTTTGGTTACGGGTTTATCATCAAGGCCTGCGGTTTTAGGGATTTCAATAGCGCGAAACCCCGCTGCAAGACCGATGGATGCACCTTTGGGCCAAATATTTTTTTTCCCCAAATCCGATTAATGCATAATATAAACCGTTACTGATAACATCCCCGGCTAAGGTTGCCAAATATAAATTTTTACCCTTTAGATCTGTGCGTTAAAATTGGTTAACGTTCTATTTAGCGCCTCTTCTCCCAAAAGATCAATTCTTGGTGCTTTTGGGTCAAATCTTCTAACGGTTTCATGAAGTAAATTTAAGGCAATTGCTCCTGCAAAACCTCCTGCCAATGCGTTTACTATTTTCATATCAGTACAATTCTCTTTTTGTGTAAATTGTTTTTTAAAGTTCATTTTGCCGGGCTCTTTTGGGTGTAAAAATTGTAATTGCATTGGGACTATGCCTAAGTTTTTCCCGGTAAAAGACTTATAAAACCGCTTTAAACTTTATTTTGACGTTAATTAAGAATAATTTGTTCATTCATTGAATTATTAAGTTCGGTATAAATATATTTGCCATCATGATCTGAATTATTTTCAAATCACTTATCTCAAATTTTAACCAATGAACAAATTCGAAAGCCGTTACGCTCAAAGCCCAAAAGAAGTTAAACAAATGGACACTGCAAGCCTGCGGGAAAATTTTTTAATCGAAAACGTTTTTGAAGCCAACCAGGTAAACCTTACATTATCGCATTTTGATAGATATATTGTTGGCGGTGCTATGCCTGTTGATCAAAAGGTGGAGTTACCTAATCCCGACGATTTGAAAGCAAACTTCTTTTTAGAAAGAAGGGAGTTGGGTATTATTAATGTTGGAGGTAAAGCAATTGTAACAGCTGATGGAGAACAATTCGAATTGGAATACAAAGAGGCTTTATATATCGGTAGAGGCACAAAAGAAGTGTCTTTCGAATCTGCAGATAAAACACAGCCCACAAAATTATATATTAATTCGGCACCTGCCCATCACAGTTATCCAACAAAGAAAGTAAGTAAAGCCGATGCTGAAATTGTTGAATTAGGTACGCCTGAAACCGCAAATCATCGCATAATAAATAAGCTGCTTGTAAATAGTGTTTTACCAACCTGCCAATTGCAAATGGGCATGACTGAATTAAAATCCGGCAGTGTCTGGAATACGATGCCTGCGCATACACACGACAGGAGAATGGAAGCCTATTTCTATTTCGAAGTTCCACAGGGGCAAAGTGTTTGTCATTTTATGGGTCAGCCGCAGGAAACCCGCCACATCTGGATGCAGAATAACCAGGCTGTGATTTCTCCAAACTGGTCTATACACTCGGGTGCAGGTACCAGCAATTATACCTTTATCTGGGGCATGGCAGGTGAAAACCTCGATTATGGCGACATGGATCATTGTGCAATAACAGAATTGAAATAATAATCAGACCAAAGGGAATTGAAGATTAATTGTTAAAAAAATAAAATGTCGAACATATTTGATTTAACCGGTAAAACCGCGTTGGTAACAGGTTGCAAAAGGGGAATAGGCAAAGCAATGGCTTTGGCACTGGCCGAAGCAGGAGCCGATATTATTGGTGTTTCTGCCAGTCTTGAACTTGAAGGAAGCTCCGTTGAAAAGGAAGTTACTGCATTAGGGAGAAAATTTTATGCTTACCAATGCGATTTCAGCAATCGTGAAGCGGTAACTAAGTTTGCAGCAAAAGTTAAAACTGATAATCCAATTATTGATATTTTAGTAAATAATGCAGGTACCATTTTACGTAAGCCAATTGCCGAGCATCCGGATGAATTCTGGGATGAAGTAATAGCCGTAAACCAGACAGCCCCGTTTATTTTAACCCGGGAAATAGGCAGGGATATGGTCGCACGTGGCAATGGCAAAGTTATTTTTACAGCTTCGTTACTATCCTTCCAGGGTGGTATTACGGTTCCCGGTTATGCGGCCAGTAAGGGCGCAATCGCTTCATTAACGAAGGCATTTGCAAATGAATGGGCATCGAAAGGTGTGAATGTTAATGCAATTGCACCTGGTTATATTGCAACAGATAATACTTCCGCGCTGCGTGAAGATGAAGAGCGGAGCAGCTCTATTTTAGCCCGAATTCCGGCAGGCAGATGGGGAACACCAGAGGATTTCAAAGGCCCTACTGTCTTTTTGGCATCTAAAGCCGGGGATTATGTTCACGGCACGGTGTTGACGGTGGATGGTGGCTGGATGGGACGTTAATTGCGATTGCTCAATAGATGATTTGTTATTAAACTTATCTTAGGCCAGCTGTTCCAAGAGCATTTTTAAACTTTCATCGCCGTTAATGGCATTTTTAGTTTTTAATTGCAGGATTGTCCTGTTAAAACTTCTCACGGATATGCCCAGATATGCCGCCATATCTTCTTTAGATACATTAATGTTTTCTTCCGCTTGTAACTTGAGGAGCTTTATCAAGCCATACTCTAAAGTGTATAATTGTTGAAAGGAGGCCCTTCTGCTGGTTTGAATAATTCTGGTTGATAATTCCTGAAGCAATATCTCGGTAAATTCAATATTCTCCCTGATAAGTTTCAAAAAGAAATGGCCGGGAATTGAATAGGCTGTAACCTCACTAAGTGTTTCGATATTGCACAGGCAATCAATGTTTTTCAATACTTCCAGTTCGCCAACAACTTCTCCTTTCCCCAAAAACTCAATGATGAAATCTTTACCGTTTTCTTCAGAAATAAAGCATTTTGTAATACCCTCTCTGATAATATAAATGTTCCTGATTTTTTCACCCTGTTCAATAAACCTGAATCCAGACGGGAAAGATTTTAATGATATATTTTTCTCCTGATTATTTTCGGCATAAAAACGCTCTATAAACGATAAAAATGCAAGGTTTGTTCGTAACATAATTCCGGGTAAGACAAATGTCCTTTCTTATTAATTTGGCTTGGCTTAATTTTGAAACACTAAAGTAAGCATAACCATGAACAATAAAATTAGTGTAATTGCTTTTGATGCCGATGATACCCTTTGGGTAAATGAACCCTATTTCCGGGAAACGGAAGCAAAGTTTGCAGCTTTACTCGAAGATTTCCTGCCTCATCATAGCATTGTAGCTGAATTATATAAAACTGAAATTGATAACCTGCCTTTGTACGGTTACGGCATTAAAGGTTTTATGCTGAGCATGATTGAAACCATTTTAAAAATTACCGAAGGAAAAGTCAATCCCGAAGTAATTACAAGAGCCATTCAATTAGGGCAGGAAATGTTAAACAAGCCAATCGAATTATTAGACGGTGTTGAGGATGTTCTGAAAGCATTGAAAGGAAAATACCGTCTGGTTGTCGCCACTAAAGGCGACCTATTGGATCAGCAAAGAAAACTAACAAAATCGGGCCTCAACCATTATTTTCATCATATCGAAATTATGAGTGATAAACAGGAGATAGATTACCAAAAGCTTTTGAAACACCTGGACTGCAAGCCCGAAGAATTTCTGATGTTGGGTAATTCATTGAAATCAGATGTTTTACCTGTATTGGCCATTGGTGGTCATGCCGTTCATATACCTTACCATACCACCTGGGAACATGAACACATCGACCATACAATTGAGCATCCAAATTTTTACCAGATGGAAAGCCTGTATGAAGTTTTACCAAAATTAATTGAATGAAAGAAAAAATAGATATAAACACTTGGTTACGAAAAGACCATTTTAACTTTTTCAACACCTTCGATGAGCCTTTCTTTGGCCTAACTGTCGAAATAGATTGCACAGCAACATACCAGGAAGCCAAAGCAAATGGAGTTTCATTCTTTTTGCTATATCTGCATAAATCGTTGGCTGCGGCAAACCAAATCGAAAATTTCAAATATCGCATCATAAATGGCGAAGTTTGGAACTACAAGGTCGTTAATGCTGCTGCAACTATAAACAGGCCTAACGGAACTTTTGGTTTTGGCTATTTCGACTACCTCGAAAACTTTAATGATTTTAGTGCTGAAGCGAATCGGGAAATAGAAAGGGTGAAGGCTACAAGCGGCTTGATTCCTTCTTCTTCGGGAGAAAACGTAATTCATTACTCTGCGTTACCCTGGTTAAACTTCACTTCAATGTCTCATGCCCGCAACTACGCTTACAAAGACAGTTGCCCTAAAATTTCTTTTGGTAAGATAAGAGATGAAGATGCTAAGAAAATAATGCCGGTTTCAATTCATGCAAATCACGCTTTAATGGATGGCTTTCATGTTGCTCAATTTGTAGATGTTTATCAACAATTGCTTAGTCAAAAAGCTTAGATATAAAAATGTGTTTTAACTATTTAATAGTCAAGGAACAGCATTTGAATTCGATTTAAAGATTAAATATCATTTGCTTTAGAAAAACTAATTGCTATTTTTGTTGCACAAGGGGGATTAGCTCATTTGGCTAGAGCGCTTCGCTGGCAGTGAAGAGGTGATCGGTTCGAATCCGATATTCTCCACAGGTACTTCTAAGTCATTGAAAAACAATGACTTAGAAGATTTTTTGCTTTCAAGCTCTGACACAAGTCTGCCACTAAATGCTCTTGGATCCCCAAAATTCATCTCGTCCGGCTAGGCGAAAAAATCAAAATTCATCTAACGAAAAGTCTAAAAACGTAGGGTATCCCGAACATCAGTCACAAGAAAAAAATCCCCGAGTGGCGAATTTTGCCTTCATGGAAATTCCTGAATTGCCATATTTTATTCCCCGCATTGTAAAAGGAAGGTCCATAATCAAGGTTCCTGCAGGGAGCACGATTGAAAAAAGAAGTAGCCAAACAAAGTTGGTATGTGGAGTTCTTTTTTCACAATGCAGCGGAAGAGCGTATGGAGCGGATCAGGGTAACCAGGAAGCTCAATAGGATAAAGGATCCCAGACAAAATCTGCTACCTACGCAACCAGTGACATTGAATCTTAAGTTATGGAACTTAAGATTCGTTTATTGAGACAATAGCTTAAGATGTAATTTGAAGTCTTCTCAAAAATCCACCGTTTTTTGACAATAATCCATGCGCTCTACCCACTGCTTGCGAATGTTATTCTTACCCCATGATTTGTCGCGAACGCCCCGTATCTTAACTTATACTTTTAATAACTTTGGAGTTGAAAAAATAATATCAGAAGGCTTAAATTAGAAATAAACATCTCCATAGACGTATATAGTTTGCTGAATCCATAGTCACACGTAAGCATAACTTAGCGGAATTTAAAAAAGCGTTCGGACAACAAATTAATAAGACTGAAAATGAGTAAAATAATTTTTGATAGTGGAATATCTCTTGATGGCTTTTTCGCAGGAGACAACAGAAGCCCTCAAAATCCTATGGGAGGGGTTTCAGGACTAATTCATTCGTGGATGTTTAACCAAAAAGCTTTTTGGGAATATCTTGGGTTTGAAGGAGGAAAAGAAGACGGTGTTGACGGAAAATATATTAGAGAAACAATTGCAAGAACAGGGGCATTCATAATGGGTAAACGAATGTTTGAAGAAGGCGAAGCCAGTTGGCCAAATGACTTATACAAAGCAGACGTATATGTATTGACAAACGAAAGGAGAGAGCCTTGGATTCAAGAAGGCACGACAACTTTTTATTTTATAAATACTGGAATAGAAAGTGCTTTGGAGAAGGCAAGACAATCCGCAAAAGGAAAGGACATAAGAGTACAAGGCGGTGCAAACACTATTCAACAGTTTCTAAATGCAGGACTAGTAGACGAATTTTTTATTCACATTGCTCCTGTTTTTTTAGGTAGCGGTATACGACTCTTTGAAGGCATTGACAAAGATAAATATGATTTAAAAATTTCTGAAGTTATACCTTCATATCTGACAACACATTTAAAATATAAATTAACAAAGAAATAAAAAAAGACTTACTTGTGAACTTAGTGATTTTTTGCTCTGTTTCTTTCGAAATATCTTACCACTCATCGTGTGAGCAAACTTAAAAAGGAAAGATTAAGCGTTCTTTGATTGAAGTTGAACCATTCCGATGCCGGTTTGAAAAAGTTAGTTTTTTAAGACTATTTTATCTTTGCCGAATTTTGCATAAAAAAGGCTCAGCAGCTGAAAAAAAATGGAGTAGGCGTTCATCAGTTGTGTTCTTGAAAAAAATCTATGGAAACATTTTCTATTCGTAAGCTACAAATTTCCAAATCAAAACTTTGGACTCAACCGTCTGTTTAAAAACAATATATAAAGTATTTTAATATGAAAACATCAATGATATGGGGTAACCTAGCTGTTCAAGATATAAAACGAACTAAATCATTTTACCAAAATCTGGGATTTGAAAGCAACGGATATGATGAGGTCGAAAATATCGCTAGTTTCAAGTTTGGGGATAATGAATTTGTTATTAATTTTTTCTTATCTGATCGTATTGCATCTAGTATGAACGGAAATGTCAGCTCTACTAAAGATGGTAATGAGATAATTTTTTCTCTAGCCGCGGGCAATACTGAAGAAGTAGAACAGTGGGCAGGGAACGTTAAATCATCAGGAGGTTCTATAATAATGGGCCCAAAGATTGATGAAAATGGATTTTATGTCTGCGTTTTTGCAGATCCGGATGGGCACAAATTTAATATTGTTCGGATGGATGAGCGAATGTAACAACTAGTTCAGAATTCGATATTGTGGCACTTCAATAGTCTAGAAGAGAAATTTCAATGATAACTTTAACCGAGCAAAATAGCAGAGTAAAAACCAATGCGGTACACAGGGTTTTTGGAGTTTAATTCCAGTGCTTTATATATGCTCTTCATCGCATCATCGAAAGCGCCAAGCCGCCTGAGTGTATTCACGTAAGCATTCCGCAAATTTCTGAATTGAATCCAAGGAAGTGGTCACGATGAAGATTGTGTAGGTCATTTTTAAGGTATAGTCAAATAAAAAATGTTGCCCTGAGGAGGCTATTAATTCCGCGCAGTTGATAATTACCTGATGAAAATTTGTTGTTTCTGATTTGCAATAGCTGGTAATTTTTTATGTTGGTCAAGTTGTTTAATTCAAATTCAAAATCCAATTTTATTTTTACCAGTTTAACCTTCATAACGAAGTCTGTGAACAGATAGGAGATGTTATCAAAGCCAGATCTGTTAGAAATGATCTGACGGCTCTTTAGATTGATGGTCAGATTCTTAATTAATGATGCTGTAAGGGAAAGATTTTGATCGTATCTTTCAATGGTGGTCTCATCCTCCCGATTAGTAGTGAGGTAGGAATTCCCAAATCTAGCCGTACCACTATACGACAGGCTTAGTTTCTTGAAAAGTTTGCTTTCTAATCCTAATGTGATAAGCTTTTCTTCGTTGTTGTAATCTAATGGTTCACTGTTGTAAAACTGTTTAAACTGATTAAGCGACCAAGCCAATTTCAGGGATGCTGTTGTATTCAGATCAAAAAGATATTTGCTCATCCCTATTTTTATGTTCCAGGAATTTATGTTATTATCAGTTGGTATAAGTATAGATTGTTCGATATTGTTATTCAATAATATAGCAGAAATCGTATTGGAAGAAATTCTGTTATAATTTATACCAACATTGAAAAAAAACATGGAAAGTGATCTTTGCAGGTTGTAGAAAATCCCAGCACCGGAAAATTCTTCTTCTTTGAGCTCACCTGAATTGGATTGAACTGTGCGGTAGGAGGTGAGTATAGCCGATTGATATATACCAGAGATATTGCCGAAATTTCTATTGTAATTACCATTGATTTGAATGTAGTCTTCAGCTGTGGTACGTAATTTTATCTTAGCCGCGGGACTTATCACTAAAAATGTATGCTTCTGCAATTCAGAATCCTGATCATAGTTAATTCCCTGAAAGGAAAGCGGAAGATTAACGGCGGCCTCAAGCTGGTTTTTTTTCCATTCATAACCGGCAAATAATGAAAGTTTACTTCTTCTCCACCTTACATTATTCCCGTTATCTTGCGCATATGGGTATTCTATTCCATTTAATGAGGTCAGTTCGATTTGTGAATTTAACCGCTGCATTTCATTTATCAATCCGATCCTGTAATTTTGCCTGAAGGCTTTTGATATTAGCCTGTAGCTTAACGATGCGTTGCTGAAATAGGTAGGAGTTTGGGCATATTCGCTCAATGAGGAGTAGGGTATGCCATTATTGAGTATTGCTGGGTTTATTCCACTGTCAATCCAAAGCTGTTGAGGGTTATTGTAGAAATTCAGATACCAGGAAAAGTCCATTAGATTTCCGTTTTTCAATAGTGGAGAAAAGCGAAAATCATTTGAAAAGTCACGTACTTTGGTTTTGAGCAGCTGTCCAAACTCTAGTCTGTTCACAGCCATTTGCGCTTCGTTGCTTTCTGATCCGACATTAATTTTTAGATCATTATTAAGGTAATAGTGATTTTTATTCATCATCGCTTTAATCGTAGCACCAAAAATAAGGGGTTTTCGAAGAGAAGCCTGGTTTTCTGAATACTCAACAGTATTGTCTATAAGGTTAAAGTTGGATTGACTGTTATAGTTAAAGCGGTTTCTGTCAAGCAGAAAATTTACATTTGATTTCAACTGCAGGCCACTGGAATAATTGCGAAGGTTGTTCGCATTCAGCATCACCGAATTGTTAAGATAAAACCTTTTTTGTGGCAAGTCAGGTTCCTGGATCGTACCTGAGGTTATTAGCGATTCCGGTCTGTCATTTTCTGCCGCATTCAGAAAACCGCCATAACCAAAATTTTGTATATCTCGTCTGTAGTCAAGACCGTTATTGTTGGCTTGCAGAACATTGAGCATCTTGAATTTTTTATTAAATAAAATGGTGTTTAGAGCCGCATCATATTGGTTTGGAAGTCCTGAACCTAACATAGCTTGCCCAGATATAGTGAGATTTGCATCGTTTTTTATCACTAGATTTAATGCCACATCATCACTTTGAGCTCTGTTCTGGAATACTTTTATAGGCTGGTGATTTTGCATGACATCAACGCTCTGTATAACCTCTAATGGAATGGTTCTGGTTCCCAGTGCATATTTCCCATTAAGAAGGTCATCACCGCCGATGTACATGTTGGAAATATTTTTCCCGTTATATTTTATCCTGCCGTTTTCCTCTACCTCTATACCCGGCATTCTTTTCAGCACATCACCTATGCTTCTGTCTTGTTCCTGGCTAAATGAGTGCACATTATAACTTAAAGTATCTCCTTTGGCATTTAAGATAGGCTTACTCTTGATTTTAACATCTGCCAAGGTAATCGCCGAGCTCACCATGAGGATATTATATTCCAATTTAGAGGAGACTAAATTCAAGCTAACTTTTTTAAGTCCCAGATAATTCACCTGTAGAGATAATTTTTCCAGTGTCACCGAGTCTGGCACTTTTAGACTATATAAGCCTTCTGCGTTTGTTGAAGTGAAGACGATTACAATCCCGCCCATGTGTTTCAATATTACACTCGCATTTGCAAGGGATGTGCCATCTTGCATTCTGATTTGTCCGTGAATAGTTTGCTTTTGGGCACGGGCGGCATATAATGAAAAATTTACGAATGCAATAAATAAGAAAAGGAATTTGCAGTTAATATCATTATTCATTTTTTAGTTTACTTCCTCCTCATTATAAACCGCATCACAGTTCCCTGGATATTCTGGCCCGATTCGCATACATTTATATCCTTCACCGCTCGACACGCAAATACCCTTATCTCCTGCAACACAGGTCCAGCCTGCGCCCTGCCATGAATGGCTGTATGAACTTATGGTACAAATGAGTAGCGATGAGGCCGTTATGGCTAGTTTTATCTTTTTCATGATTATCTAGTCTATTTATTTTTTTGTTAACTCTATTGGATTGTTAGACACGGGCATCAGGGCAAGTGCAGCGCTTGCTTCAACATTGTATATGACCCCCTCTGATGCTTCGACTTGGGCCTTTCGAAAAACTGCCCGGTTGTTCATCATAGCCTCCTTGAGCTTGGATACCTCTTGTTTTGAGGCCCTAACGACTTTTACTGCATTCAGCTGGGTGCGTTCTTCAGGTAGCTGAATTGAGGGTGATATCGTGAAATCGACTAACTTGTTTTTAAATACCTTTGGATCTAAATCTTTTGATTTCTGTGCTTTTTCAAATCCTTTAAGGTGAAAGAAAACTTCGTTTTTAGAATCCTTCGCCTCAATAATCAGACCTGGCAGGCCTGCAAGTAGCCATGGGCCTGCCTGAAAGGGAATCTCACTGGCAAACCAGACTTCCCAGGCTCTACCTTTAAAATTCGTTGTGGCTTTCTGGCAGTGTATGCCCAGAAAACTTGTTGTGTCATCTTTCAATGACCAATTTGGAGTGACTTCGGGCTCCTCATAAAGGTAATCCCGGATTAGAAATTCTTTTACGAATACTTTTCTATCGGTATCGAACCTGTAAATTTCTGTTGGGGTTGTGTATCTTCCTGCCTTGTACCTTACTACTGGAAAATCATTACCTGTGTAGTTTTTCGTAGCGTCTTCTTTTTGCTTTTCAAGACTTCTGGTCTGATAGATTTTAGCTAGGCTCGTATAGACAGAAGCATTTTTTCCTATCGCCAGTAACATCTCCTCAGTGTACATATTTGCTCTGTTATTGGTGTCTAAAACATGAACATATTCATAGACAGCTCTAGCCAGAATTGGTTCTGGGGATTGTGCTCTAATACCAGTCTGATGGCTCACTACCAAAATTGAGGATATAATTGTTATTTTTATATTCATAACTTATCTATTTAGAAAAAACCGATATCTTGACTAATTCTGAATCAGGATCAAGTGTCGCTGTGCTTGGATAGATTGAATCAAATCCATTATCCACGAGCTCGTTTTTTTCGTCAATAAAAACATTGTTGCCAAATATAGTACTGTCTTTAAATTTCATCTTGAGGATTTTGACATCTCCAATTGCTGTGAATACAAATAAGTTTTCTTTTTCCTTACTATGGGCTTTAAAGTAGGTTTCAGCTTCACTGATACACCCTGAACACCCGGAGCCTGGTATAATAATTATATTTTTGTAATCCTTGACCTGGATGTTATTCTTGGCGAATACAGATTCAAATTTTTCTTTTTCAATGCCTGATTCAGGAGTTTTTACCGATGGTTTGCAGCTGATTAAAATCAGGCAAAACAGAAAAAATAGATTTTTAATCATGTTATTTTTATAGTAATGAAAGTCTGTCAAAAGTGAGTTTGCTGTTATCTTTCAGGTAATTGTTGTTATTGGCCAATAAAAGTCCCTTTTTATCAATGAAGAACCGCCCGGGGCTATAATCGAAAGGGACGTCATAGTAAAAGAGCGCTCTAAAATTTTTATCCATCACCACGATTGAACACCTCATGGGTATAGAATTACCAGGGTGCCTGATAAAGCGGTAATAAACATCTCTATATTTATCATAGACGATTCCTATAAAGGCATAGTTCGATACAAAATGTTTATTTGCCTGATCTATTGAATAGGATCTATAGTCTTCTAATTTTCCTAAGGGTTTAATGAGTTTATCATATTTTGTTGATGCATGAAACATCTTAGCTGTTCTTTTCTCAACATCAATGACTTGTATATCGTTTGAAAACATTGGGGCAACTACTATTTTTCCATTGTTCTCGGTACTGGCAAAACTATTCAGACCTCCATAAAATGATTTTGCGGATGCCTTAGGTATACTTCCGTAATAGCGAACATTTTCATTCATTTCTATACCCCTTAATGTGCCCCATTTACTATAATTATCAATAGCATAATCTTTTTTAGGCAGCAAAATGATGTATCCAGTGGTCAGGACCATATTGTCATAGACTGAAAGTGGGCAAAAACTTGAATTGCAAGCAATCATGTCTGCACCATATTTCCTTCCAACCCCAGGTTCCTGTAATTTTTTTAAAATCCTGCCATTTTTATTTATAAGTTTAAAACCAAAATCTTCATCTTGTATCCAAACATTCCCGTCTTCCATCTTTTTGAAGACGTTGCACTTATTTCCCTCGGGCAATATCTTTCGCTTTAGCTTACCCGTTTTTGTGTCAAATATCTCGATGTGTTCTTTGGGGTATTTAACCGAACGCCATAGTTCATTATTTTTCTCATCAAATTCTAAATAAGAAGAGGTTAGTGCCTGATCTTTATCTAAGCTAAATTGATATGCTTTTGGCTCAATTTTAATAGAGGTATACCTCTGTTGGCCAAGACAATAATTATATATCGGAAATAACAGTATTAGCGTGATTTTAAGAGAGCGTTTCATTTATCTTTTATTTTGAGTATCCCCCTTGGTGATTCTTGCAAGGGGGATAATTGATTGATTCTATGGAGCTACAACGGATTCCACCTCTTCCTCTTGTGTGCCGCCACAGTTACCCATGTATTCAGGATTTAGCCTTTTACAGGCATGCCCTTCACTAACCGTGCTACATACACCTGTATCACCTGAAGTACATTCTATTCCGGCTGCAAGTTTAAATGTAGATGTGGTAGCGAAGGCTGCTGAGCAAAGGAAAACCAACATTCCTAGAATGCCGATTTTAAATGATTTTGTTTTCA
>Ga0247804_10001017_pt1 | contig 13034 bp, 2 predicted proteins | sample UWRJL029104C1_FD_181142 | JGI IMG/M metagenome (GOLD analysis project Ga0247804, IMG submission 181142) | Plant litter microbial communities from Arlington Agricultural Research Station in Wisconsin, United States - UWRJ-L029-104C-1 | ecosystem: Environmental > Terrestrial > Plant litter >...
ACCGTTACACTTTGCCCTTGACAAATTGCAAGATTGATCGTTGCTGTTGTTTTTGGATTAACTGTAAGATTTAAAGTTATGGTAGAATCACAGCCATTACTATTTCCGTTTGGCAACACAATTACTTTATTTGTTTGAGTTGTTGTGAAGACTTGACCACCAACCGTTACACTTTGTCCCTGACAGATTGTTTGTGTAATATTGGATGAAGTTGGCTGATTAACAATAACATTTAAAGTGATGGTTGAATCACAACCTTTACTATTTCCATTTGGTAATACAATTATTTTATTTGTTTGTGGTGTAGTAAACACTTGTCCGCCAACCGTTGTGCTTTGTCCTTGACAAAGCACTCTATTAACAGTAGATGATGTTGGCAGACTAACAATTAAATTTAAAGTAATGATTGAGTCGCAACCTTGACTGCTGCCACCAATAAGTGTGATAACTTTATTCGTTTGTGGCGTTGTAAAAACCTGTCCACCTACCGTAATACTTTGACCTTGACAAATAGATTGTGTAACCGTTGAATTGATAGCTAAAGTTACAGTCAGATTTAATGTTATAACACTATCACAACCTTGACTATTTGCATTTGGCAATGTTATAATCTTATTGGTTTGTGTGGTTGTAAATACTTGTCCGCCAACCGTTACAGTTTGACCTTGGCAAATAGATTGTGTAACAGCTGAAGTGGTTGGTTGATTTACTGTTACATTTAAAGTTATCGTAGTATCACAACCTACGCTGTTACCGGCAGTTAATACAATTATTTTATTTGTTTGTGGTGTTGTAAATATTTGTCCGCCAACTGTTACACTTTGTCCTTGGCAAATAACTCTATTTATAGTTGCCGATGTAGGTTGATTAACTGTAATATTTAAAGTAATGGTAGAATCACAACCTTTACTGTTACCATTCGCCAACACAATTACCTTATTCATTTGCGGTGTTGTAAATACTTGTCCGCCAACCGTTACACTTTGTCCTTGGCAAATAATTCTATTTATAGTTGATGTTGTTGGTTGATTGACTGTTAAGTTTAAAGTAATGGTAGAATCACAGCCATTGCTGTTTCCATTTGGCAAAACAATTACTTTATTCGTTTGAGTGGTCGTAAATACTTGTCCGCCAACTGTTACACTCTGACCTTGGCAAATAGTTTGTGTAACGGTAGATATGCTTGGCTGGTTTACTGTTAAGTTTAAAGTAATAGTAGAATCACAACCTTTGCTGTTACCATTAGTTAAAACAATTATTTTATTGGTTTGTGTAGTTGTGAATACTTGTCCACCAACTGTTATACTTTGTCCCTGACAAATCGTTTGAGTTACAGTTGACGAAGTTGGCTGATTAACAATAACGTTTAAGGTGATGGTTGAATCACAGCCTTTACTGTTACCATTAGTTAAAACAATTATTTTATTGGTTTGTGTGGTTGTAAAGATTTGACCACCAACTGTTACACTCTGTCCCTGACAAATAATTCGTGTAATATTTGAAGTCGTTGGTTGATTTACAATCATTGTAATTGTATTACTGGTTGCAGGACTTCCTGTAATACAGGTTACAGTACTTGTCATTACCACTTTTACCACATCGCCGTTATTAAATGTGCTTGAGCTAAATGTATTAGAATTTGAACCAACAGCAGTAGAACCTACATACCATTGATAGCTTGGAGAAAGTCCGGTTGCTGGTGTTGGAGTCGCTGTAAAAGTTACAGTGTTACTATTACAAATATTATTGTTAGTAGCTGCAATAGAAACACTCACTGCACCGGTTGGATTTACAGTTACTTTAATAGTATCTCTAAGCGTACAACCATTGGCTACCACAGTTACTGAATATGTTCCGGCTGTTGTTACATTAAGCGTTGGACCTGATGCGCCGGTACTCCATACATAAGATGTAGCACCTGGTGTAGTAGCATTTAGAGTTATATTTTGACCGGAACATAAAGTAGTATCTCTTCCTAAATATAGAGCATTATTTATAGTAATAGAATTTGAACCTAAGTTAGAAATGTTACCACAGTTATCTGTTACATTTCCTGTTAAAGCAACTGTATATGTACCATTTTGGCTGAATGGTGGTGTTATCGTTAATCCAAAATCGTTCTCATATGTTGATCCTGACAAGCATGATGATGATGTAATATTTGCAGTATACGGACCACCAGGACCGGTAACAGTAAAATCTGAACCTTGAACTGTAGAACATAATACGTTTTCAGAGAACTTTACATTTACCGTAGAATTACACTGTGGCGTAATAGATAGAACACTTGGCTTTACATTGTCATAGATACTTGCTGTAGAGCCTGCAAAATTTAGATCGTAACCTGACTGTGAGCCGGAAAAATTACTAACGTTTAACATATAGGTTTGACCTGCCAAAACAGGAATTGGTCTGTTCCAGGTATTTCCAAAAGCATCCTGGCTATTTAAGGTTCCGGAACCTCTTGTTCCTGTAATATCTGCAGTTCCTGAAAAATTACAGCTAACTTCTAAAGCAGGATTACTGTATATATCTGAACAATTGGCATTGGTTAAGTTATAAACTGCCCAATCATAATCATCACAAAAAATAATACCAAAAATATTTACATAATTTTTAGGTCTAATGCTGAAATTTAAATTTCCCGAAGCAGTAACAGTAATGATATACCAAACGTCATTCGTCTCACCTGTTCCTAAACAGGAATTTGCATCATTTATTTCATTTCCAACATTGCCACTACCTGAATAAGAGGCAGTTGTACTGTAAGTACTCTGACATACCGAAATTGCATTTCCGCAATCTTGGTTGTTTGGTGGTGCTGAAAAAGTGAAATTGACGAATCCAACACATAATAACAATAGTGTTAGTGTAAAAATTTTCATACGAAATGATTATGTTATAGAATAAAAACCCACTACATATAAATTATTAAACAATAAATCAAATTGCACAACAATCATATAATACTATGAATATAATTAAAAGAAGTGAAATGTTAAAAAAAAACGGAATAAAAATAAGTTAATATTCTATTCCGTTTTTAAGAGTTGCAGATTTAAAGTTATTATTATCTGATAATACTAATAGTTCCTTTTTTAGATAGAAGAATACCATTGTGGCACCTAAAGCTGATAACATAAGAATAGCTATCAATTGCAGCATCTGCACCTTTATAAGTTCCATTCCAACAATCTTTCTCACTTCTTGTATCAAATACTGTTTCACTCCAACGATTATAAATAGTCATTCTAAAATCAGATAATTTTGGTGGCGAAAGAATTGAAAAACAATCGTTAATTCTATCGTTATTTGGAGAAAAACCTGTTGGCACGAAAATAAATTCATCTGTACAATCATTAATCATCTCTACAAAAACGGTGTCCGAATTCTTACATTTAGTATTATTATCCTGAACAAAAACAATAAAAGTAGTAGATGATGTTATAACAGAAATCGGATCTTTGATCGAATCAATATTTACTTTATTAACAGGCAGCCAGTTATAACTTAGATTTTGATTAGTAATGACATCCAACTGAACCGTGTCTTCATATTTTGCTTTCGGAATATCTACCACAGCATTAATAACTGGTAGCTGATAAACCGTTAACGGCACTACACCTGATCTTGTACAATTATTACCATACTTAATAGTAAACTGTACATTTGCAGAAATGATATTTTTAACTTCAATACTATCAATAGTTGTCGTAAAGGTATCATTCACATTTTTCCAGAATATACTGTAAGCATTATTATTATTTGTTACAACATTTAAATCTATGAAGCTGTTGTCATGTGTACAATATGGTGGTGATAATGGTGTTATTGAAATTGTATTGACTTTCATCGTAACAATATTACTTCGTACAATTTTAGGTTGTGAACATCTGAATGTAGTTGTTATTTCAACTTGTACAGCATCGCCATTATTTAATGTTGATGAAGTAAACTGACTACTGTTTGTTCCAACAGGCAATGAATTTACAAACCATTGGTACGTTGGCGTTACACCTGTGCCTGAGATTGTTGCCGTAAATGTTACAGAAGTTCCCAAGCAAATATCATTTCTGTTTGCAATAATAGATACCGTTGGTGTTAATAACGGACTTACTGTTACTACAGCACTTTTTGGTTGCGACGGACAACTTAATGTAGTACCTGTTACAGTATAAGTTGTAGTTATAGTTGGACTTACGGTAATACTTGCACCTGTTGCACCTGTATTCCAAACATAAGTAGTAGCACCACTTGCTGTTAAGGTTGTTGATTCGCCTTCACAAATAATTGTCGGACTTACACTAACAACAGGTGTTGCATTTACGGTAACATTTGATGTTGCCGGTAATGATGGACAATTTAAAGTAGTACCTGTAACTGTATATGTAGTCGTTGCATTAGGACTTACAGTAATGCTTGAACCACTTGCACCATTACTCCAAACATAAGTGGCAGCACCACTTGCTGTTAAAATTGTCGAGTTACCGCTGCAAATAACAGGTGAATTTACATTAACAACAGGAATTGAATTTACAGTTACCGTTGATGTTTGTGGTAAGGAAGGACAACCTGCTCTTGTTCCAATTACAGTATATGTTGTTGTAGAAGACGGACTCACAAAAATGGTTGCAGTAGTTTCTCCTGTACTCCATAAATAGCTTGCTGCACCACTTGCTGTCAGTATTGCAGTTTTTCCATTACAGATAGTTGGTGAATTAACGGAAACTACAGGAATCTGATTTACAATTACAATAGTATTTTTTGGTGTAGATGGACAACTCAAGGTAGTACCTGTTACTGTATAAGTTGTATTTACACTTGGAGTTATATTAATTGTTGAACCTGTTGCGCCTGTATTCCAAACATAAGTGGTAGCACCACTTGCTGTTAAAGTTGCTGTTTGTCCATTACATATAGTATCTGAAGTAACGGCAATCACAGGTTTTGGATTTACAGTAACAACTGCATTTTGTTGTAAAGAGTTACAAGCCAATGTAGTTCCAACAACAGAGTAAGTTGTTGTGCTTGATGGACTAACTGTAATAGCTGCACTTGTAGCACCTGTATTCCAAAGGTAAGTAGCAGCACCGCTTGCTGTTAATGTTGTACTTTGTCCTGCACAAATAACAGGCGAATTTACAATCACAACCGGTGGAATGGAATTTACTGTTACGGTAGCTGTTTTAGGCAAAGACGGACAACTCGACGTCGTTCCAACAACAGTATAATTTGTAGTAATATTTGGACTTACCGTAATCGTATTTCCTGTTGCGCCTGTATTCCAAACATATGTAGCAGCACCACTTGCTGTTAAAGTTGCAGAAGTTCCATTACAAATGGTGTCGGAATTTACAGCAATAACAGGTGTTGCATTTACAGTAACGGTTGCAGTTTTTGGTAAAGAAGGACAATTTAAAGTTGTTCCAACAACAGTATAATTTGTGGTAACATTTGGACTTACTGATATACTATTACCGGTTGCTCCATTACTCCAAACATAAGTTGCAGCACCGCTTGCTGTAAGTGTTGTTGAATTTCCGCTGCATATAACTGGTGAATTGACCGTAACCACAGGAACTGCATTTACCGTAACGGTCGCAGTTTTGGGTAACGATGGACAACCTGATGTTGTGCCTGTTACTGTATATGATGTATTTGTTGTTGGATTTACCGTGATGCTTGCACCTGTTTGTCCTGTACTCCAAACATACGTTGTTGCACCTGTTGCGGTAAGTGTTGTGCTTTGTCCGTTACAAATAGTTGGTGAATTAACAGTAACAACAGGAATTGCATTTACTGTAACTGTTGCTGTTTTGGGTAACGATGGACAACTGGATGTTGTGCCTGTTACTGTATATGTTGTAGTACTTGTCGGACTTACTGAAATGCTGTTGCCTGTTGCACCTGTACTCCAAACATAAGTTGATGCACCGCTTGCTGTAAGCGTTGTGCTTTGTCCATTACAAATTGCAGGCGAATTAACGGTAACAACTGGTGTTGCATTTACTGTTACTGTTGAGGTTACAGGCAATGACGGACAATTAGATGTTGTGCCTGTTACTGTATATGTTGTAGTGGTGGTGGGTCTAACTGAAATGCTTGCACCTGTTGCACCATTGCTCCAAACATACGTGGTAGCACCACTTGCAGTTAAAGTAGTAGAATTTCCACTGCAAATAACAGGTGAATTTACGGTAACAACAGGAACTGCATTTACAGTAACTGTTGATGTTTTTGGTAATGATGGACAACTTGATGTTGTGCCTGTTACTGTATAGGTTGCAGTACTTGTCGGACTTACAGATATAGTGTTTCCTATTGCACCTGTACTCCAAACATAAGTTGCTGCACCGCTTGCCGTAAGCGTGGCAGATTGTCCGTTACATATTGTTGGCGAATTGACTGAAATAACAGGAATTGCATTTACAGTAACTGTAGATGTTACACTTGCAGAATTACAACCTGCAGCTGTTCCGATAACAGTATATGTTCTTGTAGAAGTTGGACTTACTGAAATGCCTGGTGTTGTTTCACCTGTACTCCAAACATAAGTGGCAGCACCACTTGCCGTAAGTGTTGCTGAGCTTCCAATGCATATTGACGGAGAATTTACGGCAACGGTTGGTGCAGCATTTACTATCATCGTTATAGCATTGCTTGTTGCCGGACTACCGCTTATACAGCTTACACTACTTGTCATCACAACTGTAATAACATCATTGTTTGCTAAAGATGAACTTGTATAAGTTACACCTGTTGCACCGGTAATCAATACACCATTATTATACCATCTGTAAGTTGGTGCTAATGTGGTAAGACTTGGTGTTGCCGTAAAAGTTACTGGTGTTCCAAAACAAAAATTATTCTTATCAGCAACAATAGAAACACTAACAGGTGTTCCCGGTGTTATCGTCATCGTTAATTCATTGCTGGTAGCAGGACTTCCTGTTGCACAAACAGCATTGCTGGTCATCACCACTTTAATTTTATCATTGTTATTAATAGAAGTTGTACTATAAGTGCTATTTGTTGCACCAGGAATCAGTACACCATTATTATACCATTGATATTGAGGTGTTGTGCCCGGATTTACCGGTGTTGCTGTAAATGTAATATTAGTATTTGCACAAACATTATTTTGATTAGAAGTAATGCTTACACTTGATGCGACTCCATTTACCGTAAAAGATCTTGTACTGGTTACCAAACAACCTTTATCACTTTTTACGGTTAATGTAACTGTTTTTGTGCCTGTTGAAGAGTAAGTTACACTCGGTGGATTTTGACCGACAAATGTAGCAGGCGTCGCTCCTACACCAAAATTCCAGTTCCAGCTTACTAAAGTTCCTAAAGGTGGTGCCGTAGATGCATCTGTGTAAGTAATTGCTTCACCAACACAAATTCTGTCATCAGGATCACTATCATTTATGATGGCTGTCGGACCTTGAATACCTGCTGTACCACCAAAAGCAATATTGAAACCATTTCCGGTAGATGTAAAGTTATTTATACCTAATGCGTAAGTCTCACCTGCAAGTACCGTAAGCTGCCTTAGAAAGTTATCCTGACCTGAGGCACAACCACCATCTTCATTTACATCATTTGCCGTTGTATTTAAACCGGTTGTCCAGTTCGGCGGACATTGAGAAGCTTCACATCTTTGTAAGATCTTTCCATTACAATTTCCTACACCATTTGGCAGCCTGTACACTACAAAATCTATATCATCATCCGGATTTGAAGGATTGATAACAAAAGTAAATGTTCCCGGATTTGAGAAACTAAAAACATACCATGCCGAATTGGTTTCTACATTTCCTGTAAAAATCGGATCATATCCAAAACAAGCAGCCGAATTCATTTCTGTTGCGTCGCTGCCTGCACCACTTACTGCAGGTATGGAGAAATTACTCTTGTCGCATAAAACAACAGCCGTAGGACAATTACTTTGTGGCGATGGTACCGGATTATAATTATTTACACAAAACTGAAAAGTACCTTATTGGCATTGATCGCATCTACACGTATGTAATAAGTTTGTCCAATGGTTAAACCAGCTCTATATATCTGGATAATATTTTGACCGCCTGGTGCAGAACCGCAAATTAATTCTGTTAAGCTACCACAACTTCCTGTATACAAAGCAACCTGCGGTCTGCCAATGCTTCCACCTGTAGGCGAACCCTGGTTACCGTTTATTACAATGGTAACATCGCTGGCAATTGCCACGAACCTGTACCACACATCATTTACAGCACCTGCGCCCCAACAAACAGGTGCGCCGATCGTGGTTCCGGTTACGGCATCATCAGTTGCATTAACGGTTGTTCCGGCTGCAGGTGCCGAACAAAAATTAGATACGTTGGGAATTAATATAGCATTTGCGCAGGCATCGTTTGCAGGTTGTGCAAATGAGCTTAAACAAGCTATCATTAATATTGAGAGAAGTGTAAAATTTTTCATAAAGTTGCTTGTGCTAATTTACTAAAAATTGCGGATTCATTCAAACAAGGAAAAGCAATCTGCTTTACGTCATTATTATCTAATTGATAGCAGATTAAATACAAAATGCTAATAAACTATTTTCGAGTGTACAACTTAATAATATTGCGGTATATTAATCATTTGTAGCGCGACTTTTATGTTGTGACATCCATTATTTGATCTTACCGCACCATATAAGCATTTTTCTTACACGATTTTTTCTTTTGCCGACAGCATTTTTCACTTGTCCAAAAGCATTTTTTAGTTCTCCCAAATGATTTTTTAGTTGTCCCATATCATTTTTCGTTTGTCCGCAAATGTTTTTCAGCTATCCCGAACTATTTTTCAGTTGTCCGCAACCATTTTTCATTTCACTCAAACCATTTTTTACTTGTCCCGAACCGTTTTTTACTTGTCCGAAACGATTTTTCAGTTGTCCCAAAGCATTTTTCGTTTGACCTATTCGATTTTTCAATTGTACTTATTGATTTTTTACTTATTGACAACGATTATTTCATTGGTTAATAGGTATTTACAAATTTAATTATAAATTTTCCTGTTTCTAAAAACTGTTTACACTTTAAAATATTAATTAATGTGTTATGAAATACTTTTTTTGATTCTGTGACATTTTTTAGTTGGGTAACTACAATTTTGGATTTTTAATAAATGAATCAAAAGCAAATCAAAATATGACCATAATAAAATTAACCTAAACAAAAGTTATAAGGCTTGTTACATATAACGCAAAAGAGGATCATAAATGATCCTCTTTTGCGTTATATTATCCACTTCTATCCTACTACTTACTTAACAATCGTAATCGTTCCTTTCTTGGCAAGGCTGGTGCCGGTATAGCATTTATATGTAATTACATACGGATAAGAATCTGATGATGCTTCTGTGCCTTTGTAGGTTCCGTCCCAGCAATCAAATTCATCTGCTGCTTCAAATACCTTCTCGCCCCAACGGTTAAATATCGTCATTCTGAAATCTGACATTGGCGGTGGTTCTAATATCCTGAAGCAATCATTTACACCATCATTATTAGGTGAAAATGCTGTTGGCACAAATATATAATCCTCTGTGCATTCATTAACTAAACTTACAGGAACAGAATCTGTATTTACACATCCATGGTTGTCTTTTACTGTAACCGTAAATACGGTTGACGCCGTAATACCTGCTATCGGATTACGTATGCCTGCATTGGTTACTTGTGCGGCAGGCAACCAATTGAAACTGGTCAATACAGATGATGAAACAACATTTAACTGAACCGTATCATCATATCTCACACTTGACGGAGTTGCAGTTGCTTCTATCTGTGGTAAGGCATTTACCTTTACAACCAACACATCATTTACCCTGCAATTATTTCCATATCTTATTTGGAAAGGAATATTGGTTGACGTGGTATTATCTATATTATACTGCGAAGAACTATCGGTTGTTATCTGCGAACCATTTGTCCACGAAACCATAAATAATGGATTAGGCGTGGTGGTGATAGGCATATTAGCTAAATCAACTTCAAAGTTATCTCCGTTACAATATTCTACTTTTGGTTTTGTATAATTAATTTTATTTACAATCGCATTGATGGTATTACTTGTGGCTGTATTTGGATTTGAACATGCTACTACTGTTGTTACCACTACTTTTATAGCATCACCATTATTTAATGATGATGAAGAATATTGATTACTGTTTGTTCCAACAGGCTGCGCATTTAAATACCATTGGTAAGAGGATGCCACTGATGCGTTTGCCAGAATTTTCACCTGACTGCCTGGACATACATCGTTGCTGATTGCTGTGATATTAACTGACGGTACAATAGTTGGATTAACGGTTATTGATCCTGTTAATGTTTGCTGAACACAAGTACCTGTTGTGGTTACCGTGTAATTAAATGGTGCCGCGTTACTTACCGTTGGCGTGCCGCTTATAGTTAATACTTTTGACACTAATGAGCTTGTAACACCTGTAGGTAAGCCTGTTACTGTAACGTTTGTTGCACCACCACCAATCGTGTATACAATATTAGTAATAGGACTATTTACACATAGCATTTGAATATTGTTTCCGCTTGTTAACGCTAACGTCGCATCCGGATTTACGGTGATTCTGCCTGTTAATGTTCTTTGTACACAAGTGCCTGTCGTCGTAACTGTATAATTATATGCTGTTGCACTACTTACTATTGGTATGCCACTGATAGTGAATACACCTGCTGCAAATACGCCTGTTACACCTGTTGGTAAACCTGTAACGGTTGCGCCTGTGCCACCACCACCAATGATATATTTAATCGTATCTATCGCAATATTCTGACATACTGCTTGTACATTGTTTGCTGTTGTTAATGATAAGCTTGCGTTTGGATCTACTTTGATTGTTCCTGTTAAAGTCTTTTGTACACAAGTACCTGTTGTGGTTACCGTGTAGTTATATGCTGCTGCATTACTTATCGTTGGTGTACCGCTGATAGTAAATACATTTCCTGCTAATGTACCTGTTACACCTGTAGGTAAACCTGTTACCGTTACATTTGCTGCACCACCACCAATCGTGTAAACGATGTTTGCAACAGCTACATTGATACAAACTGTTTGGTTCGTTGAACCAATTGTTAATGCTAATGTGGCATCCGGATTTACAGTGATGCTGCCTGTTAATGTTCGTTGAACACAAGTGCCTGTCGTCGTAACTGTATAATTGTATGCTGTTGTACTGCTTACTGTTGGTGTGCCACTGATAGTAAATACACCTGCTGAAAATACTCCTGTTACACCTGTTGGTAAACCTGTAACGGTTGCGCCTGTGCCACCACCACCAATGTTATATTTAATAGTATCTATCGCAATATTCTGACATACAACTTGAACATTATTTGCGGTAGTTAATGATAAGCTTGCATTTGGATTTACTTTGATAGTTCCTGTTAAAGTCTTTTGTACACAAGTACCTGTTGTAGTTACTGTGTAACTGTAAGCTGTTGCGTTACTTACTGTCGGCGTGCCACTGATAGTAAATACATTTCCTGACAATGTTCCTGTTACACCTGATGGTAAACCTGTTACCGTTACATTTGTAGCACCACCACCAATCGTGTAAACGATGTTTGCAACAGCTACATTGATACAAACTGTTTGATTTGTTGAACCGCTTGTTACTGCTAATGTCGCATCCGGATTTACAGTGATGCTGCCTGTTAATGTTCTTTGTACACAAGTGCCTGTTGTCGTAACTGTATAGTTGTATGGTGTTGCACTACTTACTGTCGGTGTGCCACTAATAGTGAATACACCTGCTGAAAATACTCCTGTTACACCTGTTGGTAAACCTGTAACGGTTGCGCCTGTGCCACCACCACCAATGTTGTATTTAATCGTATCTATCTCAATATTCTGACATACGGCTTGTACATTGTTTGCTGTTGTTAATGATAAGCTTGCGTTTGGATCTACTTTGATTGTTCCTGTTAAAGTCTTTTGTACACAAGTACCTGTTGTAGTTACTGTGTAACTGTAAGCTGTTGCGTTACTTACTGTCGGCGTGCCACTGATAGTAAATACATTTCCTGCTAATGTTCCTGTTACACCTGATGGTAAACCTGTTACCGTTACATTTGTAGCACCACCACCAATCGTGTAAACTATGTTTGCAACAGCTACATTGATACAAACTGTTTGGTTGGTTGAACCGCTTGTTACTGCTAACGTCGCATCCGGATTTACAGTGATGCTGCCTGTTAATGTTCGTTGAACACAAGTGCCTGTTGTAGTTACTGTATAATTGTATGCTGTTGCACTGCTTACTGTCGGTGTGCCAGTAATGGTAAATACACCTGCTGCAAATACACCTGTTACACCTGTTGGTAAACCTGTAACTGTTGCGCCTGTGCCACCACCACCAATGTTATATTTAATAGTATCTATCGCAATATTCTGACATACGGCTTGTACATTATTTGCTGTTGTTAATGATAAGCTTGCGTTTGGATTTACCTTAATAGTTCCTATTAAAGTTTTTTGTACACAAGTACCTGTTGTGGTTACGGTGTAGTTATATGCTGCTGTATTACTTATCGTTGGCGTGCCACTAATAGTAAATACATTCCCTGACAATATTCCTGTTACACCTGATGGCAAGCCTGTTACCGTTACGTTTGTAGCACCACCACCTATTGTGTAAACGATGTTTGCAACCGCTACATTGATACAAACTGTTTGGTTGGTTGAACCGCTTGTTAATGCTAATGTCGCATCCGGATTTACGGTGATGCTGCCTGTTAATGTTCTTTGTACACAAGTACCTGTTGTCGTAACTGTATAGTTGTATGGTGTTGCACTACTTACTGTAGGTGTGCCACTAATAGTGAATACACCTGCTGAAAATACACCTGTTACACCTGTTGGTAAACCTGTAACGGTTGCGCCTGTGCCACCACCACCAATGTTATATTTAATAGTATCTATCGCAATATTCTGACATACGGCTTGTACATTATTTGCTGTTGTTAATGATAAGCTTGCGTTTGG
>Ga0247804_10001018_pt1 | contig 13009 bp, 10 predicted proteins | sample UWRJL029104C1_FD_181142 | JGI IMG/M metagenome (GOLD analysis project Ga0247804, IMG submission 181142) | Plant litter microbial communities from Arlington Agricultural Research Station in Wisconsin, United States - UWRJ-L029-104C-1 | ecosystem: Environmental > Terrestrial > Plant litter >...
CCCGATGCGCCCATCCAGACGGCCCGTACCGAACTGCCCCTGAGCAACAGCAGCAGCGAGGCGCACGTGCAGCCCCTGCCCGCCGACAGCAGCGTGGTGGTGCTGCTGGGCCGCGATAAGCCGTTTTCCAGCAAAACGAGCTACTTTTTTCAGCGCTACAACCGCGAGCTGCAGCTGACGCAGGAAACCGAAGTAACTGTGCCCGACGAGTTTCACTTCGCCCGCCTATGCGCCGAGGGCACGGTGGTGTACGCCCTGTTTTCGTCGCGCACCACGCCCGGGCGGCTGTGGGCGGCTGCCTACAGCGGCGTGCTGGGGCAGGTGCATACCCAGCAGTTTGAAACCAAGCTGAGCCGCGAGATAGTAGAGCTAAAAGCCCTTGACGGCCGGTTGTTTGCCACGGTAGTATTATCCGACCAATCGCACGTCACGGCCCTGCTGCTGGAGGTGGCCACCGGCCGCATGCAGTACCTGGCGGCCGTGTACGAGCCGGCGCCCACCCAGTTCACCTTTGTGGCCAATGCGGCGGCCGGCCGCGCCGAATACGTGCTCAGCCAGACCAACGGCCGCAAAAGTCGCCTGCAGCTCAAGCAGCTCTCCGAACGCGGCCAGCTCATTCACTCCGAGTTTATTCAAACCGAGAGCGAGCGCAGCCTCATCACGGCCCAAATCAGCCCGCCGCAGGATACTACCGCCCGCCTGCTGATGGGCACCTATTCGCTGCGCGACCCTACGTACGCCCAGGGCCTCTTTGCCACCGACTTAATGCAGGGCGGCGGCCCGGCCGCCCCGCTACGCTTCTACGATTTCCTGCGGCTCAAACACTTCTTCGATTACCTCAAGCCCGCCCGGCAGGCCCGGCTGCGCGCCCGCGTCGAGCGCCGCCTGGCCAAAACGCTGCCGCCGCTGCGCTGGCACTACCGCCTGCTGCTGCACGAGCTGCGCCCCCAGCCCGATGGCAGCTATGTACTGGTAGCTGAGGTCTATTACCCGCACTACCGCTATAATAATTACGGCGGTTTCGGCCCCATTGGCAGCGCTAACTACAGTCCTTCGCCCTTCAGCTATTCCAACTCCCGCGTGTTCGATGGCTACCAGACCACCCACGTGCTGGTGTGCGGCTTCGACCGCCAAGGCGCCCTGCAATGGGACAATACCTTCGTGGTGGACAACCTGCGCCGCTACGAGCTCGAAGAAGCCGTGCGCCTGCAAACCCTGCCCGACGGCCGCCTCGTGCTGGCCTACATCGACGAGGACAAGCTGCGCTACAAAGTAGTAAACCGCGCCGAACACTCGCCCAACGACCTGCAGGTACCCATCCAAACCGCTCCCGTGGGCACCGTCGAAAAAGTGGCCGATACCAGCAATGCCGATTTGCAGCCCTGGTTTGGCAGTCGTTTCGTAGCCAGCGGCTACCAGCGCCTGCGCACCAACCGGGGGCCGGAGCGGGAGGTGTTTTTTCTCAATGCGGTGGCATTTTAAGGGCAACCTGATGGCTGGAATGGAGTACAACCCCATTCTACTTTTGCCTTCATGACTATGCTTTCTAAACTTCGCCTGCCTGCCTTGTTCCTATTGTTGCTGCTGGCCGCCTGCCGCGCCGGTGGTCCCGGCACCCCGGCCCGCACGGTAGCTTCCTTTTTCTCGAAATATGAAGGCCGCGACGGCTTCAAAACCGCCGACTGGTCGGCCGACCTGCTCGACCGGCTGGCGCTGGTGAAAGCCGCCAAGCTTCTCGGTGGCACCGACTTTACTGACGGCATCACCGGCATTCGCTCGGCCCGCGTCATTGGATTTGCGCCTGTTACAGCTTCGGCCCGGGCCCTCTCGCGCGAAGGCTTGCGGGCCGAAGCTACTGGCATTCTACAGAATGAGAAGTACGAGCCGCTGGTTAATTCCACTTCCAGCGACGGTGGCTACCAGGTGTCAGTACGCGGCTCCGGCGACAAGATTTCGGAGTTCGCCGCCATCGGCCAGCTGCCCGACGTGGCCGATTCCTTCGTGCTGGTATCAGTGAATGGAAACTTCACCCGCTCGCAGGTGCAGGCGCTGACGAAATACCTGCCGAATATCCTGAGGGCTACGGCGAAGTAGCTGTCATGCTGAACGCAGTGAAGCATCCTCTCGCGCCAGAACCAATCGTTCCAACGTGAAAGGATGCTTCACTGCGTTCAGCATGACAGACGTTACTGCGCCATCAATCGCTCGATGTCATCCGCCAGCAGCGGAATATCGGCCATTAAATCCTCATTACCACTCGCCGTCAGCAGAATATCATTCTCCAGACGAATGCCTAGATTCTCTTCGGGAATGTAGATGCCGGGCTCGCAGGTGTACACCATGCCCGCCTCAAACTTCCGGTATTTGGCGCCCACGTCATGCACGTCGAGGCCCAGGTAGTGGCTGGTGCCGTGCATGAAATACTTCTTGTAGAGCGGCGCCTCGGGGTCCTGGTTTTTCACATCGTCGGCCTTCAGCAGGTCGAGTTTGATAAGCTCCCCGGTCATTTTTTCGCCCACGCTTTTGTGGTAGGCTTCGATTTCGTTGCCCGCCACAAGCTGGGTTTTGGCGTAGTTCATGACGCTCAAAACAGCCTCGTACACATCGCGCTGGCGCTTCGAGAATTTGCCATTTACCGGGATGGAGCGCGAGAGGTCGGCCGCGTAGTTGGCATACTCGGCGCCAAAGTCGAGCAGCAGCACGTCGCCATCCTGGCACTGCCGGTCGTTGCTGACGTAGTGCAGGATAGTGGCGCTTTTGCCCGAGGCAATGATGCTGCCGTAGGCCGGCCCGCGGCTGCGGCTGCGCACAAACTCGTGCAGCAGCTCGGCCTCAATCTCAAACTCCCACACGCCCGGCTTCACGAAGCCCAGCAGCCGCCGAAACGCCTGCCGCGTGATGCGGCAAGCCTCCCGCATCAGTCGGATTTCCTCGGGGCTCTTGATGGCGCGCAGCTGGTGCAGCAGCGGCGCGGCGCGGCGGTATTGATGCAGCGGATACTGGGCCTGCAACTGCTTGATGAAGCGGGCGTCACGCGTTTCCACTTCCACCACCGAGCGGATGTGCTCGTTGGTGTTGAGGTACACGTATTCGGCCTCGTTCATCAGCGCCGCGAGCACGGCGGGCAGGCTGTCGAGCCACATAATGGTCTGCACCCCCGACTGGGCGCGGGCCTCGTCCTTGGTCAGCTTGTAGCCCTCCCAGATGAGAATATGGTCGGAAGTTTCGCGCAGAAACAGGATTTCGCGGTACTTCTCCAGCCGCGCCTCGGGGCAGATGAGCAGGACGCTTTCCTCCTGGTCGACGCCGGAGAGGTAAAAAAGGTCGTTGTTTTGGCGGAAGGCCATCGTGCCGTCGGCATTGGTCGGCATGATGTCGTTGGCTTGAAAGATAGCCAGCGAATGGGGTTTCAGCAGCTCGCGGAAGCGGCGGCGGTTTTCGGCAAACAGTTCAGGAGCAATAGGTCCGTAGCGCATGGGCAGGAAACGAGAGGTGAAAAAGGACCCGCAAGTTAAGCCGGGCGGGCTGAGTACCACTCAGCCCTGCCGTGCCATTCGGGCCATGATTTCGCTTTTGCTGTTCACTTCCAGCTTGCGGTACACGGTGCGAATGTGGGAGCGCACGGTATCGAGGCTGATACCCAGCCGGTCGGCAATGAGCTTGTAGCTCAGGCCGTCTTCAATGCCCTGCACAATTTGCAGCTCCCGCGAACTCAATGCCTTACCAACTTCCTGCACCGGCCGAAAATGCTGCACCACATGCCGCGCCACACTCGGCGACATCGGCGAGCCGCCCGCTGCCACTTGCAACAGGTTTTCCTTCAGCAGCGTGAGCGGGGTATTCTTCACCAGGTAGCCCACCGCCCCGGCGCACAGCGCCTGAAACACCCGCGCCGCATCATTATACACGCTGATTAGCAACACTTCCGTCTGCGGCAGCTGCTGCCGAATGTGCTTCACGCCCTCAATGCCCGACAGCCCGCCAGGCAGCCCAATATCCGACAGCACCACCTTGGGCGCTTCCGGCAGCTCGGGCAGCCGGGCCAGAAACTCCTCCACCGAGGCACTCACCAGCACCACCCGAAACTCGGGCTGCGCCGATAAATAAGCGGCGTAGGCCTCGCGGATAGCGGGCTGGTCTTCAATGATGGCAAGGCTGAGCATACGACAAAGGTACCGTGCCCCCAGGGGTCCGTCAATAGCACAAAGATGTTAGTGCCGGGCTAAAAAAAAGCGGCCCCGCCGGAGCTGCTTGCTCTGGCGGGGCCGCTTTCAATTGAGGCTAAAACTAGGCCGTAACCTGCGCTTCCAGCTTCTGGGCGAGTACGTGCTTGGGCACGGCGCCTACTTGCTTGTCAACGATTTGGCCGTCTTTGAACACCAACAGCGTGGGGATGCTGCGGATGCCGAATTTCATGCTGGTCTGCGGGTTGGCGTCCACATCGACTTTGCCGACGATGGCTTTGCCTTCGTATTCGCCGGCCAGTTCTTCCACTACCGGGCCTACCATGCGGCAGGGGCCGCACCACTCGGCCCAGAAGTCTACGAGTACCGGCTTGCCGGAATTGATGATTTCTTCGAAGTTAGCATCGGTGATTTCGATGGCTTTATGTCCCATAACGATTTGGGTTTAATGGTTTCGGGGTTTGAGTTCCTACTACGTAATCGCGACGCGAAGGTAGTGGTAGGCGTCTGAAACAACGGCGGGAGAGGAAAGTTCAGCGCGGAAGTTTGGGGGATACCAGAACGTCATCCTGAGCGCAGCAAAAGGACCTCGCTCGCGCCGTTGGAGTGGTAACTTCTTCACTTGAAAGATTAAAGTTACTACCCCAACGAAGCGGACGAGGTCCTTTTGCTGCGCTCAGGATGACGTTCTGTTAAATCAACGTACACACGTCCATCTCCATCTCCTTCATCTTGTCGATGAACTGCTTGGGCTCGATGGTGAACCGCCGCGAGAACATATCCACCGACAAATGCTCGTGCGGCTCGGCAAACTGGATTTCAAGCCGCTTGCGGCCGGGGGCTGATTCGATGGCTTCTTCCAACCGGTCGAGCATGGGGCTGGTGACGGTGCGCAGGTCGAGGCGCACGCGCACGCCTTTGCTGCGCTTTTCGGCTACCTCGGCCAGGGGCTCCATGGTAAGGATGCGCAGGTCCCACTGGTCCTGGGTGTGGCGGCGGAGCTCCTGTTTGAGCTTCACGAACATGGGGGGCACTTGGTCGTTGGGGTAGTTGCGCGGGTTGATAAGGGGCGCGAACTTGGTGTAGTCGTCGCGGAACAGCGCGGGGCTGATGCTGCTTTCGTAGTCTTCGAGAGTGAAAGTGCAGAAGGGCTGGCCGTTTTTGGTGGTTTTGAATAGCACGTTGGTGATGAGGCCGGCCACGGTCATTTCCTTGTTTCTGATTTCGTCCACCTTTTCCAGGCCGCAGGTGCAGTAGGCGTCCAGCTCCAGCTTGTAGCTGTCGAGCGGGTGACCGGAGAGGTAAAAACCAACGACTTCCTTCTCGCGGCGGAGCTGCTCGGTTTTGCTCCAGGGGTCCATCTCGTGGATTTTGGGCAGCGGCGCGGCCACCGCCCCGAAGGCCCCGGCGCCGAACAAGCTGTGCTGAGCCGACTCCTTGGCGGCCTGGTGCTGCTGGCCCAGCTGCATGGCCTTCTCGATGAGGTTGCGGTCGCCCTGCGGGGCTTCTACGTAGAGGCGGCGGTGCTTGCCGAAGTCGTCGAAGGCGCCGGCCTGGGCCAGGCTTTCGAAGGTTTTCTTGTTGACGGTGCGCAGGTTGACGCGCTTGGCGAAGTCGAAGATATCCTGGTAGGGGCCGCTTTTCTCGCGCTCCTCTACCATACTTTCTACCGCCAATTCGCCGGCGCCCTTCACGGCGGCCATGCCGAAGCGGATTTTGCCCTCCTGGTTGACGTTGAATTTCAGCAGGCTTTCGTTCACGTCGGGGCCGAGCACGGGCACGCCCTGCTTACGGGCTTCCTCGATGAAGAAGGTCACCTTCTTGATGTCGCCCATGTTGTTGGTGAGCACGGCGGCCATGTACTCGGCGGGGTAGTTGGCTTTCAGGTAACCAGTCTGATACGCTACGACGGAGTAGGCGGCGGAGTGCGAGCGGTTGAAGCCGTACTCGGCGAATTTCTCCATCACGTCGAAGACTTCGTTGGCCTTCTTGGCGGGGATGTCGTGCAGCTCCTTGGCGCCTTTGGTAAATTTCTCGCGCTCGAGGGCCATCTTTTTCATGTCCTTTTTGCCCATGGCGCGGCGCAGCAGGTCGGCGCCGCCGAGGGAGTAGCCGGCCAGAATCTGCGCGGTTTGCATGATTTGCTCCTGGTACACCATGATGCCCTGGCTGTATTCCAGGATGGGTTTGAGCAGCTCGTGGGGGTATTCTACTTCTTCGCGGCCGTGCTTGCGGTTGATGAAGTTCGGGATGAACTGCATCGGGCCCGGGCGGTAGAGGGCGTTCATGGCGATGAGGTCCTCAATGTTGGTCGGCTTGAGGTCCTTGAGGTACTGGCGCATGCCCTCCGACTCGAACTGGAACGTGCCGATGGTATCGCCGCGCTGGTAGAGGGCGTAGGTTTTTTCGTCGTCCAGCGGGATGTCGTCGATGTCGATTTTCACGCCGTGGTTGCGCTCGATGAGGCGCAGGGCATCGACGATGATGGTCAGGGTTTTCAGCCCCAGGAAGTCCATCTTGAGCATCCCGGCGCTTTCGATGACCTTGCCGTCGAACTGCGTCACGAGCAGGTCCGAGTCCTTGGAGGTCGAGACGGGGATGTAGTTCGTGATGTCATCCGGGGCGATGATGACGCCGGCGGCGTGGATGCCGGTGTTGCGCACCGAGCCTTCGAGCTGAGTGGCGAGGCGCAGGATGTGGCCCTTGAGGTTTTCGGGGCTTTCGTCGCGGCGGATGAAATCGAGCTCCTGGTTTTCGGCGAAGGCGCCGGCCAGGGTGGTGCCGGGCTTGTCGGGCACCATCTTGGTGAGGTCGTTGGTCTGGGGCAGGGGCAGCTCCATGGCGCGGGCCACGTCCTTGATGCTGGACTTGGCGGCCATCGTGCCGAAGGTAATAATCTGGGCAACTTGCGTTTTGCCGTATTTGCCCACCACGTAGTCGATGACGCGCTGGCGGTTCACGTCGTCGAAGTCGATGTCGATATCGGGCATGCTCACGCGCTCCGGGTTGAGGAAGCGCTCGAAGAGTAGCGAGTACTTAATCGGGTCGATGTTCGTAATACCCACGCAGTAAGCCACGGCCGAGCCGGCGGCCGAGCCCCGGCCGGGGCCCACGGCCACGCCCACCGAGCGGCCGTGGTTGATGAAGTCCTGGGTGATGAGGAAGTAGCCGGCGAAGCCCATCGTCTGGATAATGCGCAGCTCGTAGTCAAGGCGTTCCTCAATTTCGGGGGTGCGCTCGGAGTAGCGCGGGGGCTTGGTGAGCGTGACCACGCCGCGGCCGGCGCTGGGGCCGAAGGCACCCACGTAGGTCAGCTCGCGCAGGAACTCGTCGGCGTTGGCGAAGGGGGCCGGGATGGGGAAGTTGGGGAGGAGGATGTCGCGGGCCAGCTTGGGGGGCGTGATTTTATCGACAATCTCGTTGGTGTTGTCCACGCTGTCGGGCACGTCCTTAAACAGCTCGTTCATCTGCGCCTGACTCTTGAAGAAGAACTGGTCGTTGGCGAAGCCGAAGCGGGTGTGGGGCTTGGGTTTCTGCAATTCCTCGTCGATGCGGCGGAGCTGCTTCTGGGCGTTTTCGTCGCGGCCGTGGTCGGCGCGCAGGTTGTCGAGCAGGTCGTATTTGACCTCGCCCTTGCTGGTCATCAGGGTGTAGTAGTTGGTGCGGATGTCGCCGACGGGGATGCTATGCTCCTCGCCGGTGTTGACGCACAGCAGCAGGTCGTGGGCGGCGTAGTCGGTCTGGTCGACGTAGTGCGAGTCGTTGGTGCAGATTACCTTGACGTTGTACTTCTTGGCTAGGCGCAGCAGCACCTGATTTACGTCTTCCTGGCTTTTGCCGGTGCCGTCGAAGTTCATCAGCCCGTGGCGCTGGATTTCGATGTAGTAGTCGTCGCCGAAGAGGTCGAGCCACCACTTGAGCTTTTCCTCGGCGGCGGCTTCGCTTTCGAAGAGAATGGCCTGCGGAATCTCGGCCCCGATGCAGCAGCTGGTGGCGATGAGGCCCTGGTGGTAGCGCTCAATCAGCTCCTTATCGACGCGGGGGAACTTGGAGTACTGGCCCTCGATGAAGCTGAGGGAGCAGAGCTTGGCCAGGTTGTGGTAGCCGGCCTGGTCCTTGGCGAGCAGCAGCTGGTGGTGGCGGGTGTCCTTTTCGCCTTTCTCGCGGCTGAAGGCTTTCTTGTGCCGGTCTTCCACCATGTAGAACTCGCAGCCCACGATGGGCTTGACGTTGTACTTGTTGGCCTCGGCCACGAAGTTGAACGCCCCGAACATGTTGCCGTGGTCGGTGAGGGCCACGGCGGGCATCTCGTCCTTCTGGGCCTTTTTCATGAGGGCCGCAATACTGGACTGACCGTCGAGGAGCGAGTACTGAGTGTGCGAGTGGAGGTGGGAGAAAACGGGCATCTTCTAGTCAATTAACAGGTATCAATTAACAATTAGCAATTGCTGATTGAGCGGGGCGGCGTTGGGTAAAGATACCGCCGGGGGCGGAGCTCTGCCAAACGCTGTTTGCCCGCAGCCTGATTCCCTGCGCCCTGATTTCTCACCCCGGCTACCCGTGCTCTACTCGCGGTCAGGATGCCGAAAATTGTTTTGTTTGAATACTGGCCAGCCTTGAACCGTCCCTGTAATGCTCGTTTGGTAGGCACCGTTGGGTTACTCGGCTAAACTCTTAAACTTAGACTACCATTTGGGCAGTCGGTTATTCTGCTTCCCAGCTAAATAGGTCCGTTTCCTGCGGGTTCCAGTTGGAAAGGCCCTGCCCTAGCCGGTTAAGGGCCGCCGGAAGCGTCAAAATAAAAAACTCGCAACGCTGGTAGTAAGGCGTTTCTTCATTCATCCAGCACTTTACACGCAGGGCCGAGTCGCCATTGGGTTGGTAGCAAAACACGTCCAATTGCAGGTAGTAAGCCCACTTTGGGTCATCTTCCCCCACGCCAAAGGTCAGGGTTTGGCTACTAGTCTGAGGAAAGGATATGAGTTGTACCGCGAATTCTTGAAAGACGTCCTCATATCCATAAAAAGTGAAGGATGTGCTGGTCTCCCCATTGGAGAAAAGTATTTGGTAACGCAAGAAACCATCTCCGTCGCCCGTATCTAGGCACTTGAAATTAATACCGGGTCGCATAAACAGGAATTTGTAATCGGTGTTGAAATTACCCTCTTTCTCCTAAATGGCTGGGGAGAGAATCAACACAGGGCGCCATGAGCCGCCCGGGCTGCCCCTTCTTTCGCCCCTTGCCGCCACCCGGGCAAGCAAAAGCCCCGATGCCTGACCGGCACCGGGGCTTCTATCTTACTACGATTCAAACACTACGCGCCAGGCTTTTCCTCTTCCGCCTTACCCCCGCCGCCCTTGCGCAGCACCACCTTCGAATACCCCTGAAACCGCAGCCACACGTCGTGCCTGGTGGGGGAATTTTTGTAAGGCAGCAGCTGCTTGCGGATTTTTTTGATGAGCTGCTGGTTGGCGGCCAGCAGGTCGGCGAGGATTTCGCGGGCGCTTTTACCTTCCACGTCGGCGAGGCGGCCGGGGGTGAGGCGGCCGGCGAAGCGCTGGAGCAGGCGCTTGGCCTCGGCGAGGTTTTCGGCCGAAAACTCGCGCTTGGTGAGCTGGATGGCGGGCACGTTGTCGGCCTCGGCGAGCAGGCCGGTGGCGAGGCGCACGAAGGAGTCTTCGTCGGCTTTGTAGAATACGTCGCGGCCCAGGGTCACGCGGGTCAGCAGGTCGTCGTCGGAGTTGGCCTTGCTTTCGGCAAAAGCCTGTAGAGCAGCCGAGAGGCGCCCCAGCAGCGGCAGCAGCAGGCCCTTCGACTTAATTTTCACCTGGGCCGAGTCGTCGGCGTCGGCTGCCAGCACGTCGTCGATGAGGCCATCTGCCTTGGCGTGGTTGATTTCCAGCTGGGTACGCCAATCGGCAATGTCTTCTTCCAGCGGCTCGTAGTTCTTTTTATCGGCGGCGAGGCCGGCCAGGGTAGCGGTGTCGCGACGGTGGTAGGCGTCGAGGCGGTCGTTTTTCATGTTTCGGGTAGGGTTGGGAGATGATAGAATGGTGGTTAGGCGGCGTTAAGGTAGAAATAAAATCATCTGGTTGGTGCTTTCTCCGAAAATAAATGAGTATGCGCGTTCGGGGGCGCTGCCGGAGGCGTTGGGGGCAGTGTACCAGGCCCCGGGCGCGCTGTACCAGGCTTTGGGAGCAGTGCCTGTTGGCCCGGGGGCACTGCCCGGCTTTTCGGGGGCACGGTACCGGGCTTCGGGGGCACTGTATCGCACTTCGGGGGCGCTGTACCGGGCTTCGGAGGTACATTCGGCGGCAGTGGGGAGAGTGGGCCGCAGGGCGGGGCAGGGCCTATGGGGCCCGGTACGGTGCCGCCCTATGCCGGCCCGCCGCCAACCAACAACTTCCGGGCATTTGGAACGACTTATCTTGCATCTCGTTTAACTCCCTATACGGGCCTCCTGGGCCCACGCCACGGGCTGCGCTTAGCTCCATTCAGCTACTTCTGCCCCATCGGTGTCAGCAAGTTCCGCCTTCGGGGCGGGGCCCCGCCTCCTCCTTTTCCTGGCCTTGGATAGCACGCTTCTCCCCTATCCTCGCATGAAAAGCTTTGCTGGCACCACCGACCCGGTGTACCGGGCGCCTGCCCACCCTTCCCGCATTGATGAATTTTTCGGGCAGTTTCTGCACGACCGGCGCGATTTGCCCTTCGTGTACCTCACGCTCCAGATTTCGCTGACCATGCTGCCGCTGGCGGGGCTGCTGTTTGTGCCGGCCGTGGCGGGCTGGCTGTGGTGGGCCATCTTCGGGGTGTATTTCGCGCTCGGCAATGCCAAGTTCCGCGGGCCCTTTGGGCTGATGCAGCACTGCACCAGCCACCGGGTGTTCTTCAAGAAAAAGTACGGCTACCTCAACCACTACCTGCCCTGGGTAATCGGGCCGCTGTTTGGGCAAACGCCCGAGACGTACTTCACCCACCACCTCGGCATGCACCACCCCGAGAACAACCTGCCCGACGACGAAAGCTCGACGATGTTCTACCAGCGCGACTCGCTGCGGAGCTTCCTGAGCTACCTGGGGGATTTTTTCCTGCTCGGCATTCCCAAATTGGTGGCCTACCTCGGCAGCCGCAACAAGCCCACGCTACGCCGCCGGCTGCTGCGCGGCGAGGCTATTTACCTCCTGGTCACGTTCGGGCTGCTGTTTGTGAACTGGCCGGCCACGGTGGCGGTGCTCATCCTGCCGGTTATCACCGGCCGCTGCATCATGATGCTCGGCAACTGGGCCCAGCACTCCTTCATCGCCGCCGACGCGCCCGACAACTGCTACCAGAACAGCATCACCTGCATCAACACCCCCTACAACCACAAGTGCTGGAACGACGGCTACCACATCAGCCACCACCTCAAGCCTGCCATGCACTGGACCGAGCACCCGCTGCACTTCCAGAAAAACCTCGCCCAGTACGCCGCCAACGATGCCATCGTCTTCGACGGCATTCACTTCCTGCACGTCTTTTTCTACCTCATGGGCAAGCGCTACGACCTGCTGGCCCGCCACTTCGTGGACCTCGACGGCCGCTATGCCGACGATGCCGAGGTGATGGAGCTGCTGCGCAGCCGCACCCGGCGCATTGCGCGGCCGGTGCTGGTGGCGGCATAAGTATCCGCGTAGGGCACAAAAAAAACCTCCCGGCCTGCAGGCCGGGAGGTTTTTTTTGTAGCGGAGAAGCCAGGCGAATTACTTCGTTTCCTTGTCGCTCTTGCGGTCGGCTTTGGCTTCTTCCTTTTCGGGGTTGGGGTCTTTCTGGGCATCGGGCGCATCTTCGATGACGCGCAGCTGCTCAGCTACGGGGCCTTTGTACACTTCCGGGCCTTTCTGGCGGCGGGCCTTGCGGGCTTTTTTGGCGGCCGCTTTATCGGTTTTAGGGTCGGTTTGGGTGGGCAGGGCAGTGGCGTGCAAGCCAGCAGTAGCTACCAACAGAGCGCAGAGGATGAGGAGGTGCTTCATAAGAAAGAAGAGGGTGAGTGAAAAAAAGTTTGAAATCAGTAAAGTGTTTTAGCCGCCGGTTGCTACCGGCCGCTGTAATACAACTGCAATAACGCAAATTGTTCCCAATATCTCACAATTACTTATCATCCTTCCATCGCCTAGGGAGCTTGCACCCGCAACACCTCGCCTACTTTGACGGCATCCACATGGTTGCTATTCCACGCTTTAAGGTCGGCCACGGTTATCTTATAGAGCCGCGAAATACTGTACAATGTTTCGCCAACTATCACAGTGTGCTGGCCGCTGGCGGCGGCCGGCGCGGCCCCGGCAGCCGCTTTCGGCGCTGCCGGCACGTAGAGGGCCGGGTTGGACGGAGTAGCCGGGCGCGGGGCGGCGGTGGGCTTTGAAGTGGTGGGCGGCAGGGCCGGGCCGGCGGGCGCGGGCGCCTGTGCCGGGCGCAGGCGAATAAGCTGGCCCACGCTCAGCCCGGCGTTGGGCGGCAGGCTGTTCCAGGCCAGCAGGTCGGCGGGCTTGATTTCGTACTGCCGGGCCAGGCCGTACACGGTTTCGCCGGGGGCCACGCGGTGCATCTCTTCGGCTGCAGGGGCGGCAACCGGGACTTTAACAGGAGCAGGAGCCGCTCCCTTGGGCGGGGCCGCCACCGGTTTGTTGCCCGGCTTATAAGCTACCAGCACCCGCGAGTCGATGACGGCGGGGGCCGGAGCGGGCCGGGCAGCGCCCACTTTCGGCGCTTCTACTTTGGGGGCCGGCTTCGGTAGCTCGGCGGGCTTGGGTGCGGCGGGCTTGGGGGCTTCGGCTTTCACCACTGGTTT
>Ga0247804_10001021_pt1 | contig 12997 bp, 10 predicted proteins | sample UWRJL029104C1_FD_181142 | JGI IMG/M metagenome (GOLD analysis project Ga0247804, IMG submission 181142) | Plant litter microbial communities from Arlington Agricultural Research Station in Wisconsin, United States - UWRJ-L029-104C-1 | ecosystem: Environmental > Terrestrial > Plant litter >...
CATCACCGCCCTCTTTATCGGGGTGGTGTTTGACTGCGGCTTGTCGGTAAGCCTTTTTCAGCTCATCGGCGCTGGCGGATTTTGATACGCCTAATACTTCGTAATAATCACGTTTACTCATCTGTTATTAGTATAGAAGATTGGCACTCAAAGTTCAAGAGTGCTAGTGCTATGGAAGTGTTACTTTTACAGGAACCGAACGGTTCGTTGTTGAGCCGTCACCTAGCTCACCGTAAGTGTTCTGACCGTAGCAATACATCTGGTCATCTGTTGCAACAAAACACGTGTGGTAATAGCCAACAGACATTTGTTGTGCACTTATTCCTGACATTGTTACAGCGACCGGAACGGTAGAAGAGCTTCCGCCATTCCCTAATTTCCCATACGTCGCATTTCCCCAACAATACATTTTATTATCAGTTGCGAGCGCGCAGCTGAAGTTCTTGCCCGTCCCGATATCTGTCAACGTTTTTCCGTTTAAGACACCTGCCGTAGAGACGGCAACCGGGACGTTACTATCGGCGCTCAGCCCATCACCGAGGTCGTTATTCCGTCCAAATCCCCAGCAGTATGCTTGGCCTGAAGCTATTGAACAAGTATTTGAATCTCCGCGAGAAACTTTTTGCATAACTTTGCCCGATAGTACCCCTGAAGTAATCACTGCTTGAGGAGCAGTGAGGGTTCCCGAAGTGATACCATCACCACGTTCTCCGTAAAAACTAGCGCCCCAGCAATATCCTAGACCCGCGACCACTGCGCACTTCGTTGCATTAAAATGCGCGACCGACTGAACAGGATTTGAGCCAAAGATGGATGACTGGTCCCAAGCCATCGGAACGGTGCTTGAAGAAGGAGTACCAGAACTATTGACCGCCCTAACGCCACTATAACCCCAGCAATATTCTTTATCATCTGAGGCAATGGCGCACATCACGCCGCCACCATTCATAACTGATTTAATTGTTTTGCCGGCGAGTACCCCTGACATCGTCACCGCAACGGGTACTGAGTTAGTTGAGCTCGCTACTCCATTTCCGAGTACACCCGATCCCCAACAAAAAATTTCAGTCGTATTGTACGCACAGACAGAGTCCAAGGTCTGCCCTATCGCAAGCCCAGTTAGTGTCTTGCCGGCGAGTACCCCTGACATATTCGTTGCAACAGGTGTAATACTGTCAGTTGTCGTGCCTGTTCCAAATTTTCCCCCTAGATTCCTTCCCCAACAATAGACTTTATTATTGAGTGTCAGTCCACAAGTAATGTTTTGTCCGGCAGCGACATACTTCCAACCAGTTACTGGATCACCAGGAAGCGTATGACCAGTACATACTCCCTCTGTAATTACTTTTGAAGTACTGTCTATGTAATATGCAGAGATTCCCGAAGTGTCAGATACTGCACTTAAACAGTAATAGTTTGATCCGGGCGTGTAGGTATACTGAAAATTCGTCCCAGTACTCTTCTTGAGATTCGTTACGGACGCTTGGTAGATATCATTATTGTCTACTTTAGCTGTTTCGAGCTGTTTCGCAGCGGAAGAAAGGTCTGATTTCAGCATCGTTTCAGCTGCTCGTCGCTGAATTCCCATATAGCTCACAATCGTGATCGCAGCAAGAATACCAATCACGACAATCACAATTAATAGTTCTACTATCGTGAAAGCTGGTGAGGTGTTATTTTTTAGCTGATTGCGCTTATGCATGTACTACACATTAAACTACAGCCATTGAGGCTGGTCAATGTTAGCCTTTGCGGCCAGTGATGGCACGCCATACAAAGAGCAAGATGACTGCGCCGAGGAGGGCAACGAGGAAGCTCCAGAGGTTGAAGCCGTTAAACCCAGTACCACCAAGTAGTTCGACGATCACACCACCAACGAGTGCACCGAGGATACCAACAACGATATTCCCAAGCGCTCCTTGAGTTTTGTCGGTTCCGACAATTTTAGAGGCGACCCATCCTGCGAGTCCACCAACAATGATCCATGTAATTATTCCCCAAAATCCCATACACTTCTCCTTTGTTTAAGGTTGTACTTTCTATTATACTCCCCTTTTCTTTAGCTGACAGCACATTGACATTTTATAATGTTTATGCTATAATTCACTCCGTTGCAACCCGACGACAGGAAAGTAGGACAATTGCATCCCATTGAGAATGCGCGACGCAAGCTGGGTTTCACTCAGCGAGAGGTCGCCGAACTAAGTGGCGTTTCCGTTGGCACGATCTACCAGATCGAGTCCGGCAAGAAGCGCTACAAGATCAACCTCAGAACGGCACAGCTCATCGAGGAAGGTCTGGATCAAACCGGACTCTTCTCCCTCGAGGAACTGAGCCACCTGGGTCGAACCCCTTTGACGGGACGTCCGATCATCGACATCCGCACCAAGGCACCTATCTGCCCGAAGTGCACGTTTGTCGTACCGCTCGTTGACATCCCCGAGATGCTCTCGACCTGCTGCGGCGTCAAGCTGACAGCATAACACCATGGCACCGAGCAGGGTGGCGCGAAGCTCTTTGAGCAACGCGCCACCCAGCCGGTGCCGGTTTACCTTTTGAATCAAAAACCGCCCCACAAAGGAGGCGGCTTTTTTATTGTGCGAGAGAATTACTTCTCTTCTTTTTTCTCGTCGACAACTTCACCTTCGACAGGTTCGTCATCTTTCTTTTCTGCACCTTCCGCAGGAGTTTCCTCGGCAGCAGCTTCGTACATCTTGGCACCGATTGGCATAATCGCATCGTTTAGTGCTTTGACTGCCGCTTCGAGCTCGTCTTTGTCTTCTGAATCTTTGTGCTTTTTCGCTTCTTCAACAGCATCGGTGATCACTTTTTTGTCGTCATCACTAATTTTGTCTTTGAATTCGTCAGGCATTTTTTCAGCTTGATAGATTGCGCTTTCGAGGCCGTTACGAGCATCGATTGCTTCACGCTTCTTCTTGTCTTCATCAGCGTGGAGTTCAGCGTCTTTTGCTGCTTTTTCAATATCTTCTTTTGAAAGATTGCCGCTATTAGAGATGGTGATTGATTGCTCTTTACCAGTTCCCTTATCTTTAGCAGTAACATTAAGGATACCGTTGGCATCAATATTGAAGGTCACTTCGATCTGAGGTACGCCACGAGGTGCTGGGGCTATACCATCGAGGGCAAATTTACCGAGTGACTTGTTGTCATTCGCGAGCTCACGCTCACCTTGAGTAACGTGAATCTCAACTTGTGGCTGGTTATCAGCGGCGGTTGAGAATGTTTCAGACTTGCTGGTTGGGACAGTGGTATTTCGTTCGATCACCTTTGTTGCGACACCACCCATTGTTTCGATACCGAGTGACAATGGTGTGACATCGAGAAGGAGAACATCCTTCACGTCACCGGCGAGGACTCCACCTTGAATCGCTGCACCGATAGCCACGACTTCGTCAGGGTTCACACCCTTCAATGGTTCTTTGCCAAAGATAGCTTTTACCTTTTCAACGACAGCTGGCATACGAGTCATACCACCAACGAGAACAATCTCGTCGATGTCAGAAGTTTTGAGGCCAGCATCTTTCAGGGCATTCTCGACAGGTTTTGCAACACCGTCAATGAGATCTTTTACGAGCTCTTCCAGCTTGCTTCGAGTCAACTTGTATTCGAAGTGCTTTGGGCCGTCAGCATCAGCCGTAAGGAATGGAAGGTTGATCTCTGTTTCGTTGGTTGCAGAAAGTTCTTTCTTTGCCTTTTCAGCTTCGTCCTTGAGACGTTGCATCGCAGCTTTGTCAGACTTGAGGTCAATACCTTCGTTCGCCTTAAAGACGTCGAGGAAGTGGTTTACGATACGGTTATCGAAGTCTTCTCCACCAAGGTGCGTATCACCATTAGTAGACTTTACTTCAAAGACACCGTCACCAAGTTCGAGAATTGAGACGTCGAATGTACCACCACCGAGGTCGAAGACAGCGATCTTTTCGTCTTTCTTTGACTCGAGGCCGTACGCAAGTGCCGCAGCGGTTGGTTCGTTGATAATACGCTTTACTTCGAGGCCAGCAATCTTGCCGGCATCTTTTGTTGCTTGCCTTTGTGCGTCATTGAAGTACGCAGGAACGGTAATAACCGCTTCAGTGACTTTTTCACCAAGGAAAGCTTCAGCATCAGCTTTGATCTTTGAAAGGATCATTGCAGAGATCTCTTCAGGACTATAATCTTTGTCACCTAGGGTCACCGCAACGGCGTCACCCTTTTTGACAATTTCATATGGCATGATGTCGTGATCTTTTTGAACTTCATCATCCGTAAACTTACGTCCAATCAAACGTTTTACACCATAGATAGTGTTTTTTGCGTTCGTGACGCGTTGACGTTGTGCAACTTGGCCAACGAGACGTTCGCCGCTTTTGTTAATAGCAACAACGCTTGGGGTGGTTCGATTACCTTCGGCGTTCGCAATAACTTCTGGTTTACCCGCAACCATGTACGCAACTGCACTGTTGGTGGTACCGAGGTCGATTCCAATAATTTTACCCATTTTTATACTCTCCTTTGATTAGAATGTGTGAACAATTTCTTATCTACTATTTTAGCACTCTCTGTGCGAGATTGCCAAGTACTCCTATTGTAATAAAGTTGGCACTCTCATGTCAAGAGTGCCAACATATAATTATCTATCCCGTTAAAACCTTGCTATACTAATAAGCATAATAGGAGTTACCACATGCCCCCAGTTACCCAACAACCGACACCAACCGAAAACCCAACGACCCCACCAATCGTTCCTCAGCCAGCAAGTTCAGCACAAAATGTTGGTGGTTTAAAACCTGCAACAAAAGAGAATGTCGATAAGCAAAAGAAAGTCGCTTTCTTTTTGTCTCTAGCGAGCCTCGGGTTACTCGTTCTTGGCCTCTTGTTCGGCTTCACTCTACCGTTTGCTGCAGTACTTGGTGCATATGCTCTATACGTCGGTATTCGTACAAAGACAAAGAAGTTAATAGTACTTGGTAGTATTGGCCTCGTTCTTAACTTCGCTGTGTACATCCTCGCCGTATTAACAAACTAGCCAGCAATAACCACATAGCCGATAACGGCGACAAGAATAGCACCGACCACGATCGCGGCCCATTTAAATGCCCATCGGAATCCTCGGAATACAACGTTTACGCCATTCTCTTTCAGTTTGTTTACCCATGGGTAAATGCCCGCTTTTTGTGCATCGGCAGCTGATAAGGCAACTCCGATAGCTCCGCCAGCACCAAGTGCTGCCATTCCTGTTTGCGAGAATTGGGCGTTATACTTCTTGTCAGCAATCTTGAAGGTGAGCATCACCGTTGATCCTATAACTTCTTGAATCTCACTTAACGCGACATCAAAAAGCACTTCGGTTGCTTGGTTTGTTTCAAAATTCATCTTGAAAAACTTGATGCGATTATCGGCTGTCCACTCGAGGAGCGCTGATTCGGCTCCGACAATGGTAATACCCGGTAAGTAATCGACGACCGCGTGGAGCTGTGCTACTTGATTCGTACTGGTTGCTTGTGTAGTTTCATTCATATATCTATCATAGCAAATTTCAATATTCCTATTGATTTTACAAGATGAGAGGATTATTATCATAAAGACTTTTTGGCGTCGCCAAGTAAGCGCAGTGAATCCGCTAGAGTGAAATCTTGCGGGTTTTCTATTTTTTCACGAGCAGGAGAGGAGTGACCTACGTGGTTACCCTGGAACAGCAAGACCAGCAACGCGACGAAGTGCAGCAGCGAAGGAGCCGTTTTGAACTGAGTGGTGACACTCAGCGAACACTCCACCTTCTCGAGGCAGCCCTTCGTGATGCGATGCACAGCAAGACACCAGTCTCATGGCTTCGCGGCAAAGGCAGGAAACACTACACCGCCATCGGGGTCACCAGTCAGAACGGCACGCGACCCTCGGGAGACTTCATCGATTCCGGCATCGTACTCGATGACAGTGGTCTGATCGAAGCATCCCTGATGGAAGCGCACGAGGTCCTCGTGCGCTGCGAGCCTCGCATTGGCGCACTCGTTTCAGAAGGAACGGATGCTTCGCGCTGCTTCACGATCGTTGTCGACCTCACCAGCAAGTAGCCTTCAGCACCTTCGGCACGTCGAAGTGAGCGGGGGGACACTTCTCCCTGCTCACTTCAACGAATATAAAAAGCACCCTTTGTTGGGTGCTTTCTTTTTTGATCAGCTTTTTATTGGCGAGTTACTTTGACCATCGCGTGACGAATGACATGACCATTTAAGGTATAGCCGGCTTGCATTTCTTCAGCAATCACCTCTTTATCGCCTGTCGCGTCTTCATCAAATTGAATTGCTTCATGGAAGTCAGGATCAAAAGAAGTTCCTGGTTGCGCATCGATACGTCCTAGATTGAGACTTTCGAGAGACTTTTCGAGGTGTTTCACGAGTCCCGCCACGCTCTGTACCCAACTGTTATCTTTGAGCTCTTCGGGTGTATATGCAATTGCTCGCTCAATATTATCAATAACTGGTAACAATTTAAGAATTGCCGATGCCTGTCCGTTATCACGAGCAAACTGCTTTTCTCCATCAACTCGTTTTCGATAGTTTTCAAAATCAGCTCGTGTCCGTTGAAGGTCAAGTGTCAGTTCTTCAACTTGTGCCTCGAGTGCTACTTCTTTTTTACTTTTTTTTGCTGTATCTGCCATCTTATAAAATCTCCTCTAACATTGCGCCGGTGTGTCGGACGAGTCGCATGACTTTCGCGTAACTCTGACGAGTTGGACCGAGCACCCCAATATAACTATTATCACTGTACGGCGAACGGAAACGACTAATAATCAGTGTCGCACCACTCGTCTTGCCAATCGGGTTCTCTGCCCCGATATACACGTTCAACGGTTCATTTGGCGCCGCTTCACGCAACCACGGCTCGAGATTATCGAGCAGGCGGGCGACTGCCTGCGCGTGGTTACCTTGCAAGAATTCTGGTTGCGAGAAAAGATTCCCGATACCACTCATATATAATTCGTCACCGATAGTGGCGATCCCCAGGTTTTGGGTGAGATCAACTAAACTATCCACCGCACTTCGAATCGCACGATCAGCACGGTCTGAATGGGTGTTCACGCGGGCTGTGATAGCCTTTGCGCTTCGATCAGGAAGAAGTTGTGGATCGTTAGCGTGGGACTCATTAAGGCTATTCACATAGAAGCGATAGCCTGTATCGGTCGGAACGCGTCCTGCACTCGTGTGAGGCTGTTCGATAAAGCCCATTTCTTCGAGACGCGCCATCTCACTTCGAATCGTTGCACTGGAAACCCCAAAGAGCTTCGCAAGCATGACGCTTCCTACGGGTGCGGCGATCTCGGCATGTTGCTCGATAATCGCGGCTAGAATTTGCCTTTGGCGTTCTGTCATAGATGTATTTTAGCGCTTTTTAGCACTCTGTGTCAATGAGTGCCAGTTAGACTGCTCGGCCACGAATCACGATAACAGTAATCACTCCGCCAATAACGATGATGATACTTGCGACAATAATGACTGCCGGGACAATTGAGTTATCAGAAGAAGTTTCTTCAGATGTTTCTGCGACATCTCCTGTTGTATCTTCAGGGTCGGCCACTGTCGTTGGTGTTTCAGTACTCGGTGTTTCATTATTGGTCGTCGTGTCGTCTCCGAGATCTGCTACAGCAACAGGAGGTTTGTTCGTTGATGGTTTATCAGATGATTGACCTGACCCGCCGCTTCCGCCTTGACTGTTATTTTCATTTCCTGAGTTTCCACTTCCACCAGTATTACCGCTACCACTGCCTGGAGTTTCTTCCTCATCGTCATCATCTCCGGGAACCACCACAACTAGTGCATTTCTTTGATAGGCACCGATGTCACAAAGTGCAGTATCCCGCTCAACACCTCGTGCATCATATGTTGCACAACGTGTCGCATCACCAGAAGCGAGCGCTTCGCTTCCATCAACAAGTGCCAAAGTCAGGACCTGTCCTGCGTTGCGACCATACCCAATCGAAGGGGCAATTGAACCGTTGTTCGCAAGTGCTGGCTCAACGAGTGTTGCAACGTCATCGACACCAGTAAATCCACTTCCACATGAGACATCTGACGAAATGCTATTATGACCCGTTACCATTGTTGTATCGCCAGGGAAGCCTTGGAAGGTACACTGCGCGTCACTGTCATTACCTGCAATAATACTGTTCGAGATAGTTGCATGGAGTCCTTCGTCCTGGCTGGCACTGAGCGTAAGGCCTGATCCGCGTCCAGAAATGATATCCTCAAGTGGATTGCCGACGATTGTTGAATTATTTATCGTCACTTCCGCTGGCAGCTGTGTTGCATTGCTATTAGCAAAGGCAACACCTCCATTTGCATTAAAGATGGTCGTATTAAGAATGGTGTGCTCAACTCCACCTTGAATCATAACTGCAGCATTATTTCGCTGAATCGTATTCGTCACTGTTACACCATCGAGCGTTACCTTATCGATATAGTAGGTGTAAATTGCCCCGTAACTTCCGTTAGCATTACCAACGTTCTCGATTTGAGTATTTTCTACAAGCAAGGTTGCCGTGCCAGGACTATTTGCATCAACTTCGATACCGCCGTCAAATTGATCTTTAATTATTGAATCTTTAATAACAACGTCGCCTGTCAGATCGCTAATATTCAAAGCTGGACCGTCATAATTTGAGATTTTATCACCCTGAAGTGTCAGTCGATCAAGGTATGCAGATTCGGTATCATCCAATTCAAGTACGACATTTCTGAAATAAATATCAGTAATAGTTGGACGGGCGCCGACAACAGTAAATCGATCACTCACTGTGCTTGTAATATCAATATTCTCAAGAGTAAGGTCATCTCCATATATATAGGCGTTCAGTTCGTCCATAACTGGAATAGAAACATTCTTAATAGTCGCATCGTCATATACCTGGTTCAGCGTGAAATCAGATTGAGAATCACCATTAAACACGAGACCGTCAATAAGTGACGCCTTCAAGTTAACACTATTAGAGCTTGCCGTAGTATTAAACACCAAGGCCTTCACTTCAGCACCTTCTACTGGGTTATTTAATGACACATTCGATGAACCGTTCATGATAAAACCGTCGATCTCATCAGTAGCCACATTGTTGCTAATACTGCCTCCGGTTTGGACGACATTAGTAACGCTCGTTGCGGTTCCGTTCATAAGGATGTTTGGATTATTCTCTTGAACTACATCATTAATCACCGTTCCTTCAGCGAACGTCAACGTGTTACCACCAGACTGCGGATCAAGTCCCGTCATCGTCACTCCTGAAACAAGACTATCTTCACCTACTCTTAGATCTATAGAATAGGTTGCGCTCATTGTCACGTTTTCAACCGTTGCCTCATCACCGATATTTACAGGAATGGATTGCTGCGCCAAGAGAGTTGACTCTTTCAGGGTCGTACCGCGACATGTTGCCGTACATTGTATTGGCGTCGCTGGAGTATTCACATCAGTTGTGTAGCCGGTAATGGTCGTATCGGTAATCTCTTTTGCTTGACTACCAATCAAGATATTCACAGGAATACTTCCTGATGAATCAATATTTTCGACTGTTTTATGTGACCCTACGATCGTAATGTACGCAGGTGGTCCGTTTGATGTGAGGGTAAGGTTCTTGATTGAAGTCGCTGTGTCTCCCGAAAAGGTAAATCCGAAGTTAGAGATAATCGTTCCGGCTTTGCTCTCACCTAAGATTGAGCCGTTATAGAGGTATAGGTCTGGAGCTCCACCACCCTGGAAACCGTAAGTACCATTAGGGAGATAGATAACATCGCCATTACCGCCACCCGCTCCACAGCCACCGTATGCCTGAGTTGTGTTTGAAGCGATAATTGCCTCACGAAGCGAACAGCCAGCACCAGCTGAGCCACCACTATTTTCATCATTTTCTGTTGTGACAGTCAAAGTTTGGGGGGTCGTGATGACAATCGAACCATTTGTTGGTCGAGCGCTCACGATATTAGATATATCGCCTTCACCGACAACGTTTACTGCGCTCACACGGAAGATATATTCGTAGCCGTTCGTGAGTCCTGTTACCGACTGAGCAACTGCTGTCGAGGCGCTATGGCTAAACTCACTCCAGTTTGCACCACCATCGAGACTGTATTCAATTTTATAATCAGTAATCGCTGAATCACCATTACTTGCAGGTGCGGTCCAAGAAAGGTCAGCGCCGCCATCAGTGGGTGTCGCCGATAAGTTTGTTGGCTGACCTGCGGTCCTAATAATCGAACCAGTATATACATAATCACTCGTTGCAGTAGCAGCAAGCTTCTTTCCGTCTGCGGAAAGCGCAACATCGGTCCAATCCTTAGTCCCAGCATCAACTTGCATTGACCAACTTGCCCCATAGTCGCTCGAGATAGCAATAGTACCACCCGGTTGCGCAATGGCGATACGGTTACCATCAGATGAAAGGGCGACCGCCGATGCATCGTCTTCTAGGTTTTCAATATCCCACGGATCGCTTTCGCCTTGCCTATAAATAAATAACTGGTCATCATTCGATACGACGACAAGCTTCGATCCGTCATATGAGAATGCTGCCGAAGTCCAATCACGATAACCAAAGCCACCTTCCCATGTTTGTCCCCCATCTCGTGATAACCATGTCCGTCCATCAAAGTATCCAGTGCTACTCGCCGCAACGATTGCGCTTCCGTCGCCTGATATTGCTACTGTTTTCCAGTTATCTGCCACGAGATATGTCATCAATGTCCATGTTGCACCGGCGTCGTTTGAGGTATACACTCGCCGATCAGCTCCACTCGCACCTGTTACAGCCGCGATCAACTTCATACCGTCAGCACTTGAATCAACGTCAGCCCATGCGTGAGAACCTGCATTTGTCCGAGCCGTCCAGTTGACGCCGCTGTCAGCAGAAGTGTAAATATTACCATTTACGGTCGCTGCGACTAAGCGAACACCGTCTGATGAAGAAGCGATCGACTTCCAATCACGAGAGCCTGAATTTGTTTGTTGAGTCCAGTTAGTACCACCATTTGTTGAGGTGTAAATATAGCCGGTCGCCACGGTTGCGGCGAGCTTGAGTCCATCTGCGCTCGAATCGATTGACGTCCAATCACGAGAGCCTGAATTTGTTTGTTGAGTTGATTGCCATAGACTCCATGTCGCTGCCTGTGTGGCGCTTCCGAAAAGATTAACGATACCGAATAATAACGCGAGCGTTACAAAAAAACTTCCCCCGACAATAGAAATCATCTTTCGTTTTGATAAAAGTGTATCTATCTGTTCTTTATATATGCTCACGAATCCCCCAACTTTGAATACTATGCCCAGTTTATCATAAGCACAACGGGGATGTATATGATTCTAGAGACTACTTTTCGCTAATCCAGCGACGATAGGCGTCAATAACAAGCGCAATTGATTGTTCGGCATTATTCTCGGCAGTATCGACAACTAAATCATAATTTTCAAGGTCATACGGGTTAACACCATAGAGACTTTCGTAACGACGCGCTTCACTTTCAAATCGAAGGGTTAATTGTTGTGCATAATCAACTGGATCAGAAGGGATATGTTCGTGCACCAATCGCTCCGGATCGGTATTAGCAATAATTCGCTGCGCAGCTATCTTCATGTCTAAATTAAGATACACTTTAAATGATTGCGGCATCCAGTGCCAAGCCATCCGTGAATCGATCACTATATCACTCTCGGTTGCTCCAATGTCACGAAGTCTTTGATCGACAGCGTGATCAATAGCAGCATCTTTTTCTGCGTGAGCATTACCTGACAAGAGATCGAGTCCTTGTTCTTTACTAATAGCCCGGAAAAGATCTCCGGAAGAAAAGTGCTGGAATCCTAGTTCAGCTGCGACAGCTTTAGAAGTGGTAGATTTACCGCTACCCGGCTTTCCAGCAATGGTAATAATAGGCGTACGTTCAAACGATGATGTTTCAGACATTTGAATTATTGTAACACCTTAATCTCTCTTTAGCATCACCGTAAATGCTTCAGACGGAATATCAACTTTTCCAAAACGTTTCATACGTTTCTTTCCTTTGGCTTGTTTTGCGAGCACCTTCTTCTTTCGAGAAACATCTCCACCATACAATCCAGTCGTGACGTCTTTGCGATAAGCCGAGAGATCGGCGCGAGCAATGAACTTGCCGCCGATGCCGGCTTGGAGCGCAACTTGGAAATTCTGGCGCGGTATCACCTCTTTAAGTTTATCGACAACGGTTCGTCCGAGCGATTGCGATTCGGTGCGGTGTGCCATGACACTCAACGCATCGACAATATTGCCTGCAACGTAAAAATCAACGCGCACCAAATCCTCGACGCGATAATCATCAAGTTCATAATTGAATGAACCGTAGCCACTGGTGATTGATTTTAATTGGTCATAAAAGTCGGTCAACAAGTTTGCGAGTGGCGCCTCAAAACTAATAAGGGCGCGTTCATCAATGTAACTCAGGTTTGTTTGGAGTCCTCGCTTTTGCACGATCAACTGAATCACTCCGCCGATGTATGATGAAGGAACGACGATCTCACCCTTGATCCATGGCTCACGAATTTCTTTCACACGACTCACATCGGGAAGTTCGCTGGCACTTTTGATATCAAGTTCTTCACCAGAGGAAAGAAGGACGTGATAGTCAGTCGAAGGGTTCGTAACAACGAGGTCAAGATTATACTCACGCTCAAGTCGTTCGCGAATGATATCCATATGGAGTAATCCAAGGAAACCGATACGAACACCAAACCCAAGGACTGGTGAGTTTTCTGGTTCAAATTGCAGCGCCGAATCGCTCAGACTTAATTTATCAACGGCATCTTTGAGCGCTTGGTATTCATCATTACTGACCGGGAAGAAACCTGCGTATACAAAAGGTTTGACTAACTTATATCCGGGCAATTGCGTGTCCGTATGAGAACGTTTCGTGGTCACCGTATCACCAACCCGAGCTTCGCGAGTAGTCCGAAGGTTCGTCACCACATAGCCAATCTCACCTGTTGT
>Ga0247804_10001022_pt1 | contig 12996 bp, 8 predicted proteins | sample UWRJL029104C1_FD_181142 | JGI IMG/M metagenome (GOLD analysis project Ga0247804, IMG submission 181142) | Plant litter microbial communities from Arlington Agricultural Research Station in Wisconsin, United States - UWRJ-L029-104C-1 | ecosystem: Environmental > Terrestrial > Plant litter >...
CTGAGCCATCAACGCATCAATAACCACCAGCGCAGCCATCGCTTCCACAATAGGTACAGCGCGAGGAACTACGCACGGATCATGTCGTCCTTTAGCCTCCAACACGCCATCAATATCCCCCTGGTAAGTAGCCGTCTTCTGAGCAACACCGATTGTTGCTGCGGGCTTGAATCCCACACGGAAGTAAATTGGCGCCCCGTTTGTTATACCACCTTGGATACCTCCCGAGTTGTTTGTTTTTGTTGTGAGTTTTGGCTTCAGAATGCCAATTCGCTCAGCGCCAGTCTGTGAGGCGCCAGTGGATTCTGGTGCTACGGGGGCGAGGACGAATGGGTCATTGTGTACCGAGCCTGGCACTTCACAACCACCAAAACCAGATCCGATTTCGAAGCCTTTGGATGCTGGGATACTGAGCATGGCATGGGCGAGCATAGCTTCGATTTTGTCGAAACATGGCTCACCTAATCCAGTGGGAACATTCCGGATTACACAGGTAACGGTACCACCAATGCTGTCATTTTTATCTCTGAATTCTGCAATAGTCTCCGCCATTTTATCACCAGCTTCTTTATTTGGGCAGCGCACAGGGATGAAATCGTCGACTTTTGAGCGGGTAATGGTGTTGATAAGTGAGAGAAATTCGGGGTTTGAAGATGGTGTTGGATAGGCGGCACTAGGGGGGAATTGATGAACACTTCCGACGGATGACACCCAAGCAACAATCTCGATGCCGTGCGCGAGACTCAAGTATTTCTCTGCGATAGCACTTGCAGCCACTCTCCCAATAGTCTCTCTCGCACTGCTTCTACCACCTCCACTACTAGCCTTAACTCCGTACTTCTCCTGGTATGTCCAGTCAGCGTGACTAGGTCTTGGATACAAATCCATAGTCGAGTTTCCGTAGTCTTTTGGTCGTTGATCTTCGTTCCGCACAAGCATTCCAATTGGTGTACCTAGGGTAACTCCGAATTCCGTACCAGACTGGATCTCAACTCTGTCTTTCTCGTCGCGAGGAGTAGTGAGTTTACTCTGGCCTGGTCGTCTTCGGGTCATTTGAGGCTGAATATCGGCTTCAGTCAATTCCATTCCTGGAGGCACACCGTCGACGATACATCCCACTGACTTGCAATGCGATTCGCCATAGCTGGTGGGTATGTTAGAAAGCACTTTATGAACCAATTAGAGGCTAGCTTACGTAGTGACCTTAAAGTAAGTTCCAAAAGTCGACATATTGATCTCGGGTTTGGTGGTTGTGGAACACGAGTTTTGTGAAATGTAGAAGTGAAGTTCGGTTTTATTCTATCAACACTTTTTCTCAGCCTGATGACTCCATCATATGGAGGGACGGAAGTCGGGCTTGGCGATGGTCCAAGCTTTACCTCCAAAACATTTAACCGACGACATCCAACATCAATATTTCCCTTTTCGTCAGTTGTTATGGCTCCTTCAAGAGGATTCTCTTATTTACTGCGTGCGCAAACGATATATCAATGCAGGCAGCTACCTAGGTTGTGCCGATATTCTAATTTAGCGAATGCGGCAACGGAATCCTCAAGAAAGAGCATTGTTTTGATTTCTAAAGCATCTGATCCCTACCTTAACCTCTCAATCGAACACTGGCTTCTCCAAAAAACACCCCCAGAATCCAAGGTTCTATTCCTCTATGTCAATCGGCCATCCGTGATACTAGGGCGGAACCAGAACCCATGGGTGGAAACAAATATTTCCCTGTTAGCTAAGGAGGGCATAGACCTTGTTCGTCGACGTTCTGGAGGAGGAACAGTTTTCCACGATGAACGAAACGTCAATTACAGCGTTATTTGTCCTACATCGATTTTTGATCGGGATTTACATGCGAAAATGGTAGTGGAGGCTCTGCACAGTGTCGCTGGTCCGCATACTAGAGTCAACAAACGACACGATATCGTGCAGGATATGAATGGGGAGGATCCAAATGAAAAGGATCCTTACATTGGTAGTCTGAGGCCGTTCAAGATTTCAGGCTCAGCTTATAAACTTACGCGGCTGCGGGCGTTACATCATGGGACTTGCCTACTCGGATCACCGAATTTAGGTAGCATGGGACGATTTCTGAAATCGCCTGCCAAAAAGTACATAACAGCTCGCGGTGTGGATAGTGTGCCTTCTGAGGTGGCAAATGTGGTGCCGCCACTGACAAACCAGCTCTTTATGGACACCGTTATTCAGCAATTCTATCAACTATATGGACAGGAGGAAGAGGAAATCGTGATTCCTGACACGCCTGAAGAAAGTCTCCAAGACAGTTTTGCTAATATACCAGAGATTTTGAATGGATATTTAGAGTTGAAGTCACCGGAATGGATATATGGGCAGACACCTCAATTCACGTATGAATTACGAAACGACATCCATCATTTTGAGTTTAGCGCTCGAAATGGGGTGGTAACTGAGGCAAAGATTCAATTAGGAGGCGATTTAGCAACAAAAGAGAAGCTGGAAGATGAAATTGTCGGGGATGTGCTGTATAATACCCAGGAACGGAGCAAAGAGCCCTGGACTGAGATGTTGTATGATAAAGAACCCGAGAAAGTACTCAACGGGATGTATCGAGCCACCTAGAACTTGTCACAACTTATAGAACAATTAATATCTAATTCGTGATCTAAGGAGTAACTTCGCGATGAGCCTGCTGTGGCGGTGACAGGAGGGGGTTGAGTAAACAATATAATAACCCTGTGTAGCCATTTCAGAAGTGGCTCGATATAATATTCAAGGCAATAACGTAGTTGACTTCGCCCAAGGCAGTATTTTGTCCAGTATTGTTTCCAAGTCTGGTAAATCTTTCACTACAGCAAGTTACTTCCCCAATGATCACCGATGGCCTGAAGATTACAATATGCGATTTATAACCGTCGAAAATTCATGTAATCAAGCGCAACATAACACAGAGCGTGCTTGGAGTTGTACTGACTCGATGCAAGCGACGGTGGTACAACAGAAGCTATCGACAGTATCTCTTATGATGAGACAGTCATTTAAATGTTTGATGCGGCGAGCTATTAAGTACATCTCTTCAAGTAAAATGGCCCAGGGGTGGGTTCTCGGCCTTTTTCGTGAGAATAAGAACCTGTTGAGGTTCTAAGTTTAATCTTCGCTAAACTATATATTGATCTTCAATGTTGCTCGACGTTCTGAGGAATGTCGTGCCAAGACTATGCTAAGCCCGCCTCGCCATTTAGTACGCGGCTGAAAACCTTACGACAACTACTAGACTTGGACCACTTCCACCATCCCTAAACATCAACTCTAGTTCTCAGTTTGTGGGTTTGAGCCTTTATAATTATAAAATACTTGAAGAAAAGAACAGGCAATTTGTTCTAAACGTGTGACATCATAGGCACCATTTTGTACCAACAGCCACCTTTTCCTGGCAAAACTTCAACATCACGGTTTTACCCATACAATAATTTCTAACCGTTGAAGATTACCTACCACCCCTAACGCACTTAAAATCATGGGTGGAGGTACCCATCATCCATCTCAATTAGAGGATGGAGTTATTGCGAGTAGTAAAGGCAACAAGTTCCTTCGCGGCATTGTTGACATGGGCAGGTGAGTCCTTGAACTCCCACGCTCAGCTTTCATCTTATTGACAACCCGAAGCAACGGCATCCGATTTTCCATAACTAACTTGGAGCCTCCTACGTCCCGTATTCTGCCCACCTTGATCTCGTACCGTCTCGACGTCAGCTTATATGAAGCCCAGTATGATGATGCAGGGAAAAAGGTTCCGATCCCTAAAGATATTATAGACGCTATCATCGCTGGTCTTCTTCGCTTCAGGATCATCTGTAAAGACCTTGATGTCCAAGACAAGAATATTCGAATTATTGCAACTGAAGCTACTCGTACAGCTGTCAACTCCTCCGAGTATCGCAGCGCAATCAAGAAAGCTACTGGACTTACAGTCGAGATGCTAGCTAAAGAAGAAGAAGGTTACGTTGGAGCTTTGGGTGTCGCGAGTGGGTTCTCTGATGTCAGTGGTTTAGTCATGGACTTAGGTGGTGGTTCTATGCAGATCACGTGGTTAAAAATGACAGACGGGAATGTCCAGGTTAGTGACAAAGGATCAGCCAGTTTTCCCTATGGCGCAGCAGCCTTGACAAAAAAATTGGAAGATTTGAGAAAAGGAAAGAGTGAGGAAGAAGGCGACGCAGCGGTTGCCGAATTGAGGGAGGTCATGAAAAAGCAATTCTTGACCGCTTTCAATGAGCTTGAGGTTCCCACTGATATGATTGAAAGAGCAAAGGAGGAAGGAGGGTTTCAACTGTATCTGTCTGGAGGTGGATTTCGAGGCTGGGGGTATCTGCTCCTGTATATGAACCAAGTTCACGGGCGGCATTACCCTATCTCGCGAATTAATGGATACTCCGCACCCAGAGCCAAGTTTGCCGATGTCGAACGGCTGAAGAAAGTCGCAAAGCAAGCAGAGAATATATTCCGCGTTTCTGATCGGCGCAGAGGACAGGTTCCCGCTGTCGCTTTCCTCGTTAACGTCCTGCTGGAAGCCCTTCCCTATGGGATAAGAGTAGCACATTTTTGTCAAGGTGGTGTGCGAGAAGGTGCATTGTTCAGAGAACTCGATCCTAGCGTTCGAAATGACGATCCCTTGGAGGTGGCCACTATGGAATACGCCACGCCATCTGCTGAAGAGATTGGCGACCTCATTGTAGCTTCCATTCCAAAGCCATCCAAGACCGGTGGCCGAACATTTCCAGAAAGCATTAGCAAGCATATCATGCATGCCTTTGCCAATGTTCTATATGTTCACATGCCATCGACGAAAGAAACGGCATCAACAAGCGCTTTGTATAGCACAACTGCGGGCTTACTATCAACTGTACATGGGGTCTCTCACGACGCACGTGCATTACTTGCTTTGATGCTCGAGGAGCGTTATGATGGTGAACTTCCACCACAAGAGGCAGAGTTCAAAGTCTCCCTGCAGGAAACACTTAGTCCTGAGGAGGTCTGGTGGACCCGATATCTGGGCGCTGTGGGCCAGCTCATCAGCAAGGCTTATCCCGCAGGCGTGATCAAGCGTTCCCGTATGAAGATAGATGCAGAATGGGCTAGTGGCTTTGGAAAAAACAAAGACAAAGAAGGGCTGCGCCTGATTTTGTCCATCGCCAAGGTGGAGAATGATCCGATGATGTTGAAAGAGGCGTTGGAAGAGAATGCTCAAGATATCAAAAAGGTAGGCAAGCAAAAGAATTGGATTGGAGGACGAGAAGGGTGGGGAATGGCTATTAATATCAAGATACGCGAAGTCAAAGAGCTAAAGTGACCCTCTTCAAGTGCTGGTACTTGAAGACTTAAAATTTGGGTGGGCATTTGTCATACACGCTCAGGGCTTCACGCAACAGTACTGTACAATAGATAGTTATACAATTCAACCTGCAGTGCGTTGGACCTGTTAATCTCTGAAATTCAAACAACGGCGCATAAGAATCAATGTCTTGGTAAATCAAATGCATGTGTTAGCATATATCTATTGTTCGCTAAACAGAAGTAAAAATGGGTATTTGTTTATAGCACTCATGAACGACGCAACTCTACCAACTTCTCCATTTGAGCAATCCAGCCCTTTGCAAAAGTTTCATCCGTGAATCTTTGCGCGGACTCGCGCGCCCTTAATCGCCAGGCTAATTTGTCCTCTAATCCTAGGGCTTTTTCAAAGCCTTCTGCGAACTCTGATGACGTTGTAGCGTGAAAACCTGTTTCGTTAGATCTGATCGACCAGACTGGTTGAAAGAGAAAGAGAGCTTACCTGTTGGTGAACCATTGATTTCAATCACAATATCACGTTTCGGTCCCCCACTATTATGGACCACAGATATAAGACCAGCGGCCTGATACTCCACGACACCAATACCGAAATGTTCATTCCACATCCCATTGACACCAACACTTGCTCTGGACAGCCAATCCAGGATCTCAGACCACTGAGCATCTAGATGGAACTCAACGCTGTCCTTAATCTGCAGTTCATTTGCGAGCAAGCGTAACTCGTATACTCGTTTCGAGTCTGAGTCATCTCTCACGCTTCCTATCAATATCAATCGTGTATTTTTGGAAGCTGGAGTTTTTGTTGCCATAAACTCTGCAAATGAATTCAAAATCAGGTGATGGTTCTTTTCGGGTCGAAATTGAGCGATGTAGAGTAGTGCTTTCTCGCGCTTCTTCTCGCTTGAAGCAGTTATCTCGACTGCTTTCTCAAGCTCTTCAACCGCAACTGGGGGATACACAGTGACAGGGGTTGACTTCCCCAACTGCTGTCGCCATTCGCCCCAAATTGATGTGATGTGCTCCAATGTCCACGTTGAATTAGTCATGACAATGTCAATGGATGCTCCAACCCATGAATAAACCATAGCAAAAACCTGCCAATATAGCTTCTTCCCGGCCCCATATGCACCCTTGCCCTTACCGGCATTGACGCCCTGACTTCCTGTAGCAGAGTCAGGGTCAAGTGATTGCAGCATATCAGTGGAAATCGTGGGATAGTGAACATAAGCCTTATGATGAATTAGTTGAGGTCCCAATAACAAATGCTGTAGTTTCCAACAGCGAAATTGGAATGATAGCACTTACCCCTGTAGGGATATCTGGAAACAAGATCTTTGAAAATGCCAACGAAAATGCATAGCCCATTGTGTCCACGAAGATGTCCGGTGCGAGCAGAGAGAAAGCGTCCCATGCTAACACAAGGGATCCGAATGATTGACCAAGGAGGGTGAAACGTGGCCAGGATGATGCGAGTACCCATGAGCGGGTTGTGAGGTATAGGAAGGTTACTGTTGGAGCATATAGATCGATATTGAAACGATCCTACGATTAGATGTATTTCAGCACTTGATCAAACCAGGAAATATGCTTGAGGAATTCTCAGCATAAAACTCACTTTCACTCTAGCAAGAATAGCCGCTTTGTCAACGTCGTGATCCCCAGTGTAGACTATGCATTTGGAGTTGGGCCAACGTTTTTGTGTAGCACGAATCGCTGCCCAAAGAACTCTTTCACCACCTCCTCCTGCATTGCTGAAGAAATTTAGTACTGGCCAAATAGTAGCGCAGACTGCTTACCAGAAAGGATGGAAGAACCCAACTATACCATCCCAATTAGCATCCTCCTTGTTGGCTTTGTTCTTTGTCGTTTCTCCAACATAAGAATCTACATTCTCCCACTCGTCGCTTGCCCTTCTGCCGCGCTTTGCTTTAAACTCCTTTTCATCTGCATCTACCAGATCCAGTATTTGTGCCCTTCTACCTGCTGTCTTCTTCTTGAGGTAATATCCAACTGCGCTTCCGAGTTTGAAGAAGAGCTTAGGACCGAATGAAATAGCTACCATAGGGATACTGGCAACAAGCAGAGTAATTAAGATTGTCACCCACATCGAGCCAAATGTCCAGGTACCACTGTCACCTGGTGGTTTATGCAGCGCGGTCATATTGGTGTTAAGGTCGTGTTGATGGGTAGATTGTTTCGTATGCTTCATATGTTTCTGCCGGCAAGGTGTCCATGGCCTCGGCTAATTGGGAAGCGGTGACAGCCTTGCAAGGGTAGGTACAAAGGTGGTGTTGATCTTTTGGTGCAACAAATGACAGTACCCACAAAAGGCTTCTTAGTGACATTGAGCTCCTAGCAGCCTTCTCAGTTTACTAATTATGTCCTCCAGATAATGCCACAGATCTGAAGCTATATATTCAACAGAGAAAGAAATTGGCCCTAATCGATGGCATTAATCCTCCGTGGGAAGCGAACTGGACTTCCCAACCGACCAAGCGCATCTGCACTCTTTCTCCAGCTCCCACCGAGCTATCGATCGTTTCATGCATCACCTCGGCCACAATTCGTCGAACAGGTCATTCCTATAGCATATTCAATTATTGATGGGATACACTCTACAACTGGTCTTTCATGGGCATACACGCTTCCCCTTTCAGCGTTTCTCATTCGAGCTACTTTTGTCCTCCCAGTGTCGATCTACAGCCGCCTCAATATCAAGAAGCAGGCTGCATTGGCACCTTTAATCAATACATGGCAGCATCCACTGAGAAAACAGGTGATGCAAGAGATAGCTGCAAGCGGAAAGGTAGCGCACCCGGCGCGAGCACATGTAACTTTGTTACGCAAAACGAAAGAGAAGAGGGACGAACTCTACAGACGTTGGGACTGTCCAAGGTGGAAAACTTGGTTGCCTATTCTGCAATTACCAGTCTGGCTTACCGCCATCGAGGCTATACGAGAGATGTGTGGACAAAAGAGTGGATTGCTGGGTATGGTTTTCAGGACCAAAGTCGATGGTATTGCCCAAGTTCTACCGGTGGAAGAATCATTCGCTACAGAAGGCATGCTTTGGTTTCCGGACCTCATGCTGTCTGACCCGAATCTGATACTGCCTTTTATTTTATCTGGCACAATATACCTTAATATTTCTAGAGGTTCTGGCAAAAACATTGTTCTGCCTTGGCAGAGAGGGCTCGACCGAGCGCTGAAGCTTGTAGCTTTGGCAATTGGACCCTTGACCCTAAATATACCCAGCGGGATGTTACTGTACTGGATAGCTTCCAGCTCATTTGCCTATGCACAGGCTACCATTCTGGAAAAGGCAATACCTTTAAAGTCAGCATCTGTAATTCCTCTCAAAAGCAGTGAGGGGGGAATAGATAAGGAAGCATTTGTTCATCTGGCCCCAATATGGCAAGCTAATAGGAAGCCAAATGGGGGTCCACCAAAGGAATGAAAATAGAGCTGTGAGTATTTGAACTATAGTTTCAATAGACCTAAGAGCAATAGATTTCTCGGTGGCACGCATAGCTTACAGAAAAGCATTTGCAGCCTTGTGTCTCATATTGGTGTACATTGGCAATAATTTACGTGATGTGAGCTATCTAGACATAGCGGAGATGAGCATCTCAACTTACCAAATGGTGGATCCTTGGGAAGCAACCTCGCTTTGCTCAATAAAGCTAATATAGCAAATATATTGTCTCGTAAAACATATTTAATGGAACATAGAACTAAAATCTGACAAACCCAGCCGCGTATTGCTATTGTTCAGCTACTATACACCTTCCAGCCAGAATGATGGTGAATACTCACGTGATCGTTGTCGGGTTTTAAGTGGTTCGCGGTCGCGTTGTTATGCGCTAATCTCGGTCTAGTTGACAAAGCAGCAGGGGGCACGCGCTTTTGTCAGGCACGCGTAAAGTACTTCAGAAACATTTCCTCCCTCCCTCATCAACATCACTCAACTTCTACAACATAATCCCACCCCGCTTCTGTACTTCCTTTTCTTGTGCAGCTACACGAAAAGAGGTTAATTGATCAAGACAATCAACAGACAAGCTCAGGAACCTACGTTCTTCGAACTTAATTACTCTTCGCCTCTCTATCACATTGCTATCATGTTTGTGTGGAAACGCGGTAAGCACATTCGGGCTCTACACAAGTCATCCAGCAATTAAGCATGCTAACTCATACCTAGATGGCCGCAAGGAGCGCGTCCAGTTTGATAAAATCACTGCTCGTGTGTCCAGACTGTGTTATGGCCTTGATGCCGAACACGTCGATGCCGCAGCCATTACTCAGAAGGTCATATCCGGTGTCTACCAGGGAGTCACCACAATAGAACTCGATAACCTCGTAAGTTTCTATCCTATTCCGTGTACACATCGCTCTATCAATACTCATTCCCTTTCCAGGCCGCAGAGACTGCTGCATATATGACGGTCACACATCCCGACTACGCCATCCTCGCTGCCCGTATTGCAGTCTCCAATCTCCACAAGCAAACCAAGAAGCAATTCTCCACGGTTATTTCAGACCTCTATCACTATGTCAACCCAAGAAATGGCAAGCTCTCGCCCATGATCAGCAAAAATACATACGAAACCATTATAAAACATGAAGCAGAGCTGAACTCTGCTATTGTATATGATCGGGATTTCAATTACCAATACTTTGGCTTCAAGACACTTGAGCGCTCTTACCTTCTCCGCCTTGATGGCAAGATTGTCGAGCGTCCTCAGCACATGATTATGCGAGTTGCCGTCGGAATTCACGGTGAGGACATTGAGGCGGCTATTGAGACGTACAATCTCATGTCCAACAAATACTTCACGCACGCATCTCCCACTCTCTTCTCTGCGGGTACCCCACAAGCCCAGCTTTCATCGTGCTTCCTTATTGATATGAAAGAGGACAGCATCGATGGTATCTATGACACCTTGAAGACTTGTGCCATGATCTCCAAGAATGCCGGAGGTATTGGATTGAACGTCCATCGAATCCGTGCAACCGGAGCCTATATTGCCGGCACGAACGGAAACTCGAACGGTATTGTTCCTATGCTCAGAGTCTTCAACAACACTGCCCGATATGTTGATCAGGGCGGTAACAAGAGACCCGGTGCTTTTGCGATCTACCTTGAGCCTTGGCACGCCGACGTTTTTGAGTTCCTTGATCTCCGAAAGAACCACGGAAAGGAAGAAGTCCGGGCTCGTGATCTTTTCTACGCTCTCTGGATCCCTGATCTCTTCATGAAGCGTGTTGAAAAGAACGGAGAATGGACTCTCATGTGTCCCAATGAATGTCCTGGACTTGCAGATGTCTATGGTGATGAGTTCGAGGCTTTATATGAGAAGTATGAAGCCGAGGGTAAAGGTCGCAAGACTATCAAGGCACAGAAGCTTTGGTACTCAATTCTCGAAGCTCAGACGGAGACTGGTAATCCTTTCATGCTGTACAAGGATGCTTGCAACAGAAAGAGTAACCAGAAGAATCTCGGAACCATCAGAAGTTCCAACCTGTGCACTGAGATTGTCGAGTACTGTGCCCCAGATGAGGTGGCTGTTTGCAATTTGGCTTCTATTGCTCTCCCTACCTACGTTGATGCTGCCAACGGAACATACGATTTCCAGAAACTTCACGATGTCGTTCAAGTCGTGGTCAGAAATCTTAACAAGATCATCGATGTTAACTACTACCCGGTCCCAGAGGCACGCAAGAGCAACATGCGTCACAGACCTATCGCCGTTGGTGTTCAAGGTCTTGCTGATGCTTTCCTTGCTCTTCGATTACCCTTTGACTCACCCGAAGCCAAGCATCTCAACAAGCAAATATTCGAGACGATCTACCATGGTGCCCTCACATCTTCTGTTGAGCTTGCTAAGCTGAATGGCACTTATGAGACATACGAGGGTTCTCCGGTGTCTAAGGGAGAGCTCCAGTATGATATGTGGGGTGTTACTCCGACCGACCTCTGGGACTGGGATGGATTGAAGCAGCAAATCAAGCAGCATGGTGTTCGCAACTCTCTTCTCGTCGCTCCCATGCCAACAGCCAGCACAAGTCAGATTTTGGGTTTCAACGAGTGCTTTGAGCCATACACGTCCAACATCTACTCTCGTCGTGTTCTTGCTGGAGAATTCCAAGTCGTCAATCCATGGCTTCTTAAGGATCTGGTTGATATGGGACTCTGGTCTGACAATATGAAGAACCGCATCATCGCTGATGGTGGTTCCATTCAAAACGTCCCCAACATCCCAGCTGACATCAAGGCCTTATACAAGACGGTTTGGGAAATCTCCCAACGCACAATTGTTCAAATGGCGGCTGATCGTGGTGCTTTCATTGATCAATCCCAATCAATGAACATTCACATGAAGGACCCAACAATGGGCAAGATCACTAGCATGCACTTCGCTGGTTGGAAGCTTGGTCTCAAGACCGGCATGTACTATCTCCGAACCATGGCTGCATCGGCCCCTATTCAATTCACCGTTGATCAGGAAGCTCTCTTGGTAGCTGATACCAACATTGCTCGTGAGCGCATCACGAAGAAACGTCCGTCAGCTGGATTCATTGGTCCAGCAACTCCAACAAACGCAGCTCCTCGTCCAATGTACGTCAAGCAACTGTCCGACACCAACACCAACACCGCACCAAATGGTATTCCTACCCCCACAGCTACCCCACCCCCAGGAGCCGAGTCTAGGAAATTCTCTCCTAATGCTCTGCTCGCAACTGCCACCACCAAGTCATTCAAGGCTGATGTTTCTGAAGGCGAGAGTCCTAAGTCTCTACCTACAGAGCCTGCTGTCGCACCACCTAAGGAGGAAGAACTTCTTGAGCCGACTGTGAAGAAGGTGCAGCAAGATGAGGACACTGCTGGCAAGAGCGAGGAGCGTGAAAATGATATATATGCTGATGCCGTGCTAGCTTGTAAGTCTACCCTCCATATTCTCCTCTTTACAGGTACTAATATCTTAACAGGCAGCATCGAGAACAAGGAAGAGTGTATGATGTGCAGCGGTTAGGTTACGAGTTATAATATATGAAATGGATGATGAAGGATACAAGGATGCATGCTCACGCTTCATATTTATTTTTGACGATAGTCATATGTTTTGTTTTGATATGCTTTTACTCGGGCGTTGGACAAGTTATTGGGTCTGGTCATTAATACACCTTCATCTTTGCTGCATTGATTGGATGGGGGCGGTAGGAAAGATTGCGCACTAGGAGGGGAGGCTCTTTTTGTTGATACGTACGTGCTTGGTAATAGGTCAACACAATATTTCATCTACTGGTCCTCCTAACTCTGATGTGATTTTATTTTTATTTTTAAATAATGCATTTGATGATTCAAATGTAGTCTTGAAGTGAAGGGTAACCAGGTAAGCGGTTTTCTATTCACGGCTCTTAAATCTACATGTCTCAACACCCCGGCTGCAAAAGGGTATTTGTTAATGACCCCTAGCCGGTCTTTGTGTCGGGACAGACTCAGGCTGCAGTTTGAAACCGGGAGAAGGCATGTAATGCTATATTTAAGTATAGTATTAATATTTTTCACGTATGGGGATGTGGTAACAATGCGTATGGGATAAAGTTCAAGTATTATTCAATTCGAACAGGAATTTGAGAGAGAGAGAGAGACAGCGGTGATTG
>Ga0247804_10001023_pt1 | contig 12994 bp, 13 predicted proteins | sample UWRJL029104C1_FD_181142 | JGI IMG/M metagenome (GOLD analysis project Ga0247804, IMG submission 181142) | Plant litter microbial communities from Arlington Agricultural Research Station in Wisconsin, United States - UWRJ-L029-104C-1 | ecosystem: Environmental > Terrestrial > Plant litter >...
CGGTAGCCACTGATCTAATGAAGCTTGGCCAAAGATATTCAATCATTCTGAAACCAGATGCAACTAGGTTTCGATATATTTTGAAGTTACTTCTATCTATCTAGCATGGAGATGTCACCTCTAACTATTAGCACTATCAATCCTATCATTACAGGGTTTGCCCCTGACCCGTCGATTATCCGTATAGATGATACCTACTTCCTCGTCACATCCAGCTTCCATCTCTTTCCTGGCTTACCAATATATGCATCCACAGACTTGATCTCTTGGAAACACATAGGTAAGTTAATTTTGCGTTGCTACTTTACTCACGGTGTGTCTGCTGAGATCTTTGACAGGAAATGCGATCCAGCGCCTTGGCCAGCTTAGCCTCAGAAAGTCTCAAACGCAAATATGGCCACCAACCGAGAACAGCGAAGGCATGCTCTCTACTGGTGGTCTTTATGCACCCACAATTCGTTATCATAACGGCACTGTTTATATTGTCTGCACTAATGTCATCCGTGTTGAAATGAGTTCTGAATCTCCCATAGCCGATAACACGGAAAATTTTATCATCTCAACGCATGATATTTGGTCTAACAAATGGAGTGACCCCATATATTTTGATTTCAACGGTATAGACCCCAGTATCTTCGTTGATGATGACGAAAAAGTGTACATACACGGTTCACGATCACCAGGTCCAAGCACCGAAATCGACATGTTTCAGATTGATCTTAGCACGGGTAAGAAACTATCAGAACAGAAGAAAGTATGGGGGGGTACGGGAGGAATTTATCCCGAAGGTCCGCACCTCTATAAATATAATGGTTTCTATCATCTAATGATCTCGGAGGGCGGCACGCATAGTGGCCATATGATTACATGTGCCCGATCTAAAGTCATTTGGGGGCCGTACATTGGATTTGAAGGCAATCCAATACTGACTGCCTGGAATACAGATGAAGAAGTACAATTCACTGGTCATGCTGACTTCTTTGAGGGGAAGGATGGAAGGTGGTGGGCTGTTTGTCTAGGAGTGAGGTTGGACGAAGGACGAATTGTTATGGGAAGGGAGACCTTTCTGACAGCTGGGAGCTGGTCTGGTTGTGGGTGGCCTAGAATTGATACAGTGAAAATGAGTCCTGCAGCAGGAATTGAGCTCTCATGGGAGAAGAAACACTCGTCACTGATTTCTGCACCTGGGGTCGATTATCTGTATATCCGTGATCCGACCCTTTCGAACTTCGAATTCTCACCTGATGGACATAGGATTACACTTACTGCTACAGAGAATGACTTCGATCAATGGAAAAATCCTATTACGTTTGTTAGAAAGCGCCAACGAAACTTGATTGGACAAGCAACTGTGGTCATGACAATCTCTCACAAGGCGAACAATATCAACTTACAGTCAGGAATGGCGTATTATAAAGACGAGTATCGATACATGAAGCTCTACTACGACCATGCGGCATCTGAAATAGTCCTTCAGGTTGTGAATAGAGCGAAGGCATTTTGTCGAGTGACTAAACGTGGAGTGAAGCAATCTGGCAGCTAATCTTTCCGTATCCAGTATACACCACGTTCTTATGTATTCTCGTACAATATGGGGCAGAATTGGTTGTCTTTGGAACCTTTGGACACATTGATTTTGTCTGGACTTGACTTTGTAGGACCTGTAATCGGAGTTTTTGCAATTGGGGACGCAGACAACTCGAAAGTTGTTTGCAACGACTTAGAGATATTATGATATCTATTTTACCTTCCCAATGTCCTTTATATACACCAAGGCGATGCTTCTTACTTATAGCTATGTTTATGGGTTAATCACTCATGCCTCGGTGCCCATGTGTGGACTTGCGCAAATAGCAAGAAGTGCCTCGGTTATGGTAAATATACTGAGCCAGTGTAGGAAGAAGCACCCGCTTGCACGACCATCGTTCTGAACTCATTCAATTGAAATATCTAGAGAAGATTTGAATTTACAAAATATGCAAGCTGCATTATGTGAAATATAATAAGGAACTAATAGTGTAGCCAATTTAAGAGGGCAGAATGATTAATATTGGCAAATGCCTTGTGGAAGTAGCCTGTGAATCTCGAACCAAGCTCATCCTGACTCGTTATTTAGCTTTAAGTTTCCTTGATATGTATTAGCCGGCTTGGTATCTTGGTATGAAAGCAGATTGGAGGATTTGCATTCTTCGGGCTAAATGGCAGGTAAGACCTCCTCGCATCTCTGGACCCATCTATGATTGACTTTGCTTTTCTAATCTCTCGCACCCGTAAGAGACAGCAAAATTAATATCAATAGACACTGTTTTATGTTTCACTTACAGAACTGACAATACTACTTTGGGGATACTGATTTTTATTCTACAAAGTTACAGATATTTGCAAAGGCAATGAGTTTTCTTTTTCTGACAGGGTGTATGACAATGTAGAGATATAGAAGCCTTCAAACTTAAAACTTACTGTAACGCTATCCTTAATTAGAGAAGATTACACTCACTTAGCCAATTAAGAGAGACCCAAGGCCCGGGATGTTGGTACTATAACTCAGGCTAATCTAATAACCACCCCCGCACCATTTGAACTTGGCACCTTAGATACAGTCTTCTAGTCTCAATGAAAATACTTGGAATTCCAGGCCTATATTATTTATAAAGCAACAACATTCTGCACAGTTTCCACCAAAAAGATTTGTTCGTTCTTCTATTATAGAGTATCTTAACATGGGTTTCCTTCCGAAGCTCCCTAAAGTCCACCAAGATCCAGCATTAAAGCCAGTCCGTCCACCTAAGGGACACTTCTTTTTTGCTGGCCGGAGTTTCGCACGAGTTCCCATCTGGTCAAACCCAAAGTTACGACGTTTATATATCTATATAGTAGTCCTCATTCTCACAAATACCGCAAATGGCTTCGATGGCTCTATGATGAATGGTCTTCAAACCCTCAAGTACTGGCGCGAATACTTTGACAACCCGGAAGGTTCGATCCTTGGTCTTTTTAATGCCTCTATGAGCCTGGGCTCCTTGATCGGCCTCTTTTTCGTCCCTTATCTCGTTGATCGATGGGGAAGGAAAATTGGAGTAGTGCTTGGGTGTTTGGTAATGTTGTTGGCTGTAGGTCTTCAGACAGGGGCGAAAAACTTTGGGATGTTCGTAGCGGCGAGGCTCCTGTTAGGTTTTGGTGACTGTATAGTACTCGGGGCAGCTCCCCTTTTGATTACTGAGATTGCACATCCTCAAGACAGAGCAATTCTAGTGACATTGAGTGGTGCAAGTTATCACTCAGGGGCATTCATTGCCAGCTGGACTACATATGGGACTTTGCAAATTCAGGTAAGCAACATATCATTAGGTACTATTTGAAGTGCAAGCTAATACTTTCTGTAGAGTGATTGGTCATGGCGATTGCCAAGTCTCTTACAATCAATCTGCTCAGCTATCATTCTTGTTATGATGTGGTGGATTCCAGAAAGTCCTAGATGGTTGATAAATAAAGATCAGCCAGAAACTGCTCTCAGGAATATTGCTCACTACCACGCAGATGACAATGAGCAAGATGAGCTAGTTCAACTTGAATATACAGAGATCTGTACCGCAATCGCTCTTGATAAGCAAGTTGACCGAAATTCGTGGCTGGACTTAGTTCGCACTAAAGGCAATCGGAAGAGAATAGGAATTATTACAGCAATCGGTTTCTTCTCTCAATGGTCTGGAAATGGTCTGATCTCCTACTATCTTCATCAGGTCATGAATGATATGGGAATCACTAACTCTAGGACACAACTTGGTATAAATGGTGGTCTAAAGACTTGGGGCCTTATTGTTAACATTTCCATGTCATTCTTTGTTGACCGAGTTGGACGAAGACCAATTTATCTTATATCTACCATCGGAACTCTCTTTGCTTTCACTATTTGGACCATAATCTCGGCACGATATGCAATAGCACCCAAAGATGGACTCGGGGCAGGCTTTGTTTTTATGATCTTTGTTTATGGAACATTTTACGATTTCAAGTAAGCTCCCTTTCAGAAAATATTAAGCGCTTGATCTAATGTACCTCATTTCAAATAGATCCGGAATCATGGCCTCATATACTACGGAGATACTTCCGTATGGGATTCGTGCTAAAGGATTTACTTGGCTTAACTTCTGTGTTACAGCTGCGCTCTTTTTCAACCAATATGTCAACGCGATCGCGGTTCAAGCACTTGCTTGGAAATACTACCTATTTTATTGTGTCTTCATCGTTTTTGAAGTAGTTATTATTTACTTCTTCATTGTTGAGACGAGATATACTCCTTTGGAAGAAATTGCCAAGTTCTTTGATGGAGAGGATGCGGTGGATATTGCAGAAATTACAAATTCAGAGGTCAAGGAAATTGGTGGTCATACCAAAGAAAAGGAAGGAACCACTACACAAGTTGAGCATGTTGTGTGAAGTAAAGAAATTGGATTGAAATCTTGCTGTTATCGTTGCTCAAGTATATGAACTTTATAGGAAAATAAACTGTACACATTTACCTGGGATGTTCACCTTTGGTTTGAATACTCGTTAAAGTCTCGTTCCTTAGTCTATGCCAACCTCGTGTCAAATTGAGAGGGTTTTACGTTACAATTCAAGGAGGCATTTTGTCTTCTGAGATCTTTGTCACCTTATTTAAAGGATATTATCACAAACTTTGATTTCCCGACTCACAATCTACCTTGAACTGCACATCTTAATGATCTCAAAATTTCACTAGACGAGCATGTGACTACATTGAAACAGACCAGGGTTTTACACCAAGATCTAATCCTTTCCAAAGGAATTGCATGCCCTGACTGAGGCTATTTGCATCAAGATTTCTCGAGCTAATAGTAGCACTGAAATCTCGCATTTCTTTCATGAATTTCGCTACTGCAGCCCTTGTTTGACCATTCATACAAGTGAGCATCGTCTGATCATCAAACATATGGACAAGTGTACGGTTGCTTCCCTTTAGTAATGGACAAGCGAACAGTCCACCACTAGCAAGTTGAAGATTTTGTCAAGTGGCGGCAAGTATGAAGCAATATCAACGGCATCTTTAGCTGTAGGAATTTCTTGGCGTAAAGCTAAAGGATGGAAAAGCAAGGTATCAGATACTGCAAGTATTTGATTTGTGTTTACAGTATTATGAGACAGAGATACCAAATGTGCCTAAATTATTGGTAAGTTTGAGCTTTCCGTGAAGTTGGTAAATATACTGACGATATGTGTTAGAACATCTATGAGATCCTCAATTCTTGTAATTGTTGGGAAGTCTCTAGCTGCTGCTGAGCCCCGAGCTTCTTTACCTAAGCTTGGAGTTCTGTGTTTGCTTTAATCATGGTGTCAGTAGTATAGTATGATGCAACAAAGCTTTCCATGAAAGCGCGAATTGATGCATATATAACTGAACCGTCTTCGAAGAATAGGAATGACGGCAATTCATGTCCAAGGGTAGAGTTGATTAGTCCTCGGTTTTCTAGGTTTGTCATGAAATGGTTTGCGCGGAAGCGACCTTGTTCGCCATTTGTATACAGTTTCGAAGAGTATGACAGGGACTTCAGACCACTGTATGGGAAGACTTGGTCAAATACTATTCCTGTTATTAATAAAATTGAGTATAAGACTTAGAGAAGAATACGGGACGCCTGAACCAGAGCAAGCGGTGGTATGCCAAAGACCTGGTACTATTACAATATGTATTATTAGCAACGAAAAGTTAAGAGCAATACTGTTGCAACTTACAGCGATTGATAAAATTGAGTACCGGATGGTTGTCACTGAGCGTCCTAATAGCGGCCATGTATGGAATTTGCACAACCTCATGATTACTAGCGACGTGAGATGTTTGGGCAAAGTAGAAATCATCGACATTGGACATATTTTTGCTAGTAGCCAATCATTGTGAGTATCAAGTGGCGTTAAAATCAAGGTAGTCCCCTCAGTTGTTATTGGATTGAGGTTCATCCTAAAGTTTAAATCCCTTGCCCTTGCGGCGAGTATAGGCTGGGATAATTGGACTATAGTGATTGTAGTGGTAGGTACAGATAGGGTCCGAGAACAAGAGCGCGGGCTAATGAACTGCTTTACAGGGTGTGACGATGGATGCAGCTGTTGGTCAATATTTAGGTATGAGCAAAACTAACTGAATCTTTCAATTTCTTTAACAATGTAATAGCTGCACATTTTGGGCTAGGAAGGGATGCGTGGAAAGTATAATTTGAACATCAGGAGATAGTTTTCAAGGCAAAATAATGAAAACTCCCATTCTTATCCTGGCCAAAATACTTACATTGGGAAGGCTTTCTATGCTACTACCCCAGGATATAAACTCGGGAACATGTTTGCACAAATGTCGTTCTATTCTCTACCTTCATATCTTTAGCACCAGTGGGTTCCGACGAGTATTAATGGCTGCAACGCTGCTAGTATATCGATAGGCTTTGGATTCACACTGCACGCAGGATCATGTTTAAGTATAAGTACCATCACTTGAGTATATTCTGTCTTTAATATCCTTTTTTGGCGTGGTAACGCTCGGGATGGCGGGCTGGATGGTCAAACGACTAAAAATGAAAGTTATGAAAAAAGTCTATGGCATTGGGATGTCTGTACTCGGATCCATGTTTGAAACACCTACTTTGTTCGCCACTCGGCGTACATGTGACTAACACATGGTTTTCGCCTTACAAAATCACTCTAGTCACGTCTTTACAGCTACAAGCCGTACCACCTACGAGTAACGACCGGAACCGCACTTGGGGCTATGCTCCTGTGGTTTATTGGTCAGCAATCGAAACGGCAGCCGGCTTGATCTGCGCATGCTTGCTTGGCCTCAGGAAGGTGCGATACATGCTCCGTGGCAAAGAAAAGTAAGTATACATTAGCAGTTCAGGAGGCTATCATAGAAGTGAAAATCGCTGCCTGAAAGGCTATCTTCACCGGAAGACAATTTGTATCTAGGAATATATTCGAAAGGTTTCCCAATTAGTTCGATCTCTAGCCCAGTTCTGGCTTCAGTATCAGCACAACGGAACTAGTCGAATTCAATCCTTCTTCATCAAAGGTATGGAATATCCTTTTTCAAAAAATTGAAACTGAAGTACTGTAATTTCACATAGATAGAGTATTGATAATGATACATTGGAAAATAATTAGTTCAAAGTTGAAATAGCAGTTTCTACATTGAGTAGTAAACTGTTAAAACAACGAAATATGTATAAGCCAGTCGTCTATCTACTTCCAGCCTCTCTGACCCTAACTTATGGATTATAAAATGTTCTAGAGGTGAAAATTAGAAAATCAATACGCGAATCGGTACCAAAGATCACGATGGTCTGCTTAGGTTTCTCTAGGCCAAAAAACGACAGTAGTAAGGTAGAAAGGTTTATCGCTAACTAGATATGAATGGTTTTCCAACAATACTTTAGAAGACCTCGAGAGATCCTGTGCCAATTTAAAGTGTGTCGATCTAATTGATCTAATTGATCTAAGTTTATCTTGAGGTATGCAAAGGTGTATATATATAGAACACACGAAAGTTCCAAATTTCTCATCCCGTGATGATTGTATGTATGCCCACAAAATATGTTATTGAGATCAAATTTAGGTAAAGTGAAGCTTTTCCTAGGCACATATTTTCTAGAAAGTAATTCTCGGGAATGCAGAGTGGTACGCTTGAAATGACTAATCTCTGAACGATTCGTAAACTTTTTAAAGGGGTGGTTATGTGAGACCTTAGTTAAATACATAAAAAGGAATGAGTGCTACTTGCGAAACCGCCCCCTCCCCCTTTTTCCTTTTTTTTCTTCTTTCTTTGAAAAGAGCTCTGAACGTCGCCTATCCTTCTGTACTAATACTTTTGAGGCTTTTTGATCAATTTAGAACCTTTAGAATCTTGGAAATTAAACATATTCTGTGCGTGACTCAAAATATGAAGTGATTCAAGAATTCGAGTGTTCTGTATTATAATCATGAGGGTAATCGTAGCAGTAACTTTCTTTTTAATTAAATACTTTGAGTGAGGTAATGAAATTAACAACATTGAATGGCAAAATAGTTAGAAGTCAGTGAGAAGTATTGAGATGGTGTTACAGACTGAAACACATGGGGGCTGTTATTCTTTTAACTTCCTTGATGACAAGGAGATGAGGATTCTAGTCTGACAAATGCCGCTCATATCGCATCAGAAATGATGATCCAGGTTTACAGCTAGAGCCGTGATTGATTAATAGGTTTATTATCTGAGAGCTATATAAAGTAGAAATAGTTAGTAAGAATGGTAAATTCCGAATCGAAGAATTGAACTAAGTTCACTAAGTAGTCATTTACGAGATAAAGCTTCTCTAATTTAAGAGGCACCAATCGCCTATAGGTGCCTATGATCTTTGAGTCAATGTCACTGCGTTTTCCTCGCTATGGATAGAACATATCTTGAGATCTGTTTCAATTTTAATCCGCTATTAAAATTCAAATTTCAGTCGTTTCAAGTGTAGAGTGAAATGACGTTCAAAAGTTTTAAATTGTCCAATATTAAATGGAAGAATGCATGTTGATAGCAAGTATCTGCAATCGATAATAGCAGAGTGCATCCAATCCAATACATTATTTGAAACCTAGACACCAGCACGTGGATCTCGGTCATTTTACTTCTAGATTAAGAGTGAGCAATGATAAAACAATTAAAATATTTTAATAAACGGTGCCAAAAAAAAAGTCTGGGAGCTTATAAAAAGTAATATTAACTAATCCGGCACAAAGTAAGATTCGGGACTGAACCTTATACCGCATATAGCCTTGAAAAATATGCGCAACATGATTTACAAACATCCTGCACGCTGAAGCATATTATGAACTATCTCATAGAGCACGTCAAGTCATTATCTAAGAACAAAATTATTCCATGGTAGGTGTACCCTACGAAGGCGAATCAGAGATGTAAAAGTATGCAGATCCTGTCACAACGAAAACTCGTACACTTGTCTAATTTTCTCTGTACTTGCAACGTCTTTCATGTCTCCGAACTTGCTGCAAAAAGAAATCTGTTATTGGCAAAGCAACGTTTGTAATTGAAAGATCAATTATCAATAAACATGCCCTTCATCCCTTAACTTCTGCAAAGCTTCTTCGAGTTTTACGTTAGGATTTTCACTTATACCGAAGGCAGCGGCTTCTTTCCAATGCATGCCACTGATGTCTGGTTCTGTGATCTCGTCACAAATGTCCTCAAAATCCATATTTGCAATGGACAAGTTAGACTCCATGATCCATGCTTCCCCACACTTCAATCGGACACCCACTCATTGCCCATATTCCCAATATCTTCATCAAACATTCTTTCTACTAAGATCACTGTCATATTTTCAGGGTCTTCTCGTTCGGCAATAAGCCAAACGCCGTTATTGGCGTTTATTTTCTTTAGCTGCTCTTCATGACTAGTTACAAAATCGCGGATGTCGTTTATAGACTTACCAGCAAAATCATTTTGACTTGAAATATCTGATCAAATAGAGTATAGAGCAATTCGTTTTGAGGAACTTTGAATCGAGGCAAGATAAAATGGTTAATTAACAAGAAGGTGGAGTTGTAAGTTCGTACACAGCATCTGGTAACATGGTCGAAGTGAAAAGCAACCAACGTGAATCGTCTAAACCTCCCGAATATTGAAAGTCTACAATTCGTAGTAACCATTCATTCAACTTCTACATTTAAGATATCAGAATGTTCTGGAACAAGCGAATGAATTTTTACCTTTGGATTAATGTCGGTTGCGGTGAGAAAAATTGGTGAGATTTCCGACAATGTTCGGCGGTCCTCATTCGCTATTGCTGATTTGTCCGTCATGTTTTTAGTTGATAATTGAATAATGATGCAGGAGGTGCTAAAGGTGGTAAATGGGTTGAGAGATATGACTCTATCCCGTTTTACTGATTTAGTGCTTTGCCACAATTAGGCAACCAGGTTGGATTCTAGGATCCTGACGTGCTAAGTCTAGTTTTGTTTTTTTATGTTACACATGGCGATCCGAGATAGTGCGGATCTAGTTTCGACATACATTAATAAATTTATATCATTCGGTGTAAATTGGTCTTAATTAAAGTAGTGGATCCAATTGATTAAGTCACATGACTATCAATATGTCTCTCAAAGGTATAACTAGGTGCTCTTAAAACTTGTGATGTATTTCTTCCTATACCACACTCCTACCCCTTCTCCACTTCGAACGCCCGTTTTTCGGCCACCGAACGCCAATGCTCCTGGTTAGTTTTCTTTTTGCTGTTCCTCCCGTAGTCTCCTTTGCTCCGCCTTCTCTGCTTTCAATATCTTTTCATCCCGAACTGCCTTGACAATGAGCTTGTTCAGCACCTGATTATTTTTTCTCCCGATTCTTGATCCTATAATGGAACCGAGCGCTTCATCAAGGCCCGCTTGGTCAACTTCAGGCTCTGCAACCACCAGCAACGCTTCACTTGGCGTTTCGATGAGTGATAATGTCTCGACAATCGCTGCAATGATCATCTTGATCTCAATCACATCTTCGCCCCTCTTTTTAACCACTCGGGTAATCATATATTCATATGGCTTAATTAGATGGACGATAAGCTTACGAACACCATCGGGGCCAACCATTTTTGAGATACCCTTCAAGGCGCCATAATGTGTAGCCAAGGAGAAATCCATGTCGAGGAAATGCTTGAGTAGGGTTCGCACAAACCGAATCTTTGTCTGATTAGTTGCGTCTTTGATATTCTGCGTCATTGTGCCTGCCAGCGAAGCTGCCAAGTCACGGAGTTCATACTGCTTCTGTACCTCTCCTGGATCATCGGTGCCCAATTTGTGGGCAATAATACATGTAAGGACAGGTGGAACTAGACTAGCCATATATGGATCCAAAAAGAGGTTTTTGTTGCCAATCATAGCATCAAGTAGCATCATCATTTGCTTCAATATGAATAGATCATTTAAACATGTCGTCACCTTGTGTGAAATGTACTGATCGAAGTAGGGAATGAGTTGATGAATTCCCGACTCTTCTCGGACACTGGCAAGAGCTGCAGTGCGCATTGCCACTGTTTCTTCATCGGTTTGATCGTTGGTTATCGCAGCTACTACTTTGTCGAAGTACATATTGAGTTCTTTTGATATTATATGTTTGACAAGAGGCTTCTGGGAAACGTTATCGTTGCCGGCCAAAGCTCCAAGGTGTTGATTTGCTCCGGGCCCTTTCGGTATCAATTCTGCTGCTCTAGCTTCAGCGGTGGTAGGATTTTGTGGTATTGATGGCTGCACTCCTTCGACTCCAAGCCAATGCGCTGTGATACGTTAGCAACGCTGTGAAGCTGGAGGAGAAATATACTTACACGTCATCGAGATGTCCCGCGGAACCTTCGGTAAGGGTGCGTTGATAAGTTTCTCAAAATCAACTTCCTCATCTTCAATGTAGTAAAGAGGTTGTCCCGGTCCCAAAGACGCCTCCCCGAACCTCAATGGCCGTGTAGACTCATAGCCGTACAGAGGCTCCACATCCAGCACCTTTAGCGCCTGTGCAATATCCTGCGTTCCCAACACTGTCCGCTTTCCCATCTGCATGAAGCGCATTGCTTCTGTTGTGACCTGCCCTACCCGGTATTCGACTTCTTGTGCGAGCGATCTGATCGCTTCCGCGTTTAGTGAAGATATGCCGACCGATTCAGCGACATCGCGAATATTGTCAGTGTTCCACACGAGCTGTGGTGGCGGGTCGGTGGGCATGTCTTCCTCGGAGGAAGTTGTGCAGAGGGTTGTGTTGGATTCGGATTCTTTCCTGACGACTGAGAGGTTGTTTTGGTCTGCGAAGATGGTGGTGGTGACCTCGCTTCCTCATGCGCTATAACTGATCTTGAGACAAAGGGTGAGACAAAGGGTAGGACACACCAGACGCGATATTATTGTTACTGGGAGGTATTAAGTTGCCTGGCGGACTTGAGATGATAGGTGTGATGTGTTTTGTGCTCGGACGAGTCCTCGAACTGACCCCGGCGGTGGTCTCTTTTCTACCCCTAAGACACTCTTGGTGGCTCTTAAGAAGAGCTGTGACCTCACTATTTGACATGTTAGCCACAAAAATTCGAATTTCGAGAAGACTAGCATTCAGTGTTAGAATACTTACGGAGTGGAATCCTCGAGTTCTCTAAGGCAGCCGCAATTGCTGCCGTAGCTGTTCGTTACAGTCCAACTCAGATGGGATCCGGGAAGGAGGGTTGGTGTCAATTTTTATGATAGGTGCAAGAGTTCTGCAATGCACGATTTGGAAATTTGTCGACGGAGATTGTGCGTCGTTAGTTTGCGCCCTCGGGTGAATTTGCTGAGGTTCGCTGTAAATATGTCCAAATCCTGGGCTCAATGTTATCTAACAATTGTCGCTCTACAGGAAGCCGTAGAAAACTGTATATCTAGCACAGCTTCGCGAGTCTAGTGAGGTCGTGGCTGCTGTGTTTGTAAACTGGAGAATGAGGAGGTTGAATCCCATAATCTGAGCGAGTTTAAAGCTCCTGCAAGGCTGACAGTCTACAACATCTTGGCACTCCCTTTAGCGCGACCGCGGCTGAGCCTCGCCTTAATACCTTTGTTGCCCACAACACAATTCTACCTGGTAGGGTCAAGAAACGGGATGCATTCGTCATAAGGGTTATCGATTTCAGCTGTTATGCTAATGACCGTTACGCTCTGTGCTGGGTATGTATTCTGTTAACAGGGTGGGTTGATTCTCTAGGTTCACCTAGAGAATCAGGGAAAACCTGTTCCCTGCCTTGTCTTACACCATGGCTGCTAATTCTTTGTTCTTCCCGACCACTCAAGAAGCAGCATAGCTGCATAGCTGCATAGACGTCTCAATTGCAATGTCTATTTTGCTTATCGCTAGGTTCAAAATCAGCATCTTAATCCGCATCTTCTCTCTCCTAATGAGCTAAAGGACTGGCATGATTACGAAATCTATAAATTAGTCAGA
>Ga0247804_10001025_pt1 | contig 12983 bp, 18 predicted proteins | sample UWRJL029104C1_FD_181142 | JGI IMG/M metagenome (GOLD analysis project Ga0247804, IMG submission 181142) | Plant litter microbial communities from Arlington Agricultural Research Station in Wisconsin, United States - UWRJ-L029-104C-1 | ecosystem: Environmental > Terrestrial > Plant litter >...
AGCGAGTTTGATGAAATCTACGTTGGTGTTGGCGCGAAAAGAGTTCGAGAACTCTTCGCTGCTGCTAAAGGAAAGTCTCCCGCCATTGTCTTCATCGATGAGTTGGATGCAATCGGAGGCAAGCGGAATTCGAGAGATGCTGCCTACGTCAAACAAACACTCAATCAGCTCCTTACCGAACTAGATGGTTTCGAGCAGAACAGCGGTGTCATTATTTTGGCAGCTACCAATTTCCCTGAGTTGCTGGACAAAGCACTTACCCGTCCGGGTCGATTCGATCGGAATGTGGTTGTTGCTTTGCCTGATGCTCGTGGACGAGTGGCTATCTTGAAGCACCACATGTCTAAGATTATTGCCGACAAAGAGGTTAGCCTCGAAGCTCTTGCTGCAGGAACTCCTGGATTCTCCGGTGCAGACCTGGAAAATATCATTAATCAAGCTGCAGTTCACGCTAGCAGAGCAAAGGCATCAGCTGTCTCGATGCTAGACTTAGAGTGGGCTAAAGACAAGGTCATGATGGGTGCTGAAAAGAAGAGCATGGTCATCAGTCAACATGAACGGGAGATGACTGCGTACCACGAAGCTGGCCACGCGTTGGTCTGCATGTTCACACCAGGTGCAAACCAACTTTACAAAATTACAATTATGCCCCGTGGTCAAGCCTTAGGTATGACTATGCACTTGCCAGAGATGGACAAGTATTCAACTGGAATGGATGAATATGAAGCCCGTCTGGATGTGTGCATGGGCGGTAAGGTCGCTGAAGAGATTATATATGGATCACAAAAAGTTACCAGTGGCGCATCAAGTGTATGTTCTTCCTGCTTATGTGTTTCCTTTTGTTCGATACTAATGACTTGCAGGATCTCCAACAGGCAACTCAAGTTGCTTATGCAATGGTGACACGCATGGGAATGTCGCCACAACTTGGAAATGTTGACCTTGCATCTAACTATGATGCCCTTTCTTCCGAAACCAAAAAGGTTATTGAGAAAGAGGTGCGACGCCTTATAGAGGAAGGAAGAGCTCGCGCTGAGACTCTTCTTAAGGAGAAGAGCAAAGAGCTTCATTACCTTGCGAAGGCTCTGGTCGATTAGTAAGTCAGATATCTAGTGTCCATGTTTTGGCCTGGCAAAAGCACCCTTCTCTTATATCAATAACTAACCGTGACTTTTCTTCATAGTGAGACACTCAATAAGGAAGAAGCGTTTAAGGTCATCAAAGGAGAGAAATTAGAAGTAAGACCACTCCTCTAATGCCATAGCATGGTATTAGAAGGTCCCACATAAAAGCTATATACTGACTCTGACTCTTAGGGACGAGTAATAATACCGCCTGGTAACATCAAGGTTCCAAATATGCGGTCTGAATTGCCTGACATACCTGGAAGTGGTGGTCAGGATGCTGGACAAGAGCCTCCGCCTTCGGCTGTTGCTCGTTGGAAGTGAATTAACGTGTATTGGTAACGATCATAGATAGCTCTTTGTAAAACTATTGAAGCGTCACTTAGGAGTCTACGTTTTGTACATGTGGTTCGCAATTTCTTACTCTTCTTTGTCTTGCTTGGTTCTTTATGAACAATTGTGATAATATCGAATGTATATATCAATAATACTGCTCCGCTGAGCATTATATATCAACTATCTTTCTACATCATTGTGAGTTCTATTTCTGGCATATAAGTCATATGAATTGCAACCTAGAAACTCAAGTATGGCTAAAAATATACGGCAAATTAAACTGGACATGAAGCTTCCATTTGATTGCGCTTTTCAAGAAGCTGTAATTGCATTTGTATAGTAATCATTTAAATGATATAGCTATTGACATCCCATGAATTAACAAACAATGGCCAAGGACTTTTTAATCTAAACAACTTCAGGGAGCGAGCTTTACTATCAAGCGATCATCGACTTGTTCTACCTAAACCTGCTGAAACTATGGATCTGCCTTGATGGGAACGATCAGGTGAAACTACAAGTAGATGATGACAGTTAGTTTTGAGATTAGGTGTCGAGTATTAGTGAGGCCAGACGGTGATCAATAGCCAATTATGACGAAACAGTTACTAGAAATTCAGTCTTGGATCCAAACATAATCTGCAATCTCCTCGCTAAGTCAAACAAAGCTTAAAGATTATTCATTTGAGGCGATGTGCTCAACCCCAACAGCTAGCGCTTCGCAGCTAGATAAAAACCCCAGATTCTTGTGACAATTGTTTTCCACGGCTTCCTTAGCATACTCCGGGCTAGTCGTACCACATCCATCTTTCAACAGAATGGTGTCCCATGATTTGGAATAAGCGTCCTGGAGCGATCCTAGCACGCATTGGTCGGTGTTGACGCCTGTGAAGAGCAGCGTGGTGATTCCCCGATCTTCAAGAAACTTCTGGGCTTCCGTCGAACCGCCCCAAAAGCCAGACATTCGCGTTTTGCGGAAACTCACATCGGGGACCGGCGCATTCAGGCCTTCCTTGTGGGCATTCTCCAGCTCTCCATAAAGCCGTGTGTTCCACTGGTCAGCCATAAGCATCCTCCCTCCATCGATAACCGTGCCATCTTCCAGCGTGACCTTTCCAACTGATAATCCTAGGCCATGCTCGGCTTTTCTTTCAATCCTCTTCAAAGTCCTGGCGACTGCGGGCGCGGTTCTGTTTGCGCGAGCATGGCCATCATCATCTCCCTTGGAAGTCTCTTGCGTAGCAGTGACCTGAAATCCAAAAGCTCGCCAAACGGCAGGTGGCATCGTTTCCAAGTCTTCATCAGTGATACCCCATGATAGCCATATCACTTGGATGCCTGCCTTCCTTGCAGCGGGAATAGCATATTTCAACAAGGCGTTTGCCGCTTCATGGCCTGGTCCTAGCTTTCTTCCCAGCTCGGGCGCGAGAAAGTAATTTTGCATATCGACGATCACCAAAGCGGTTTTGGAGGGTGCAATGGTGATGGGAGAGGTTGAAGTTTGTAATGTGAGACGAGGATACACCAGTGGTGAAGAGGGGGTTTGGGGATGGGTGAGGTCGAAGCCATCTTTGTCACTGTGTAGCCAAAAGTTTGAAGAAGTTCCCACAACGGTTTGCTGCTCTTGTGAAGAAGCCATATTGAAAAAGTCTTGGTGGAAGTATATTTAAGGATAGTATTGTGAGTTACGAGACCTATATAGTCGATGCTTGTGGCAAGGCATATCCATAGCCTAAACTTGTACTTACCCCATCCTTGGCCTTAGAAGGACGGTCTCCAAATAGAGAGAGAACAAGAAGCTTAAAAAGGTAATTTCTCACTTGAGATGTAATTGAAATAGTCTAGCTGTGATTAGAACTACTTCTTCGATATAATGGATTAATAGTAAGTTTGCGTAGGAAATGTACTTGCATACCAAATGAATGGCTACCACAAAATATGAAATGGCGATGTAATAATGATCAATTTATTGACCAATTAGATCCACCAGATTGACTTCTGATTCCCCAATTATACTATTTCTAAAATATCAAAATTCGAGAAGAAGAAGCTGCTATCACGAAATATTCTATCACGTGAGTGGTAGGCTACTAACTACTGGTGCTCTTGGCTAATCATTCTTCTGGTGATCTTCAATACTTTCTCTTAGAGAAACCGGAACTTGGAAAAGTTGCATTGTATTATAATTTCTGATAAGTCTTGGGGTTACAAGTCTAGCCTTAAGAGACTAATTTGCAACATGCAGAACCATTCTACCACCCTGGCCTTGCGTGTACAGTTGCCCAATCTGTCCACCCAGCAACAACTCAGTAACATGGTCCCGAGCGCCGCGTTTCTTCTTCGATGGTGTGATAGTCCAAAACCCTAAGTTCTAGAAGATCTTCTCCGACTACAACGGATTGACGGTCCATGAAGTAGTGGATCGCGTTCACGGGGATAAGTTGGACCAGTGTTTCGACCTCACTTTGCAAACTATCTTGGCGTTGGACCAGTCAAAACTCTGCATCCAGCTTCTGCAGAGCCCGGTAGCGACGCCTTTGACGATTTAAATGACCAACTTTTTTTTCGCTGCATATTAACTTTCACATGCACCAGGGACGAACAATTAAAGTTAGCCTTTGGTTTTTGGGGCGACCCCTATTGTTAAGCGAGGTTGAAACAACACGGGAATACCCGCAAGTTCTACGCTCACGAACCGAGGCAGGTAATCAGTTGGGGATTTAGGATACAAACAAAGAGCTGTGAAGGAAGGTACTGAGAACTATCGGCAACTCGAGGACACGAGAACGGGTAAAACCGGTGGTTGGGTGAAGCTGAATACTAACATGAGCATCTGATAGTGTACATTTCCGGGAAGCCAAGGATGGTTTCGGGATCGCATGTGAAAAGAACATGTTAGAGAGCAGTGTAAAGCGCTCCCTAATGAGACCGTCGCTTTCATTGTCATACAGTAGATCTACGTTTCTTAGTAGTCTTTTCGCAGTAGTTTCAGCTGTTGTTACGGAGATATGGATAGCGTCACGTGAAGCCGAGAAAGGAGAGACCCATAAATGTGAAGCCAATCAGGGCGAGCACCCACCACACCCCCACTTGCTTGTTGAACCCCGCCTCAACCTTATGCTAGTTTCACTTGGAGCTGTGTCTTTATTGACCCGAACCTCCCCACCAACCTTTCATCTTCATCACATTCCATACAAATTGCGCCTTCATTATAACTTCATACCTACAACTACAGTTACCACCAAGAATATAAACAACAGGTATGCATATTCTAGAACTAAACCCCCTACAATCTACTGCGGGGTACTGATAGCTCTTGCCAGAACACACCAGTCACATCATGGGTTTCAAGGCAGGTTGGTGGTACCCCTTCTCGTGGCGGTGAGTTATTTACTCACACAGTACAGTTGTCGCTGGCGCATCAGGAGGAATTGGACAAGTGAGTATATCTTTGATTAGAAATCTCAAAACAGTACTAACTGTCTAATTAGCCATTATCCCTCCTCCTCAAGACCTCCCCTCTCATCACCGAATTAGCCTTGTACGATGTCGTCAATACCCCAGGTGTAGCAGCTGACCTCTCGCACATCTCTTCGCCCGCTGTACGTAGAGCCATAGCTACACATACTCATCAAGCATAAGCTAATACAGCAGGTAGAAAATCACCGGTTATCTACCAAAGGATGATGGTGCTAAACTTGCTTTCAAGAATGCAGACCTTATTGTCATCCCAGCTGGAATTCCCCGTATGTACAATAAGACCGGGCTCGAATAAAAGTTAACAAGGACACAGGCAAGCCAGGAATGACCCGTGATGATCTCTTCAAGATCAATGCTGGTATCGTCAAGGGCCTCATCGAGGTCATCGCCGAAGTCGCCCCAAAAGCCTATATTCTTATCATCTCCAACCCAGTCAACTCCACCGTTCCCATTGCTGCTGAGGTTCTCAAGGCTGCAGGTGTTTTTGATGCGAAGCGCCTATTCGGAGTCACCACCCTTGACGTTGTCCGTGCCGAAACCTTTGTCGCTGAGATTGCCGGAGAGGCAAACCCACAAAGCCTAACTATTCCAGTTATTGGTGGCCACTCTGGCGAGACCATCGTGCCTCTTTTCAGCCAGGCCAAGCCTTCAGTCACGATTCCCGATGACAAGTTGGCTGCTTTAGTTAAGCGTGTGCAATTTGGTGGTGACGAGGTTGTCGCTGCCAAGGATGGAGCTGGATCTGCCACCCTCTCTATGGCATATGCCGGATATCGGTATTACTCTTCGTTCAGAGTTTAGACTCCCGCTAACGTGTTACAGCTTCGCCGAGAAGGTCTTGAAGGCGCTTAACGGAGAGACTGGTATCATAGAGCCAAGTTTCGTATACCTACCAGGTGTCCCAGGTGGTGAGGAAATCGCCAAGGAGACTGGAGTTGATTTCTTCTCTGTTCCAATTCAGCTAGGCGTATGTCACTTCAAGATTTCACCTCAACAGAAGCTAACACTTTAACAGAAATCTGGAGTTGAGAAGGCCCTAAACCCTCTCACGAACATCAACGAAGGAGAAAAGACCTTACTCAAGGCTGCTGTCGAAGGACTAAAAGGCAACATCTCCAAGGGTGTCACATTCGCTCAAACCCCAGCCCAAAAGTAGTAGCCCCATGTTCGTCCCCTTCTTCATTTCCAAAACAAAAACCAAAGAGCACATTCTTGTTTTCCTTTCAAAAAGCCTCTCTTCAGTTTTTCGTTTAGGTACCTCCTGTGCCGGGATCTGAGGGATAGTAAGCTGATCGGTGGCGCTTGCTTAGATAGGCTGTGATGGCTTTTGAATTGATTATAAGCGTGCTGCTTTGCTGCTCTAACTTTTCTTGGCTGAGCGCATATAACGAAATTGATCGCGATGGAAATAGTTGAAGGGGACTTGATGGTGCATCTTATGATTTAAAATCAAAAATAAGTATCCGCAGACGGGACTAAATCGAAAATCACCTCTAGTGGATAACTGAAAAGTTTTGTGTTGGTTGCTTGATATCATGCAGATTTTGCTATGATAATCCTTGTTTCCCCATAACGCCATCTGTGCCGCTAAATCGCAAAACACCGTCTATAAATTCAGGATAAATGTCCTTCCCAATGCCCTTTTAAATTATGGTTTGGCGGTGATCGACTTGATCTGAAAAGTTGCACCGGGTAACTCTGATGTTTCTGCTTGAACTGTTGCGTTGATGCCCATGCTTGCTAGAGCACCTCTTATAATACCGCACGGAAACCATAGAAACTATTCACAGCAGTTAGCATTTCATGTCCCCTATTATCTTTCTTGCATTCTTGCAAGAAAATGCCGTGTTTAAATTGCTCGATGTAATTGTCAAACTTGGTATAGTTCCTTGAACAGAATAGAGCAGAATTCCAAGATCCAACAACATTCAGAGTTGAAGGCCCCAGGAGTACAAAGACGAATCCAGATCTGCAGCGATAAGAGGAGAGGAGAAATCTTACCGGTTCTGCCCTACCCACAGCGTTTCCCCCCGGCTCAGTACTCATCCTACTAAACGGCCTAAACGAGTTATCCGTCAACACATACACGCCCCTATGATTTGTTTTCAGATTATCAATCTGCTTCCTGAACACTAGCATCCATAGATCTTTGCAGAGAAATTTTATTACGTCGAGGGTGTCTGTGAAGCGTGGGCGAGAGAGGGAGAATCTGTTTGCGAATGTCAGCATATCTCTCTACATAGGAAGTCTTCCTTTCCCGGTGGGGGAAGAGGTGATAAAGAGAGGGCAGTTCAGGGGGACATACCGTTCGACAAGGCCCTGACCGACTCTGTACCCCAAACCTTCCAGCCTCCAGAACACCGCTTCTCTCTCCTCCTCCTCATCCAATCTCTTCTTGACTCCCACCAAATCACTTTTCCCCACTTCGCCTATCCGCCCTGTTCCTGTTGCTTTCAATCCCGGTGTGCCTCCTATACTCGTGCCCGTGATAGCTACTGCGGGAATCTCTGTATTTTGCGCAGCTGAGGATGGAAGAGAGGAGGAAGGCTGTGGGGCGTCGGGAGTGATGTCGTGAACGATGCGATATGCCATAGGTACAATTTCTATCATCAAAAGATCCAGACAGGATGCGTTGAGGAAGGTCGCAGTTGGGTCAGATGCATTGTATGGCGGGAGAGGCGAGTCGAAAGACATTTTTGGCGCTTACAGCTGTATAGTTTGCAGATAGGTATGAGATTTGGTTTAGGAAGTGAGATAAAAAGGGTTGGAGGGTTGGAGAGTTAAAGGGAAGGCTGATGAGGTGAAGTTAAGTGACACCGAGGTGCCAAGACAAGGCTGTCAATTGATCGGATTTTAGCTGGAGTCTTATTATTCGTTAAGGGTTAACATCTTGACAAACAACGCTTTAGTTTAGCTGCTAATCCAATCCTCATTACAGACTACTACAGAGTCACAGGTATGCAATTAAGCTGTGTTTACTCTATGGAGCAATTGCATTCATTGCCCCATAAAAGATGGATGCTAGCCAGTGAACCTGGCATTATTTGCCATTCTCTCATCCATAGGGCTCCTTTTCTCGGGAGAAAGGAAAAAAGCAAAAAGGTATCATAATCTCTGGTATGCCGCCCCGTACGCCTATGTTGATGCTTTCCTTCTGCTACAAAACGCCGTCCTTAAAGCAAGCCCATGGTAATTTTGATATTCATCATAAAAGTAGGAAAAGTCGTAGAGATTTTCGTGATAGACAGGTGATTCTCTACTGCCTTGGATATCCATTCATGGGATTAGATGGACTGGGTCGAAATACAGGAGGAAGTGGTTGTTGGGCATAACCGCTAAATTGTCTCTTCGGAGCTCGATCTTCCGGTTCATCTTCGTCGCCACTAGATGTTAAATCAATGACAGCAGAGATCGGTCGCTTTCCGCTGATGGAACCGGGTGGTCGTGATGGGACAGAGGAAGCAGTAGATGCTTCCCTATAAGGAGTACTACTCTGTCCAAATCCGCGTGGTGTGCTCATTCGGACACTGTCCCCAGACTTGGTAATCTCTACGATATCATCATCTTCATCATCACTTGTACTTGCAACCCCTTTCTGATAACCTCGTTGTTCAGGCTCCTTGCGTATGTTCCATTTCCCGTCTGGCTGAACCGTTACTTGGTCAACGGATCTCGATGTGTTCTTGAGAATATCTCCCAGATATCTATACGGCCATGTGAGCAAAGAGCAAAGACATTACGGCAGGTTTGCACTCACTCATCAATTACCAACATATCAAAAGGCGCCGACTGGTTGCAAATAGGACAGAGCCACGTCGGGCCTTGCTCCTGTAATTGTAAATACGAAGTACCATCAAAGCATTGGTTATGCCGACACGCCATTCCTCTACATGGTAAAGCAATTCGTAGCGTGGACAACGGACATTTTAATGACAAAACTGATGCGGTTGCGACAATATCTGCATCTCGAGATTTGTTGACCACTGCATTAAATTAGCTTGAAACTTCAATGATACAGAGATACTCACTATCAGCTATTACTGTCTCTTTGGTTATTCTCTTCCCTCCCTCAAGCCTCTTTGCTAGCTCTTCCACTTCGACAACCTTTGCCAGATAGACTAGTAGGTAGAACTTCTACTCAAAGGTTAAAATTTCTTTCTTCATATTAACAGGGCGAGAAAATGAGGCGACAATGAGAATGGTATGTAAGGCAAAGGTGAGCGAGCTTCTTTAGCTTTAACTTCAGATTAAAATTAAAATTTACTTGCCTTGTTGGTAAGAGCGTATGTCATTGCGATCTTGTTTTCGTAGTTTGGGATGTTATGTTGTAATCGCAACACGCTCGTTATGTCTACAGGCCTCGTTGATCCAGGCTTATTCTTCAGACCTCGTAAATTCGCCTTGACTTCGCCTCCGTTAACCTTGATTTCTGATTGATGTGGGAACGATACGTCTTGTCGACCGCTGGGTTCAGCAGAAGAAAACACCATAACGCGAAGTGACTTATCGTTAAGTACTCTGAATAGTGCTGGGTGTTCACTCATTCGTAGATGTATTTCGACCGTATGTCTGTGTGCTTGCATAACTAGAATACGCTCCTTTGTCAGATGTGTAAACAACCGTTGTATGGGTTACGTACCCTGACACTCCTTCGTGTCGCCGAGCTGCGTTTGAATGGTATAGAATGGGCTAGACTTGAATTCAAGTACTAAGGACAATTAGAACTGTTATCAGACATCAGTAGCTGCCTTCTAACGTACCTGCAGGCCCATAACCACGATATCCATTGACACCAACCAGTCCATTGCCATAACTTGGTGCTGGAGCCATCATAACTCCTGGAGAAGCCGAATTTGTCATTTCTGGTCGTGCTATACTATTCGGATTCTCAATCATTCGTTTCAGGCGATTGAAACGATTCAGGTCGCCCACAGCAGCGTGTTGTTTTAACCCTGGCAATCAACGCATTAGTAAAATGCTGCTTTAATCTTTGTGGCGGCCGGCGTCTTCGAGATATGAGATATCGTGAGTTCCAAGTATCAGATCGATCAGAAGTGAGTTGGCTGGATGTGAAAGGTAATGCCGCGCGAGGCTTCAGCAGCCTTCCCCCACTAGACCACACCACACTTACTGTCAACTATGCGCTGCTGGAGTTCCGCCTTAAGGCCTTTCTTTGGAATACCCTCGTTCTCACAGATCTGCTGAAGGATCTTATTAACATAACCGGATCCTCTTAAGCGCTTTTCGGGCCCTTGCCAGTCGAAATGGCCAGAAGGACCAGCAGGACCACCCCCCATCGAGGTCATGTTCCTAGGAACAAGAAATGTAGATCTAGAATCAAAACGCAGATATAGGCAGATTTCGAGGCAGTGCGAGTGCAGATGGTATAACAAAAAGAAAATTAAGCAAAGGCTGGCTTCTAAGTAGTTGTGAATTTGTCGTTTTATCGTAAAAGCAACTCGATTTCGATGGTCATAAAGGGAAGGCGGGCATGGCAGAATCTTGCCGCGTAGCGCTTAAAATAACGCTAATAAATAAATAAATCTCAAATGCCCCGCAGGAAGATTGCTGGATAGGCATTTCTCTTCTACCTAACATTTGGACGAGTTTAGATTCATTGAACGACCGCCTACCCAATCCTAAATTAGTAATCATGGCAAAAGGCGCACGAGCAAGTACCATAAAGACCAACAACTCCAAGTTGAAGAGCCGCGTTTTTGGTCCAGTTGAAACCGCCCGGACTGAAAGATTATCTCAAAAGCTTCTGGAGCTCGCCTCTCAACCAAAACCCAAAGCGAAGGATGTCGATATTATGATGGATACTGAGACTGGTATGCGTTATGTTGCTCAGTTAAGTTTGCATTTCTGATAAACGACTAGGTTCAACACAAACTGCCAAAATTTCTAAATCGGACAACAAGCAGACTGACGGTAGGACAATTGCTCAACCTATAAAACTTATGATACTCACAAACTCTAGATATGGACATAGACGGCGGTTCGAAATCGACTGCCCCATCGAAAAGAAGCCTGCGAGTCGAGAAGAAAAGAAGCAGTAGTCGCAAAGCCTCTATTGTCTTCCCGAAATTTAAGGCAGGAAAAAGAGTTGGTGTGAAGTCAAAGAGGTCATAGTCTGGCATGCCGGGGAAAAAATCGATCAATAGTATATGGCGTTCTGGATGCATTGGTTGGAGTTATGGCTTTCAAAATATTCATGATTAGCCGGTATGGAAATTGGTATCTCAAGCTCCAGGGGCGTTATTGTCTTACATAGGAATTAAATATTGCCGTATGGTTTATATCAAATAAACAAAAGGCGCAAGCATGTAAAACTCTTCACGAAATGAACACATACCAGAACTCTTATGGCATTGGCGGCGTTCAGGTATTTTCCTCTTGTAGAGTAGAAATATTCCCATGCCAAGAAGCTGATAAGCAGCTTATCCTTCTGAACCAAGCTTTTGGTGGGTCAACCTTCAACGTGTTTACTCCAAGCTTAATTATCAATTCATTATATTTATGGACATGGCAGATTACTGTGTTTTGATGCTGCCAACCTGGCAGATATACAAATAGAAAGTAAGCACAATTGGGTCATACCTACTTATTGTTGAATGATGGCTTCAAAGGCCTCACTCATTCTGCTCGCTGCAGCAAACATACTAATCCCAGTCGCTATACTGGTCTTTGCGAGCGGTTTCTTTCCATACAAGCCATTCCTACCTGGTCTTGCCGTTCAAAATGGCGAATTGCCAGAAGCGCCATTCGACAAGGTGGCTTTCATGGTAGTTGATGCGTTGCGAAGGTATGGGGACCATTAATACCCTCTAGGGACAGTCTGACGATAACAGTGACTTCGTATTCTCAGAGCCATCAGGGTTTCAGTTTACGCAAAGGTAAATTTTTTTTTTTTGGCAATGGACACGAAGCAGTACTAATCTGTATCTATAGTCTCATTGCAGATGGAGCCGCGCTCCCATTTACTGCTCATGCGACATCTCCTACTATTACTATGCCTAGAATCAAAGCTATTACGACAGGTTCTACTCCATCATTTCTTGATGTGATACTTAATTTTGCTGAGTCGGATACCTCGTCTAGTCTTGCAACACAAGATACGTGGCTGGCACAAATGAAGGCAAAAAAGGCCGGGAAATTGATCATGTACGGAGACGATACTTGGCTTAAGCTCTTCCCGGAGACTTTTGATCGTTCGGATGGGACATCAAGCTTTTTTGTTTCGGTCAGTCACGTTTAGGCATACGTACGTAGTACATAGCTGAATATAATGGATAGGATTTCACGGAAGTAGACAACAATGTTACCAGACATGTGCCTGAAGAACTGATGAATGATGACTGGAATACTATGGTTTTACATTACCTAGGTCTTGATCATATCGGACACAAGACTGGTCCTCGTGGGTAAGTCTTCAGTCGATTGCGACTGAAATAAATCTAACTTCTGAAAGCCCAAACATGATTCCAAAACAACATGAAATGGACGACATTGTTCGTCAGATATACAAAGCCATTGAGACTGAAGATTTTCTCAAATCTACACTCTTAGTATTGTGTGGCGATCATGGAATGAATGATGCTGGCAATCATGGTGGTTCCAGCTCTGGAGAAACTTCTCCGGCTCTTGTCTTTATTTCTCCAAAATTCAAGAAAATCACTCCAGGCTTACAATCACCGGCGCCATTTACTGAGGATTTCCATTACCACAACTATGTTTCGCAATCTGACATAGCACCAACTTTGGGAGGGTTGCTTGGCTTCCCCGTCCCTAAGAACAATCTAGGAGCTTTCATAGTAGACTTTCTTCCAATGTGGTCTAGTAGGTAGCTTCGTTCCTAAAAGTGCCTTTTACTAACTCAGTATAGCACGGGATCAATCCGAAATTTTATTGAAAAATGCCGAGCAAATTCACGGAGTAGTATCGGCTACCTTTCCTTCTTTCAAAGCTTCTCTTCTTCCAAAAGACTGTAGCGACTCCTCGAACAGTGTCGATGAGCTTGCTTGTAGCTGGACGAATATCATT
>Ga0247804_10001026_pt1 | contig 12973 bp, 12 predicted proteins | sample UWRJL029104C1_FD_181142 | JGI IMG/M metagenome (GOLD analysis project Ga0247804, IMG submission 181142) | Plant litter microbial communities from Arlington Agricultural Research Station in Wisconsin, United States - UWRJ-L029-104C-1 | ecosystem: Environmental > Terrestrial > Plant litter >...
CTCCTTTGCAACTTTACTCTCCATCTGTCTCCTGGCCTTCAAGATCATCTCCTCTCTTCTTCTCTGCAACAACGCCTGCCTCTCGCCCTTATTCTGACTCCAAGCCTGTCCCTTCTTCTTGGTTTCCTCAATCTTCTCCTCCTCAGCAGCTTCCTCCGCTGCAATCTTAGCCTTTAAATTGTATCTCGTGATAAGGTCCGGCGTTTGTGCTGTCCCGCTATTGGAAGATGCTGCTGGAGCTGCGGAACTAGCTGGGACAGGGAGCGGAGGCTGGAAACTCTGTGGTGGCTATTTCAATCATCAGCACGTGTGCCATTGCCAAATCTCCATCTTCCAAGACATCTCTCTGCGCGTTCATATCAACCAGAAGGAAAAGAACAAACATACTGTCTCCAAGCCCCTCCCACTCAACATTCTCTCCGTAGTCGCAGCCAAATTCCCCCCATTTCTCTGCAAATCCCACATGATACTTCTCCGATCCGCCTGCGGCCACATCTGCAGTATATGATCGACGTCCGCCTCTCTTGCTCGTACATTATTAGCCGCCCGTGAAGCAGACGTACCGCTGCTGGATGTTGATGGGCTGAAGAACAGATAGCGGATAGCGAGACCGCTGAGCATAAGTATGATAACGAGTTGGGGGACACCTATTGTTTGGTCTTGGGAGGACATTTTGTGAGGGTTGCAATAGGACGATGTTGCGTTATGGATTAAAGAACGCTTCGATACCAGGTGTCGAGGAGGATCCTCAATGCAATGTGGCGAGGCAGAAGCGACCTGGCCGTGGTTAATTTTTGCTGGAATGGTAGTCCAAATTATTTCATGGCGGTTTGGTCCGACTTTGGAGAATGTTGGCGAGGTTCGGAAGCTGTGAGATAATATGTTACGTAGGACGGTTGGTCCAGCCTCGTGGATCCACCCCGCTGAAGTCCAATTTGTAAGCTATGTATTGATTCTAACAATTGGATATTCTCAACATATATCTGACCTGGTTTACAACCAGTCGAATAAATAACGGTTCTGACGTTCAGGATTTAATATCCCCGCCCCTTGAACAATTCAAAGTTGATTTGATTGTGTCAGAATGTCTGACTCCTGTCTGGTTACAAGTGGAAGAGCGGCGGATTCCGCAATTTTACGGAAGTGTATTCCACGGTCTCAATTTCCCTTTCACCTAATGAAAGTCCACTGGACGGTCTTTAAGTCCAATATTCAATGAATTCTACTAAATGCTTCTCATCGTGAAATGTCACAGATCGATCACTCAACAGAGTAGAAATTACACCTCTGGGAAGCTTTACATATGGACACAGAAATATAATTTCGACGCCTGTGCCATTAATCCTCAGAGCTACCTAACTGCCATAACGCCATCAAAAGGACCTACACTTTCTTGACCGACCTATGTACTCCTGGTATGCAATGTAAAACGCCATTCTATCGATACAAGCAAAGGATTTTGGCCCTGGAAAAGCAAAAACTTCAAGTACCAGCCGCAAGTCTGTCCGCGTATCATATTTTATCCACAGCAAGCAAGTATACTGAAAATTATGGAAGGGGGTGTGGGCCGTTGGGCAGACTCTCAAGATCTTCATATATCAGAGTGAATTCTCGCTATTCAGGTTAGTTTAAATGAACATGTACTAGGATTTTACATTGTTTAATGCATCATGGGACTTATTGGTACTTACGCGTTGACGCTCCCAGAGATTGATATCAAAAAAGATGTAGTAACCTCGCTCGGAACCATTGCCAAGATTGTGAGGGACCATGCCTTCATCCTTGGTTAGCCAAAGCTGTAGCTTCTTGTGATAGCGCCAATTGCGTCCGTGACTGTATGAAAAATTAGTACAAATATTAGCGTCAATGGTAAGAGCATCCACTCACAGTTCTTGCGCCGCCATTGCTTGATGGAGATCGCCTGGATTGCTGTAGAACATCATCATCAGCGCCTCATCGTTAAGATTGTTAATCTTAGTACCCAGAGGGGCAATATTGTGAACAGTGTAGCAGTCTGGTAGTTCATATTTAGGAACAGCAGGTCTCGCAGGCTCGTTATCGAACAGTGAGTACTGCATAGTAGAAAATGGTCTACTTTGAATCAGAAAAGGCATTTTGGTCACTCGGCAAGGGGCTTACTCAGAAGAATTGAGGTCAAACCCCATATTTGAGAGGTCTCGCCCACAGACAAGGTGTGCGTAGCTTGGATAATTTGACATCAAGGTAGTGAAACCTTTAAGTCCCCATCTATCAAGTTCAGTCATACCAGCCAAAGGATCAAAGAACTCTGGCTCGGTTTCTTCGGCATTGGGAGAATCAATGGTGGATTCAGCATTTTGAGAACGAGGACCCGAATTCTCGGTCTGAGGCACATTGCTGCCTGTGATTCCAGCTGACAACGTCGCGGTACCTTCGTGCGTCGAACTGAGTTGAGCTGGAAATGGCTAAATCGAACAATTAAAACTTGCTCAGCCTACCAAATGTACTATGAAAACTTACTGGTTCGGTTTCTGAAGTACCCAGACTGTTTCTATTTGCTATTTCGACAGGTGACCTAACAGCTTTGAACGTTATTAGAACAGGCGCCTTTATAAAAGTCGGACATCTTACCGGATGCATTACTAGATGAAGCGACACGACTGCTTCCCACCCGACTGCTTCCAGAAACTGCGCTCAGTAATCCGTTTGCACGGCTTGGTTGGGACGGATTAGCGGAGCCAAAACTCATACCATTTGAGGGTGCTCCAAATCCGACACTCTGTACCAAGCTCGCAGGCCGGTCTCCGCCGATATCGCCATTTCCGTTACGGAGAGGTGGGAATTCCTCAGCAGTGGTGGCTTGCGCAGACTGACCAACGGCATTTTGACTACCATACCGGAAACTGCTCTGGTTGCCTTGGAGTTGCGCTGATGCACCAAACATATCGTCCTGCGGTTGTTGACTAGGTTGAGCGCGAAGGTTTGTAGTTGGGGCAACGTTTTCTCTATTCCGAGAGCTTGACACAGCCCAGGCAGATTGACTGGCTGCTGGTTGATTACCAGAAAGAGACGGAAACTCACTATTTCAACACGTTAGTAACTGAATATTTCATTGATGATTATTGCGACTGAAATTTCGTGGTCCTTGAATTCTGATATAGTCCGGTATTCTGCTAACGTTACAGAAATTCACATCCATTAAAGAGGCGCTAGTGTCGTGGTTTACTGACTCTAAACAAGCAAAATTTGGGGGCTCTGGTGCTGACTCCAATTCCGGTTCCGACTCCTCATCTTCTATAGCATTGCCTTCCTTATCATAGAACGGTTTTCGACGAGAGTCGTAGTATCTGGGACCGGGACGGTGAGGCATGTGGATTACTCTGTTCTGGATGATGATGCTTTGAAAATTGTATTTTAAGAACGATAACAATGAGCATACTCCGGCATATAATATGCTTCCAGACTGATAGATGAAGGATAGCGGATTAATCGTGGATGGTCGTTTCCTCGTTCGAGTCCGTCATGATTGGGCAAGACCAGCAGCTCAGGTTGCGGAAAGAATGAATTTATATGGAATTAACTCACGAGAGATCTAAAGGTGTAGCTGGTTGCGAAGAGCCGCCACCAATTGTTTGTGCGAAACTTGTCATAGGGCCAGGATTCTGACGCGCTGAGTTCAGTCCAGCACTTCCCATCTAGATAGATTGAGCGTTAGCAATACACTCTCCAGATGGTCCTGGGTGTTTTTACCGGCACTGCTCCTCCAAACGCCCACGTTGAATTGTTTCCTGCTAAAGTAATAGTACCGTCAGCCTCATATTCTCTCATCAGAACCCTTGTTTGAACGAAAAGGTGTTGGTGTCCCTACCCAACTTGCCAGCTTGCGGAAGCCGATTCGATACGCTTCTGTTTTGTGGTAATTGCTGTTGACTGGGGAACCCGTTTGGTAGACCACGCAATGATTGCGGACCGACTCCTGGATTGAGTATATCAGCAGTGCTCACTGTTACTGCTTCAAGCTCATTGCAAACAAGTTTCCTCTGGTAGGGCAATCTTGTATGGAGGTTGTAAGCATTCTTACCTGACCTGTTCATTGTTCTGGGTCTATTGTGCTTGGGAACACTTCTGTTTTTGGTAGAATTTTGATTGTGTGAGACTGTCTGAAATCGGAGGAGTTGTGGTTGCGCAAGATTCCTTGAAGCTTGATGGCGCATCGCGATGGGATATGCCTAGTCCTGTATAGGCCTAAACTAGCCTGATTCAGCCACAGTTCAGCCACATAAACGACATATCTATCACTATGCTTCACACTCAAGCACTTTGACATATCTTGAAATTACGTGGAAGCCATATATTCCATACTAGAAACCCTGACTTCTCTTGTAGATTGCCTACTGGCTTCGAACACTCAAGAGCTTTGGCAAAATTAAATAAGTGTAGGTACTAGTGGAATCAGGCATTGGAGCCACTAGAGCCACATGAATATTATTCAAGACGCTGGCAGAGGACAACATTAGCTTAGAAATGCGAACTCACTACGAAAATATCTGATCTGCGCATCATTTTCAATTCTTATTAAGACATACAATATGAGTTTCAAATGGTGGCCAACTACGACCCTAAATCACTGTTGAGTTTCAACTGAGTGAAAGAACATATCTACAGTTTACGTATCTAGGACAAGTTTCTTTCGTATCTAGTCTATATCTTTGAAACCTCTGGGTCGATACTGACCTTCCCATGCTCGCAAGTAGCCATCACTGCACCATCGCTCTTCCGTTTGATTACACCATGCATTGTGGCCAGACGCTTCCCAGCATGGATCACCGTACTTTCAATTAGAATTTCTTCGCCTTTAGCAACAGGACGGATGAAGGTCACATTCAGTGTGCGTGTGACACCCGCGTATGCCCACTTCACCGAAATTTTGTTAGCTTGTTTTCAATGCAAAATCAGAGTGAGATAAGAACGTACGAAACCAGGTTTGGCAATAGGTGCTATCGCACTAGTAGTTGCGATATCAAAGATTGTAGCTGTACATCCTCCATGTAAATTCCCAAGGCGATTGCAATGCTCTGCTTGGACAGTGAACTTGAAGGTAGTCGTTCCAGCTGGCTTTGCTGAGGCAGAGACCAATGTCATTTGATCTTTAACAAGGGATGCTCCCCAGCCCTACAATAAGTCATTAGTGTATGAAATGACACATGGAGTATGGACGGTAAGGATATACACCAGAAGTAGTGGATGTAGCGTGTTGCTCTGCGAAGGTTGTGATCCCTTATTTTGCACTTCAGAACGAAAGCTCCGATCACTTCCAGCAATGACTTCAGCTCAGGATACAAAAGGACGTTCCTAGCAAGTAGATTGGGAGACAGAGCCTCCATGATATGCATGCATTCGTCTCATCGAGTGTCTAACCACGAGAGCCATTAGAAACGACTTCGGATCTGCCAGCATTCAATGCGTTGCATTCTCTGTGACAAAACCGAAAGAACTGGAAGAAAGTAGCTTCTCTCTTGTGACACCGCCATTAAACTTTGCTTCTATCAGTCTGGCGCAATGCGTAGCACAGTGGATAACACAAGCTCTGCAATTATAGTGTATTGTAAGGACTAGTATTGAGAGACAGGCCCAGTCGCAATTAGGATAGATTTGGTTTCCAATGGAAGCGAACTGTGGCTTAATGATGAGAAAAAGGGTCCATCTGTCTAGCAGCTTCCGATGTGTGAAATGGACGAGCATGGATAAGGATATCTAGACGAGCTCGTCTCTATTTGACAACGTATCTTGAAAGTCCTGAATTTGAAGACCAGTTTTTTATATTTTACTGGATGGGTTGACAAAAGAGTATCATTTACTTACTACAAACTTATTCTCATCTCCTTGAGCTCCAAGCAGAGCGTGTACGCGGTCTTCAGAAGAAATATCATCATTGGTAGGAATTGCCCGAACCTTTTGGTTCGCAGCGACTCCAGATATTGTATGAGGGGCCATGATGGTGTAATAGAAGATTTATGATGTTATGACGGAAGTTACAGAGTTGGGGGATTTTAGAACCGGCACCACTCAAATATACCAACACTTCCCTCGTCACAGCCGAGGTTCGCAACATAGCAACATCCCCAGCAGGCAATCCGATAATGCATAATAGCCTGAGGCACCAACATAAAAATGGGTCACGACGCGGCTTTGTTGACGCGACATTTTGTGTAAACAACGACGCCGAAATCAATCAAAGAGCAATATCGACCTGACACCGCCAAAATGAGGGTTGTGGAAGTGATTATAGATGTATGAATTTGAAGGCATATATTTTGAAGTGCACTGACATTGTTATTAGGGCTTCAAATCCTATGCTGTGCGGACAGTGATTTCAGGATGGTAAATATCACTAACAAAATCTTTGCGGTCTGAGTTCCTGACAATTTTTATAGGGACGAGACTTTCAACTCTATCACAGGCCTAAATGGAAGTGGTAAATCCAATATTCTTGATGCAATATGTTTCGTACTTGGTATTACAAACATGGGTGTGGTTCGAGCCCAAAATCTTCAAGTATGCGCCCCTCAATATTCTGCCATCAAATTTACATGCGCTGAATTCGAGAACAGGATTTGATCTACAAGCGCGGACAAGCAGGTGTCACAAAGGCTAGCGTCACAATAGTTTTCGACAATCGTGATAAGAAGAAGTCACCCATTGGATTCGAAGAATATGCTCAGATTAGTGTGACCCGGCAGATTGTGCTAGGAGGAACCAGTAAATACTTGATCAATGGCCACAGGGCTCAACAACAAACTGTTCAAAACCTATTTCAGTCTGTCCAACTGAATATTAATAACCCGAATTTCCTTATTATGCAAGGTCGGATCACGAAGGTATTGAACATGAAGCCTGTCGAGATTCTGGCGATGATTGAGGAAGCAGCTGGAACAAGAATGTTCGAAGACCGTAGGGATAAAGCATTCAAAACCATGGCCAAAAAGGAGATGAAGGTCACAGAGATTACAGAATTGCTTAAAGACGAAATTGAACCAAAACTGGAGAAATTGCGCATGGAGAAAAGGGCATTCTTAGACTACCAACAAACGCAGAATGATCTCGAGCGACTGACCAGGGTAGTAGTTGCGCATGACTACATAAAAAACCAGGACAAGCTCACACAGTCAGCCAATGATTTGGATATCAAGAAACAACGCGCAAAGGATTTAGAGGAGTCAGCGCTTCGCTTAAAGCATGAAATTGATAACCTAGCGGAAGATGTCAAGACCGTGAAGGCACAGCGAGAGAAAGAGTTGCGGAAGGGAGGTAAAGCTCAGGCGTTGGAAGAAGAAGTGAAGAAACATTCCCATGAATTGGTTCGGCTTTCGACAGTCATGGACCTGAAAAACTCGAGCATGGCAGAAGAGAAGGAACGGAAATCCGCTGTTCAAAAGACCGTCTCCGAACTCGAAACATTATTGAAGCAGAAAACAAAAGTATACGATAAGCTTCAAGCACAATACGATAAGGCCAAGGAAGATTTGGAAAAGCAAAGTTTGGAGGCCGAAACTAAAGAGGAGTTACTCCAAACTTTGCAAACAGGAGTTGCTTCCAAGGAGGGACAGGAGAGTGGATACCAAGGACAGCTTCAAGATGCACGTAATCGAGCAAGTGCTGCTTCTACTGAACAGGAACAAGCCAAATTGAAGACAACACATCTAGAGAAGCGCATCAAGGAAGAAGAACCCCGCGCAAAGAAGGCAAAAGAGCAAAATGCCGGGCTAATGAGCGAGCTTGAAGGTCTTCGGTCACAAGCACAAAAGCTGGAGAAAGAGCTTGGTAAATTAGGATTTGAGGCTGGCAAAGAAGATGAGATGTACAAGCAAGAATCCACTCTTCAACAAACTATACGGAAACTCAAAGAGCAATCCGATGGAATGAGACGCAAAGTGGCCAACATTGACTTCAACTATGCTGACCCTACACCCCAATTCGACCGATCGAAAGTCAAGGGCTTGGTAGCCCAATTGTTCACTCTAGACAAAGATCATACGAATGCTGGGACTGCTCTAGAAATATGTGCTGGTGGTCGATTATATAATGTAGTGGTTGATACCGAAGTGACTGGCACACAATTACTGCAGAACGGCAAGCTGAGGAAACGCGTTACTATTATTCCTCTAAACAAGATTGCTGCATTCAGAGCATCAGCAGAGAAGATTGGCGCGGCGCAGAAGATCGCACCTGGGAAAGTTGATCTTGCATTATCTTTAATTGGGTACGATAACGAAGTTTCTACCGCCATGGACTATGTGTTTGGCAACACCTTGATCTGTGCAGATGCTGCTACAGCTAAGCGAGTAACCTTTGATCCCGCTGTTCGAATGAAAAGTATCACCCTCGAGGGAGACTCATATGATCCCTCTGGAACTCTATCTGGTGGGAGCTCGCCCAACTCAAGCGGCGTCTTAGTTACACTGCAGAAGCTCAATGAGTTAACAAAGGAGTTGGGTACTCAAGAGCAAGCATTGGCAGATCTTCAAGCAACGATGGTACGAGAGAAGAAGAAGCTGGATCAAGCTCGGAAGATAAAGCAGGACCTAGATCTCAAGTCTCACGAAATAAAGTTGACCGAGGAACAAATTGGTGGTAACTCGTCTTCGTCCATTATCCAAGAAGTTGAGAATATGAAGGCTAGTATCGTACAACTCAAGGCAGACCTGAGCGATGCGAAGATAAGACAAGATGAGGCAAACAAGGATATCAAGCGCATTGAGAAGGATATGAAGGAGTTCAACAGCAACAAGGACGGGAAGCTTGTAGAACTACAGAGCTCTTTGGACACATTGCGAAAGGCCTTGACGAAGAACTCGGCGTCCGTCAAAGTTCTACAAAAGGAGCTCCAGGGGGCTCGCCTAGACTCGGAGCAAGTAGGCGGTGACCTATCCGCTGCACAAGAGCAGCTTCAAGACGCTGAACAGACATTAAAAGCACAGGGAGAAGAACTTACTAGTCTTATTTCTGAACAGAGCCAAGTCAAGGATACCCACGACATTGCTCAAGCGCATCTGAATGACGAGCGTGCAAAGCTGACTGGATTCGATGATGAATTACGGTCATTAGAGGAGGCATCTCGATCAAAGGCCTCGCGCATCACCGAAGAAGGGTTGGAAATGCAAAAGCTTGGACACCAGATTGACAAATTCCACAAAGAGCAACAAGCTGCAGTGCAAACAGTTGCTCATATGGAAAAGGAGCACGAATGGATTGCGGACGAGAAAGACAACTTCGGTAGGACTGGCACCCCATACGACTTCAAGGGGCAGAACATTGCCGAATGCAAAGCCTCTCTGAGGAATCTTACCGAGCGTTCTCAGGGTATGAAAAAGAAGATCAACCCGAAGGTCATGAATATGATCGATAGCGTAGAGAAGAAGGAGGTGGCATTGAAGAACATGATGAAGACGGTCATCCGCGACAAGAAAAAGATTGAAGAAACTATCATCAGCCTGGACGAATACAAAAAGAAGGCTCTCCAAGAGACATGGGAGAAGGTCAATCGTGATTTTGGATCAATCTTTGCCGAATTACTGCCAGGCAGTTTCGCCAAGCTGGACCCCCCGGAGAACAAAACCATCAACGAGGGTTTGGAAGTGAAGGTCAGCTTGGGAAAGGTGTGGAAACAAAGTCTCACAGAATTATCTGGTGGACAACGGTATGTCCTCCTAGGCGCTCGTGACGAATCAGCACTGACTTCTATAGATCTCTTATTGCCATTTCTCTTATCATGGCCCTGTTACAATTCAAACCTGCGCCCATGTACATCTTAGATGAAGTCGATGCCGCTCTCGATCTGTCACACACGCAAAATATTGGACGGCTGATCAAAACACGTTTCAAGGGCTCTCAATTTATTGTTGTTAGCTTGAAGGACGGCATGTTCCAAAACGCCAACCGGATATTTAAGACGAGGTTTGTCGAGGGCACTAGTGTCGTTCAAGCATTAACGTCGGCCGACTTCTGAGAGGGTTTTTGTGGGAAGGTATTTTTGTCAATAATGTAGCATCTGGAGTTAGGGCTGGGTCATGGTATGGATGGAATGGTTGGCACCCCGGAGGTAGAATTTAATGATTGTATGAATATGACGATATGAGAATAAGATTCACGCCTCTGGAGGTTATTTCTTGAACTGAATGTGACGTAACATCCCGCACAATGGAAGAGCGTTGTCTTCTGGCCGGTACATTCTATGCGGTATCGACCGTTGAATATCGTAGTAAAGCACGGCTTCGCTGGCTGATGGGAATTGGCAACTGGCATGCATGCCGTGGATTGTCACAAGCCAAACGACTTCTCCGAAGCACATAGGAACAGTGTGGCGTCTCCTATTCAAAGTGGGTGTAATTTCGATCCTCTGGGGAACCGGTTCCAATCTCCGAGGTGTTTCTAGATCGCCTTCTGTCCTTTCACTTTATTATTTTTCAGCTGTCACTTTGGCAAAAGATGGGGGGGCGCACCCGTCGTCCCATGGAACCCATCCATCCGGTCAGTGTTAGCTCCAGGCTTAAGGGCCTCCGCGTCCGTAATGTGGCGTGGTGGTTTGAAGGTATCTCGAATGATGGATGTGTTGTACCGTGCGTGCATCACAGAGGGCCGTGGGAGTTGAAAAGTGGTGAGGGGGGTGATTTCCGGCGTGGTTAAACACGTACGATGGATGGGGCTGGTGGTTCTCTCGTGATTTAACCCGTGATCTGCTCTGCTCTGTTGGCCTCCTGGACCTGCTCGGTCTCATCTAATCTCATCTCATCTCGTCGCATCCCCACCGCGATCTCGAGGGCGTACCTCAGCACCGGAGGAATCGTGATGTGCCCGTCGTACTTACTGGCCTGCCTGTCTGGGCCCTTCGTGAACTGCGCCACGATGGCCGGAGATGTGTTAAATTGAACCGCCAGCTCCGTCGTCTTTTGCTACTGATGCTACTGCTGCTACTGCTGCCACGGGTGCAGGGCAAGACCCCTAGAAAGCTAAAGTGCATTGCATCCAAATGGTCCTGATGGCCCTTGGATGGCTGTGAGCCCGACGTATCACCACGAGTCCAGCAGTATATCTGATGCCAAGGTACCTCCAAGCTTCAGGCCCGGCGAGCACTAGAGCCGACTAGTTGTAACGAGATGCATTCGGGATACTGCGACACTTTGCACTACGACTCTTGGAGACTGGATCAACTGGATCAACTGGCAGAGGCAAAGCCAAAACAGGAGAGAAACCACGACGCGTACTTGGGTAGGACGTCGCTTGGCACCACCGGCCAGTTCCCCTTCCCAGTAGCCTTTTACTGCTGCTGTCCCCCAAGCGTCTCCGTTTCTTCTTTCTCTTCCGCCGTCTATTGTCTGGGGACCCGTGGCCTGCAAACCTGAACAAGAACACCATCATACGCACCAGCTTCACGAGAAACGCATACTGCACTGCACTGCACGCTACGCAATCTCGTTGCTCTTTGTGGTTCTAGCCTTGGCGCCCTTTGCCCTCCTTCACCCTTTTGCTTGACAAGGGTCTGGTATCACCACGACCCGTTTCGGAACTGCCCTGAAATATTAGCTCGGTGGCTCCTGCTGCGACTTTTATCTTGTGCGCCTGCCAACTTTCCTTTCACACAACCATACACACACACCCAACACAAAGCGTGTGTACCGGCTTTCTCTTTTCTCTCTTCTCTCTTTCCCTTTCCTCTTATCTTTTATTACACACTCATTTGTCTTCACTTCATGTACAACTTTTGGTAAGTGCTCCTCCCCACCAACCCCTGAGCTAGTTGAAGCGAAAAAACCATGCTTCTGGATTCAATCGGGCTAATAGTCTCGTCAATTACAGCAACTAGACAGCACACCTTGTGCTATTTAATACAACCATCCCTCGTGCAAGCATGGCCGCCATCATACAGCCGTACCGAGAGCTCCTCGAGCAGACCTACCAGGAGTACTCGGCGCAGTTGACAGATTATATGCACTCGATCCCGACATCGACGTATGTGGTAACGGTACTGGCCATCTGCATCCCTCCCATAATTGCCCTTGTATTCTACGAACGCGAGCAGGCCAGGCTTCGGGCCGAAGAACCCAAAGGATGCCGCAAACTGGGACTGAAAATCGAGAGCAACCTGCTCAACGAGTTTGAACGTAAATTCTCCGAGGGCCGACCCCCAAGCACCGAGGAAACATCGGCAGAATGGTGGCGATTGAAGAGTCTGTGGATCTATCCAGTGAAGAGCTGTAAGGGAGTGGAATTGAACAGAGGAAGCGTGGTTGCTACGGGTATGGAATACGACAGGCAGTTTACTTTTGCCCAACTCAAAAGCCCAGTCCCAGCAAATGCCAATACTCTGGATAAGGAGAAGGCAGCTCACAAATGGGAGTTCATAACCCAACGCCAATTCCCCCTCTTAGCGAAGGTCAGGACCGAGGTATGGGTGCCAGATCAGAGTGTAGACACCTGGGCACCACATGTTGAGGACGTTGAGAGCGGTGGTGTGATCATAATGAGCTTTCCATTCCAGGAGGCTGGATGGAGAGGAAAGGTTGCGCAATGGGGTGCTGCAGTCAAAGGCACGATCCCTGAAAAGCAATTCCGAATTCCGTTTGATCCATCTCCAGCACAGATCGACAAGGCAGGTTACACCAAGGAGAAGATGACAATCTGGAAGGACACCGTCACAGCACTGAACCTAGAGATTGAGATTCCAGATGAGCTCAGGTACTACCTGGGAATGAGCAACAAGCTTGGCTTATTCAGAATCAACAATTCAGAGCTCCGGGAGGTTCACAGAAATGCACCGGCAAAGGAGAAACTTGGCTATCAACCTGTTACTGGGTTCCAAGATACCGTACGTACACATACTCATTTTTCTTCTTATTTTTAGGACTGAAGCTAACAATTACAGTATCCTCTGCATCTTGTCAACCTTGCCAGTATCCGTGACGTCGAGCGCCAAATGCCCAAGGTCAAAGGAGCACCT
>Ga0247804_10001027_pt1 | contig 12971 bp, 4 predicted proteins | sample UWRJL029104C1_FD_181142 | JGI IMG/M metagenome (GOLD analysis project Ga0247804, IMG submission 181142) | Plant litter microbial communities from Arlington Agricultural Research Station in Wisconsin, United States - UWRJ-L029-104C-1 | ecosystem: Environmental > Terrestrial > Plant litter >...
CGAAGGTGCCGGTGGCCACTACGTCGTTGCCGGCCGCCGCCACGGCCAGCACGCCGCCGCCGCTCAGGCCGCGGCTCATGGGCAGCCACTGCGTGCCGTCCCACTGGGCCATACGCACGGTGCCGGCGATGCCGCCGGCCAGCGAGAAGTCGCCGCCCACGACCACGTTGCCGCTGCCGGTGATGGCTACGCCCCGTACCACGTTATTACAGCCCAGGCCCAGCGGCTCCCAGCGGGTGCCGGTCCAGCGGGCCACGTTGTCGCAGGAGGAGTTGCCGCCCAGGTTCAGGAAGTCGCCGCCCACGATGAAGTCGCCATTAGCCGCCACCGCCACGCCGTGGATGACGGGCGCCGCGGCCGTCGTCTGCCCTACCACCACGGCGGCGCTGAAGGCCTGCCAGCTGTTGCGGTCGTAGCGGGCGATGTTATCGGCGTTGGCCGCGTTGGCGTAGGAGCCGGCGTTCTGGAAAATACCGCCGGCAATTACGTCGCCGTTAGGCAGGGGCGTCACGCTCAAAACGGTGCTGCTGAGGCCGCCGCCCTGGGTTTGCCAGGTCGAAGTCGTGTTGTTGTAGCGGGCAATGTTGTTGGTGCCGCTCACGCCGCCCGCGCCGAAGAAGTCGCCGCCCGCCACGAAATCACCGTTGCTGGCGAAGTGTAGCGCCCGCACCGAGCCGTTGAGGCCGGCGCCGATGGCGGTCCAGGCGGTGCCGTTCCAGCGCGCGATGCGCAGGGTGTTGGTCACGCCACTCACATCCGTGAAATCACCCCCGATGACGATGTTAGAGGGGCTGGTCATGGCCACGGCGTTCACGCTGTTGTTGGCGCCGGTGCCCAGGGGCAGCCAGGCGGTGCCGTTCCAGCGGGCCACGCGGGCCGTGCCGGCCACGCCGCCGGCCAGCGGGAAGGTGCCGCCCGCCACCAGCTCAGTGCCGCTGGCGGCGATGGCCAGCACCAGGCCGCCGCTCATGCCGGTGCCCAGAGGCAGCCAAGCCGTGCCATTCCAGCGGGCAATGCGGGCGGTGCCCGCCACGCCGCCGGCCAGCGAAAACTCGCCGCCGACGATAATCTGGTCAGTATCGGTCACGACCACTGCGCGCACCAGGGCGTTGGTGCCGGTGCTCAGGGCCGTCCAGGCCGTGCCGTTCCAGCGGGCCACGTAGTCGGCGCTGGTATTGCCACCGGCATCGGTGAAGGCACCGCCGGCGATGAGGTCGCCGTTGGCCGCCAGGGCCAGGGCATTCACCTGGGCGCTGAGGCCGGTGCCCAGCGCGTGCCAGGCGCTGCCATCCCAGCGGGCCACGCAGTCGGCTTCGGGGATGCCGCCGGCATTCTGGAAGGCGCCGCCGGCGTAGAGGTCGCCGTTGGCCGCGATGGCCACCGTGCGCACCGAGCCCGCCGGGGGCGTGGCGTCGGCAAAACGGTCTTCCCAAGCCACATCGCCCGCGCCGTTCACCGTGAAGCTCGGCTGACCCGAGGGGCCGGTTGAAAGCCGGAAGCCGGTGGCGTCAAACGAGCCTTGCTGGCCGGGGCGCAGGGTGCCGTCGGGGTTGAGGGCGTCGCGCAGGGGCCGGGTGCCGGGCGCGGTGCTGCGCTGCTGGGCCTGGGTGCCGAGGGCCGCGCCTAGGAGCAACACGCCAAAGCTGGCAGCCCGCAGCAGGGAAGAGAACTGTTTCATAACTCAGGTTCTGAATGAGAAACCCGCCGATAAGGCCGGGTTGAGAATTGAGATTTTAAGAACTGCTTAGTCCAGCACCACGCGCTTGGTGATGAGCGCCGCACCGGCTTTTATTTGCAGCGAGTACACGCCCGCTGCCAGCCCGGCCACGTTGATTTCCTGGGTAGCGCCGGCCGAAGTCAGCGCGATGGTTTGCTGGCGCACCGGCTGGCCCAGCGCGTTCAGCAGCACGGCCGAGGACTGGGTGGCACCCGCCAGCGCCGGCAGCTGCAGCGTGAAGCTGCCGTGGGCCGGGTTGGGGTAAAGCAGCGTTTCGGCGGCCAGGGCGGCAGCCGTGCCCGTCACGGTAGCCGGGCGGCGGAATACCAGGCTGAACTGCGTGGTAGCCACGTTCACGTTTTGCAGCGCGATGGCCACCTGCGTGCCCGTCGTCAGCTCCTGCTCGGTGCCGGTGGCGGCATTGCGCAGGTACACGCGGGTGCTGCCGAAGTTAGCCAGCTTGCTCACCGTGAGGGTGTAAGTGCCGGGCGCCGGGGCGCCCAGCGAGAGCGGTACGGTGGCGGTGGTCACGCCCAGGTCGGGCAGGCCGTTGATGGCCAGCAGCTGCGCGCCGAGCACGGCGGCCAGGTTCAGGCCGCTGGGGTTGCGCAGCTTCACGGCGTCGTATTCGGCGTCGAGGCCGGTAGTGGCGTGGGCGTCGGCGTAGATGCTCAGCTCATCGGCCCCGCCGGTGCCGCGCACCTGCATCTGCAGCAGCGGCCGGATGGTGGCGGAGCGGCCGAAAGCCGGCTGTGCGCCGTAGGTCGTGACGCGGTTGGCATTGCCGAGGCTGAGGGCGGCGGGCTGGCCGGCCGTGGTCACGCGCACGAAGAAGCCCGCGCCGGAGTTGATGAGGGCTTCCGGGCCGGTGCCGGTGGCGCCGTTGGCCAGGTAGCTGCGGTAGGTGCCAGCGTAGGTGTCAGTAGTGTTGTACACGTACATGGCCGCGTCGAGGTTGGTGCGCTGGGCGGCCGTCACGGTGCCCCAGTCGAGGGGGGCGGGGTAGGGGTTACCCAGCAGCTGCCAGCCGGCATCGGCGGCGGCGCTGCGGTTCAGGTTGGTGATGTTTACCGGACCGTTGTTCAGCAGGCCGTTGAAGTCCACCACCGTGGCGTTGCTGGCATGTACCGTGTAGCCCTGGCCGATATTCATGGCCGTGCCGGCCGCCGGGGCTACCCAGCCTTGGTTGAAGGCCGTCTGGTCGGTGGCCAGCGGGCCGCCCACGCGGCTCTGGTCGTAGCCAAACACGGTGGGGAAGGGCGTTACGTTCCCGGCGTTGGTGGCGGTGTTGTAAGCGGGGTTGAAGACGGGCACGAAGCCGGGGTTGGCGAGGTCGTTGAGCGTCGTGTTGCTCACCGGCGCCGAGTAGTGGTGGTAGCCGATGTTGGAGCTGTTGGTGGCGTCCACGGCGCGCTGCACGGTGGCGGTGCCAAGTACCTGACCATTCACGTTGTCAACCAGCGCGGCGGGCTCGCCGCTCACTGAAATCAGGGTGAAGCTCTGGCCATTGGTGGTGAGGTCGCCGGTTTGCAGGCGGGCCACCTGGCGCACGCTTACTGCTTGCGAAAGCGTGAGGCCGCTAGCGTTATTCACCGTGAGGTTGCGCACCTGGCCGGGCAGGCCGCTGCCGGTTCCCTGGGTGGCCGTGCCGTTGTAGACGTAACTGGCGTCGGAGCTCAGCACGCGGGTGGTGGTTTGCACCGCGCCGGTTGCGCCGCTGGCGGTGATGCCGGCGGCATTGCAGGTGCTCAGCGTAGCGCCGGCGGCCAGTTCGAAGCGGTTGCCGGTCACCACGAAGCAGCCGTCGGCGAGACTGCCGCCATCCTGCACCAGCAGGGTGCCGGTCACGCTCACGTTGCCGGTGAGAGTGGCGGCACCAGTGCCGGTTACGGTGATGTTGGAGTAGTTACCGGCGGGTACCGGGCGCACGGTGCTCACCGTTAATGATTCTGGCAGGTCGTTCAGGTTAACGGTGATGGTGGCGTTGCTCACCAGCGTGCCGTCCGACACGCGCACGGCCAGCGTGAACGTGGGAGTGGTTTCAAAATCGAGCGCCCCGCTGTTGGCTACCCGCAACTGATTGCCCACCAACGTAAAGGCGCCATTCACATTGCCGCTCACCAGCGTGTAGGTCAGGGTCGTGCCCGCATCGGCATCGGTGGCCACGATGGTGCCTGCCAGCGCGTTGACGGGCCGGTTTTCGTCGATGGTAAAGGTCTGGTTGGCAACGACCGGTGCCTGATTGACGGGGGTGTTGTAGATGCCGAAGCGCTGCATCACCTTGCTGCCGTCGCCCACGGCGGTAAAGGTGCCGCCGGCCACGATGGGATTGTTGGGGTTGCCCGCCACCAGCGGCAGCACGGCCACGGCGCGCACCCGCTCGTTGGTGCCGGTGCCCAGGGGCTGCCAGGCCGAGCCGGTCCAGCGGGCGATGTTGCGGGTGTTGGCCACGCCGCTCACCAGGGTGAAGTCGCCGCCGATGAGGATGTTAGAGGTGCTGGTCAGCGCTATGGCGTTCACGGTGTTGTCGGCGCCGGTGCCCATTGCCTGCCAGGCGGTGCCATCCCAGCGGGCGATGCGCAGGGTGTTGGCCACGCCGCCCGCGCTGGTGAAGAGGCCGCCGGCAATGACGTCGGCCCCGCTCACGGCCAGGGCCAGCACGCCGCCGCCGCTCATGCCGGTGCCGTAGGCAAACCAGTTCGAGCCGTTCCAGCGGGCAATGCGGCTGGTGCCGGCCACGCCGCCGGCCAGGGTGAAGTTGCCGCCGGCCACGATGTTGCCGCCCGCGTTGATTACTACGCTGCGCACTTCACCGTTGGTGCCGGTGCCCAGGGGTTGCCAGGCGCTGCCGTTCCAGCGGGCCACGTAGTCGGCGCTGGCGATGCCGCCGGCGTCGGTAAACTGCCCGCCGGCGATGACGTCGCCGTTGCTGGCAATGACAATGGAGTTCACCTGCGCACTAAGGCCGGTGCCGAGGCTTTGCCAAGCCGAGCCGTCCCAGCGGGCAATGCGGTCGGCGTCGGCGTTGCCGCCCGCGTCGGTGAAGAGGCCGCCCACGACGAAGTCGCCGTTGGCCGCCACGGCCACCGTGCGCACCGAGCCGTTCAGCGCGGCCGGGTCGGCAAAGCGGCCCGACCAGTCGTCGTCGCCCGCCGCCGTGCTCCGGAAGCTCGGCTGGCCCGAGGGGTTGGTCGAGAGCTGGTAGCCCGTGGCATCGAACGAGCCTTGCTGCCCGCGCCGCATGGTGCCGTCGGGGTTAAGCACTTCGCTCAAGGGACGGTTGGCGGCCGATTTGGCCGGTTGCTGCTGCGCCAGGCCTGTCAGCGTGCAGCCCAGACCGAGGGTCAGCCAGCCTAAGCGGCGGAAGAAGGCGGAAAAGCGGTTCATATAAAGAAGCAGTTCGAGGTGGGAATTTTTCAGAAGAAAAGCGGTGCTATTCCAGCACCAGTCGCTGGCTCTGGCGGCCGGCCTGCATATGGTACAAACCCGGCGCCAGCCGCGTCGGCAAAGTCAGCTCCAGCATGCCGTCGGCCGATGCCGGGGCCGAGTACACGGCGCGGCCCAGCGCGTCGGTCAGCTGCACGAGCTGGCCGGCGGGCAGGCCGGTCACGCGCACCGCGCCGTGGGCGGGGTTGGGAGCAATGGTGAATGGCTGAATGGCTGAATGGCTGAATGACAGCACGCGCACCGGTGAGAAGCTGGCGGTGCCGTCCTCATCTACTTGGCGCAAGCGGTAATACACGGTGCGGGCGGCCAGCTTAGTCAGGTCTTCGTGAGTGAACTCGTAAGCGTGGCGCTGGGCGCTGCTGCCCGCGCCATTCACCCAGCCTACGGCGCTGAATTCCTTGCCCGTAGTCGATACCTGCACCTCGAAGCCGCGGCAGTTTTTCTCGCTGGCGGTGTTCCAGCGCAGCAGGGCGGCCTCGGCCCGGCGCTCGGCGGTGAAGGCTGTTAGCTCCACCGGCAACGGGTCCACGATGGCGGCGTCGGTGATGGTTTGCACCGCGCCGGTGCCGGCGCTAGCGATGAAGAGCTGGTTGTCGCGCACGGTCAGGCCGGTGGGCGCAATGGCCCGCGCCGCCTGCGAGTTGCCATTGGCCGCCGCCGGGTTGGTGCTGGCGTTGAAGATGCCGTTGTTGCCCGCGTAGGTGCTGGTTACCAGCGCGCCGCTGCTGTTATACTTCCGCACCCGGAAGGCCTCGCCCACGAACAGGTTGCCCGCAAAATCCAGCGCCAGCGAGTTCGGATTGAGCACGCCCGCCGTGTTGGTCGAGCTGTTGAACGCCGTGATAAACGTGCTGAGCTCGCCGGTGCTGGCCGTCAGCTTGCGCACCAGGCTGTTGCCCGTGTCGGCAATATACAGGTCGCCATTAGCGGCCAGCACCAGCCCCCGCGGACCATTCAGGGTGTTGATTCCCAGTGCGCCATCAACCGCACCGGTACTGCCGCCGATGCCCGCCACCACGCTGATGCTCGCGCCGCCCGCCGGCAGCAGCAGCACCGTGCTGGAATTGCTGGCGCTGGCCGTGCTGCTGGCCGAGGCCACGTACAAATCGTCGGTGACACTCAGCGCCAGCCCCAGCGGGTTGGGCACGGCCGTGGTGGTGGGCGTGCTGCCCGTCGAAGTCGTCGTGCCGTTACCGGCGTAGAGCGTTATTACGCCCGTCGTCAGGTCGATGCGGCTCACGCGGTGGCCGGCGAACTCGGCCACGTAGAGCACGGTGCCAGCGTTGTTCACCACCAGGCCACGGGGCTGGTTGAGGCCGCTGGCCGTGGCCTGCCCGCCGCCGGCGTACGTGGTGCTGCCGTTGCCGGCCACCGTAGTCAGCACACCGGCCGGCGTCACTTTGTACACTTTGCCGCGCAGGCCGCTGTCGTAATCCGTGAAGTAGGTGTTGCCGTAGCCATCCACGGTCACGCCGTAGGGCGTGTGCAGCTGCGAGTAAGTCGCCCGGAAATTCTCGGTGGCGAAGGCATTGGCCGTCGCCTGCGGCACGCCGGCCACCCCGGCCACGGTCGTCACGGGTACGCTGGCCGGGGCCGCCTGCCCAATCAGCAAACCCTGCGTGGCGCTGATGGGGCGGTAGGCGTTGGAGCTGAGCGTGGCCGTGAGCACGGCGTTGCCGGCGGCGCCTGGCGTCACGAGGCCCGCGCTGCTCACCGTGGCCGGGGCCGTGGGGCCGTTGAAGGACGTCAGGGCGTAGCTCACGGTCAGGCCCGCGCTGGTGGCGGCAGAGGGTATCGTCGAGGTCAGGGTGAACGGCGCGGAGGCCGTCGTTTTCACGCCCGCGTCATCGAAAACGAAAGCGAATGGATTGGCAGTTTGCAGGTTGTCATCCGTCACCACCTGCACGGCGTAGGTGCCGGCGCTGGCGATGTACAGCTTGTTGGTAAACACGAACAAGCCCGTCGGCAGCACGGCGCGGCTGGCGGCCTGTGCGCCGTTGGCCGGGGCCGCGTTGGTGCCGGCGTTGAAGTCGCCGTTGTTGCCGATGAAGGTGCTGTTAATCACCGTGCCGGCGGCCGAGTATTTGCGCACCCGGTACAGCTCGCCCACGTAGAAATTGCCGTTGTAGTCCTGCGCCAGCGAGTTCGGGTTGCTCAGCCCGGTGATGAGCGTACTGATGGTCCCACCGATTACCTGCCGCACCACGTTGCTGCCGTAATCGGCCAGGAAGAAATCACCGTTGCTTTTAACCACCAGGCCATTGCGCGGGGCGCTGATGGTGGCGGCCGTAGCCGCGCCGCCGTCGCCGGCCGCGCCGACGCTGCCGCTGGTGCCCGCCACGATGCTCATCGCCGTGCCCGCCGGGTTAATCATCCGCACGGTGTGGTCGGCGTTTTCCAGGATGTAGAGGCTGCCGTCGTTGCGCAGGGCCAGGCCCCAGGGGCCGGGCAGGGCGTAGGCGGTGGGCGTCACGGCGCCGGTGGCCAGGGTGGCTACCGGCGTGGCCGTGCCGGTGCCGGCATACAGCGTCAGGTTGCCGGTCGTGAGGTCGATTTTCGATACGCGGCGGCCGGTCAGCTCGCTCACGTAGAGCACAGTGCCCGCCCGGTCTACAGCCAGGCCGCGGGGTTGGAGGAGGCCGGTGGCGGTGGCCGCCACGGGCGTGCCGGCCGAGCCCGTGTAGGTGGTCGTGCCGTCGCCGGCCAGCAGCGAGAGCACCCCGGCGGCACTGATTTTATACACCCGGCCCTGGCCGGAGGCGTTGTAATTCACGAAGTAGCTGTTGCCCAGGGTATCGGCCGCCACGGCGTGGGGCGTATAGAGTGGCGAGTAGGTAGCGCGGCTGCCCGTGATGGGTACCACGCTCGCCAGGCGAATGCCCGGCGCCCCGGCCAGCGCCGTGATGGGCAGCGAGGCGGGCGGCGTCTGGCCCACCAGTAGCGTCTGCACCACGTCGGGGGCGGCCTGGCGCAAAGCATCGCCGGCCTGGCTGGCCGTGATGTAGGCGTTGCCGGCCACGCCGTTCAGCGTCAAGGTGTTGCCGCTGATGGTGGCGATGGTAGGGTCGGAGCTGGTGTAGCTCACGGTCAGGCCCGCGCTGGTGCTGGCGGCCAGCGTGAAGCTGGGGCTGGCGGTGGTCTTCACCCCGAAGTCGGAGAAAGAGATGGTTTGTAGCTGTAGGTAATTATTGTCCGTCACGTACTGCACCGTGAAGGTGCTGCCGCTGGCCACGTACAGCTTGTTGGCATAAATGGCCAGGCCCAGGGGCGTCACGGCGCCGCTCGACGTCACGGTGCCGTTGGCCGGGGCGGCATTGCTGGTGGCGTTGAAAGCCGTATTGTTGCCCACATAGGTGCTGCCCAGTACCGCGCCGGTCGGCGAGTATTTGCGCACGCGGTTGGTTTCACCCACGTACAGATTGCCGTTGTAATCAAAGACTAACGAATTCGGGCTGCTGGTGCCGGCCGTGTTGGTCGTGCTGTTGAAAGGCGTCAGGAAGGTGCTGATGTCGCCGCTGGTAGCCGACAGCACCCGCACCTGATTCCCGGTATTATCGGCAATATACAGGTCGCCGTTGGCCGCCAGCGCCAAGCCCTGCGGGCCATGCAGGCGGTTAGTGCCCAGAGCGCCATCTACCGAGGCGCTCATACCGTTCAGGCCCGCCACGGTGGTGATGGTGGTACCCGCAGCATTAATCCGCCGGATGATGCTGTTGGCGTTATCGGCCACGTACAGTGTGCCATCGGCGGCCAGGGCCAGGCCGTGCGGGCCCATCGTCACCTGCGCCGGCGCGGTGCCGGTGGGGGCAGTGGTGCCGTTGCCCGCGTAGAGCGAGAGGTTACTGGTGCCGCTCGTCAGGTCGATTCTGGAGATGCGCCGCCCGTTGCGCTCGCTCACGTAGAGCACCGTGCCCGCCGTATTGACGGCCAGGCCACGCGGGGCCGCCAGGCCGGTGGCGGTGGCGGTCACCGGGGTCGAGGCCGTCACGGTGTTGGTGAGGGTGCCGTCGCCGGCCACGAGCGAAATCAGCCCGGTAGTGGCAGCGGCCTTATAAATCCGCCCGATGTTTCCGGTGGTAGTTGTGGTAAAATACACGTTGCCAATACCATCGGTGGCAATGGCGGCCGGCGCAAACAGCGGCGAATACGTGCCGCGGCTGCCATTGGCCGGCAGCACGCTGCCGAAGCTGGCGGCATTGGCGCCCGGCACCCCGGCCAGCGCGTTAATCGGCACCGAGGCGGGTGTGGCCGCCGCCACCAGCAGTCCCTGGTAGGCGCTGGCGGCCGTAAACGTGCCGCTAACTGCCTGGCTCACCGTCACCACGAAGTTGCCGGTGGTATTGGCCTTGATAGTCACCACGCCGCTGGAATTCACCGAAACCGTGGTGGCCGAAGTCGGCGTCACAGTATAAGTGAAAGGGGCCGGCGAGTTGCTGGTAGCCGCAATGGTAAATGCTTGGTCGCTGGTGCTGGTGGTTTTCAGGCCAAAGTCAGTGATGGTTAGCACTGTCGTTTGGGCCACGGCCGGCCGGGCAGCCAGCAGCGTCAGGCACAGGAGCAGCAGGGGCCAGATACCCCGGCGCCGCAGCCCGGCGCTACGACTTTCCCAAGGTGTGGCCGCGCCCTGCGCCAAGGCAGCACGACTGACCGATTGAAGCAAAAAAGTAAAAAATGCCATTGGGAAGTGGGAATTAAAAGAGAGCGTAAAATTCGGGGCCCAAGTAGGTTGTGAAAACTCTTGTTCTTTGTTAATCAATTGCTAATGCTGGTGCTGTCGGCGGCATTTCAGGCATGAAGCTTCCCGCCCGCCGCCCCAAAGCGGCGAAACGAGCGGGCCGCGCCGCACCTGCCCGCATCGGGGGCAAGCGGCGCGGCCCGCTACAATCCAGAAAGGGTAGCTTCCAGCAGGGGGCCTATTCCGGCCCCATCAGGTCGTCGAAGTAGAAGGTTTCGCCGCTGTTCGAGTTGGGGGCGATGGAGATAACCAAGCGGTCCACATCCTTCGGGCCCACGGTCGGGTCGAGGTTTTCGGGCGACGCGGGTACGAAGGTGAAAACCAGCGTTTCCCAGGCATCGGCAATGGTGCTGGTGGCTTTGAAGCTGCCCGCGAAACGACCCAGCGGGTGCTTGGCTCCCTGGGCTTTGGCGGTGTTTTGCAGCGCAATCTGCACCACGGTGCCCGCCGCCGGCGTGCGGAATTTCATCGACAGCCGCTTCTCGCCCGACACATAGGCCGATACGTCGCCCATCTTGGCGGGCTTCACGATGATGTAATCGTAAGGTACCGAGGGGTTGCGGGTGTAGCTGGCGCACACGGCGCTACGGTTGTTGGCCTTGGCGTCGGGGTTGGCGGCGGCCTGGTTCAGGGTGCCGCTGTTGTTGGGGTACTGGACTACGCGCTTGCTTTCAAAGTTGTCGTACACCGCCTGGGCGCTGGCGGCCTGGGCCAGCAGAGTGCCGGTACCGGCCAGTAGCAATTTGGCAAATAGATTCATAGCTCGGGAATAGCTGGGGGTAGGAATGAATAAGCAGACGGACTATTGCTTCACGAAACGATGCACGCTGAAGCGGCCGTTCTGCTGCACGCGCAGCAGGTAAGTGCCGGCCGGCAGGTCGGCCACGTTCACCTCGGCGGCGGCGTTGCGCACCGGCAGCAGGGCTGCGGCGCGCACGCTGCGGCCCAGCATGTCGCTGATGCTGGCCGTGGCGGGCTGGCTGGGCTGCGTCAGCTGCACGGTGTAGCGGTCGGTGGTGGGGTTGGGGAAGCTGCCGAGCACCACGGTCTGGTCTTCGCGAGTGGCGGTGGCAGCGCCGAAGGTCAGGCGCGTATTTACCAGGTTCTGAGCGGCCAGCAGCTGCGAGGTGGCACTGAGCGGGCGCTGGTCGGTGTAGCGGCGGCAGATGCCGGGCTGGGTGTTGGTGCCCATCAGCCAGGTGGTGCGGCCGGGGTCGGTGGTCACGATGTTGGTACCGCCCTGCCGAATCACGAGCATCGACAGGTTCTGCACGTTGTCGTAGGCAAAGGAACGGTCGAGGGTAACCTCCTGGAAGCCCGAGGCCGAGGAGTTGGTGAAGGCGCCTTTGAAGACGCGGGTGTAGCCCGTCGAATCGACCGGGCCGGTGGTGAAGAGCGTGGCCGTGGTCAGCTTGAAGTAGATTTTCACGCCGTCGAGGGCGTTCAGGTCGGTACCGCTGGCTTTCTCGAAGGCCAGGTGCGTCACGTTGCCAGCCTGGTTGATTTGCGTCTTACGGTAGATAATCTCGTAAGCGTTATCGGAATAGATGTGCGTAATGGGCGAGGCCAGCATGGTAGCCGTGCCGCCGGTGATGGTGACAGCCTGCGCCTGCGCGCCCTGCGCGGCGAAGCAGATACCGAGGCCAGCCAGCAAAGATTTCGTAAAGTTGTTCATGCGGGGAATTTGTGAGAAGGTGAAAGGGCAGCGGGAACGTTGCCAGTCCGGCTTGGCCAATGCAAGTAAAGCGGCGGCAAAAGTGGGATTTGGCCTTACAAGATTCCGGCGTAGCGCCTGTATTAGCAAATGGCGCAGGCATGTATTTGCGCAAACGTTTTCGTGAAACTGCAATCGTTTGCAGTATGCTTCTTGGTCGAAACGGAGGCTGAATTATGACGCAGTAAGCCGCATGGTTGCAGCGCTTACGTATTCACTTTTCGGGTATTGTGAAGTAATCGTGAATTTTCGGCAATGGTTGGCCAGTCAACACGCCCAACTTGGTTTGGGAGGTCTGTTGAGTATTGCCAAACGCCTGAATAAAGCGCGCTGGTTGGGAAGGCTGATTCGCCGTCGGCAAGGCCCAATGGCAATTTGCTCACCTTGACCTTCGGTACCGTTCCCGTAATTTTGGCCACCCGTTTCGGCGTAAACCTCACCAAAAAGCGGTAATTTGAGCCACGATATGGCGGAGGTGAATCTTAAAAAGCTGGCGGAACTGCTGAACCTGTCCGTTTCGACGGTTTCGAAGGCGTTGAGCGACAGCCATGAAATCGGCAGCGACACCAAGAAGCGGGTGCGCGCCCTGGCCAAACGCCTGCACTACGAGCCCAACCCGCACGCCAGCAGCCTGCGCCGCAATAAGAGCAACATCATCGGGGTCATCATTCCGGAGGTGGCCAACAACTTCTTCTCGTTAGCCATCAATGGAATAGAGGAAGTGGCGCGCAAAAATGGCTACCACGTCCTCATTTACCTCACCCACGAAAGCCACTCCCGTGAAGTCGATATCGTGCAGCACCTCACCGGCGGGCGGGTCGATGGTTTGCTGATGTCGGTAAGCAGCGAAAGTCAGGACTTTAAGCACCTGACGGGTTTGCACGAGCGAGGGCTGCCCATCGTGTTTTTCGACCGGGTATGCGAGCAGATAGATACCGCCCGCGTCACCACCGATGATTATAAGGGCGGCTACCAGGCCACCCGCCACTTGCTGGAGGCTGGTTGCCAGCGTATTGCCTACCTGCAAATATCCGGTAATCTGTCGATTGGCCGCAAGCGCATGCAGGGCTACCGCGATGCGCTGGAAGCGGCCAAGCGGCCTTTTGATTCGAGCCTGATACTGAGCCAGGACCAGAGCGGCGAGCAGGACGTCGCCGCCATCAAGCAGCTGCTCCAGCAGGCGGAAGAGCCCATCGACGGCATTTTTGCCTCGGTCGAGCGCCTGGCTATCAGTGCCTACCAGGCTTGCAAGGAACTGGGTTTGCGCATTCCGCAGGATGTGAAGATTATCAGCTTCTCCAACCTGGCGGTGGCCTCGCTGCTGGGGCCGCCACTCACCACCATCACCCAGCCGGCCT
>Ga0247804_10001029_pt1 | contig 12954 bp, 15 predicted proteins | sample UWRJL029104C1_FD_181142 | JGI IMG/M metagenome (GOLD analysis project Ga0247804, IMG submission 181142) | Plant litter microbial communities from Arlington Agricultural Research Station in Wisconsin, United States - UWRJ-L029-104C-1 | ecosystem: Environmental > Terrestrial > Plant litter >...
TGCATTAACTCTATCTGTGCCTTTATTAGGCTTCACGAAGTGTCCAAATACCACGAATGGTTTTAGTAGCCTATGATGTTATGTTCATTGTACAATTTCAGCCTAACAATTTCTGATACGGCAAGAGTGCTCAAAACGCGCAGTTCTTTAATACCAAATATTAAAGAGTTACTACTAATTTCTTTGCGGATACACCCTTCTTGCTCATATCCATGGCTTCTTGCACGTATTGAAGACCTTTCCCCACAACCTGTGGTTCTGGAGCAGGTATGAACAAACTTTGTTCAAGCGCTTCAGGTAGATAATCCTGATAAATGGCTTTTCCCACCTCATTCGCCATCAAATCACTGCCAAAGACCATCTTGGAGCTGACGCCATTCATCCTAGCGCTGACACTTCCTGAAGCCTTGGTACCTAAAATTCCAACAAGAAACAACGGGAAATCTGAGGCACCTTTCGGGAACGTAGGTAGATCAAATGTGACCTGAGCGATGAATTTGTTCCCTTTACATCCGCCTAGAACTTGGATACATTTCTTGAATGACCCAGAGCCAATGCTCACCGCGCCTGCAATGGTCCGAGTTCTGAATGCTGAAATGATGTCAACAACGACAGTCTGACTGCGGTAATCGAAGACTTCGACTGCACCAAGCTTTTTGAGGTAGTCGTGATTTTTAGCTGAAGCTGTTGTGATTACTTCGTAGCCGGCAGCTATCGCAAGTTGAACAGTGTTACAGCCTACGCTTGTTGAGCCGCCCCAAACAAGTAATGTCTTCCCAGAAGGATTCGGTGAGGTTGTAGGAAATGGTAATCCAAGGTAATCTTTCTGGAAAAGAGCGCATGCCGCCGTCGATAGACCCAATGGCAACACGCTTGCCATCTCGTAGGACATAGAATGAGGGATTGCTGAGCTCATGTTCTCACGCACGACTGTGTACTCCTGAAAGCCGCCTTCGCAGGCACGATTGACCCTCTTGTCAACACTTAATGAGTGAGCTACAATGCGGTCTCCAGCCTTGAAGCGAGTAACACCGCTCCCTACCTCTACAACTTCTCCAGCTATATCGCTGCCTATAACAAAGGGCAGTTTGACCCAGGAGATGACTAGTTTGGGGGCACTTTGAATAATGTAGTCGTAGGGGTTAATGGCAATCGCAACATTCTTCACAACCATCTCCTTCTCACTAGGTGGAGTATAAATAGATTTTTGTATTGTAAGCTGTACATTTTTGCCAGTCAATATGGCGGCATTATTCGAGGGGGGCATAACGAAATAGTGAAATGTGTAAGATAGGAAGACTGAGATGAAGTTGCAAGAATTGTGAGTAGATCTGAAGGTATTAGAACTCTGTGAGAATTCGGGAATGGGAAAAGGGAGATGGGAGAGCGTTCATTTATAAGTTTACAACCACTCATGACAGACCGAAGGCCAGATTACGCTTCTACAATCTCATCATAAGTCATCTCGTATTTATGAATACCGCAGTGTGGCAATTCTATATAACTCTGCGAAGTGAGGTTAGCGTGGCTCAGTTTTGCGAAATGAGGTTAGCGTGAACAGTCAACAGCGAAATGGGGCTAGCGCCTTTCTCATAACCTCAAGTCTGACGACAAGAATAATGATCAAAGGCCTGGATACCTGTTACTTTCCTACTTTCTTGCTCTGTTACTCCGCTCCAATCATAAATTATCCTGTGATCAGTAAGGATATGGGCCAAGAGCTCCAACGGCGTAAGTTGTCCAGGCAAGGGTGTAGAAACTGTAAGCTCCGCAAAGTCAAGGTAGGCTAGATCAGTACCATTCCATTCATATGAGCTTAGTATTTGCGGCAACTCATGTATATCTACAGTGCGATGAGGGTAAGCCTCAATGTAAGCGATGTGTTGCATATAGTGTATTTTGCAATTACAACAGCAAATCTCAACATCATGAGCTACAGTTATCTGCAGCTGGAACCTCAATTGAGATACTGACTAATTTTACTCTCACCCACCCGCTGAACCAGTCTATCTCATATGGAGTAGCCCCCGATTTGAGATCTCAAGGATTTGAAGGCCAAGAGAGTTTATCTTTATATCAATGCGATCGTATAGATTCTGAGCTTTTGCGGAAATTTCAGTGTAGAACTGTTTTCGCAATAAGTATCGAATCAAATATTCATATTCACCAAAACCACATCGCTAGACTTGCATGTTCTGTAAGTGCTTTCAAAACTGTTATCAATGAGCCAAACCTAACCTTGCGACCAGCACCCGTACCTGATGCATTTACTACTAGCCTTGACTCTAATGCATGATCGGTCTCTTTCACTGCTGACTACGCCCCTGAATTCTAAGGAAGCCTTTCACTGGTACCACGGTGTTCGTATGTTTAGCGCCAAGCTTGCAGGAGATGTCAATGTCCTAGAAAGGGACGCTCTTTGGGCTGCCGCGATGTGTCTCTCTTTCGTTTCATTCTTCTATGTTGAAGGAGATACTGCCAGGGAAGCCTGGCCTCTGAAGCAACCGTCGAATATGGACCTAGGATGGCTGAAGATGATCGATGGGAAAAAGGAAGTATGGCGTGTTGCCGGTCCTCCAACTAAAGATCACGTTTTCGAAAAGTCATATCCAGTAAACATTCAATCACATCTACCGCCATCGATGGACGATGAAATTGGGAATCTCCCTCCCGAATTCTTTATTCTCTACAACTTGCAACAGCAGTCAGATACAAGCAACAATCCATATTATCATGCTGTAACTTTACTGGCACGTTTATTTACCGTTGATGACATGTTTACCGTGCTCGTGGGCTTCCTGACTTTTATCGGCAGCATCAGCCCCGAGTTCAAAAGATTGCTGCAGCAAAAAGATCCCCGTGCACTGTTGTTATTGGCTTACTGGTATGCGAAAGTCTCCCAATTTGGAATTTGGTGGCTTTCGCGGCGAGCAATCTTAGAAGGAGAAGCGATATGCATCTTTCTAGAGCGATTGGATCAGAATTGCAACGAGTTTAGATATCTACTACAATATCCCAGCTCAATATTGTGTAATTCTAATAGTAGGTGACAAGAAATTAGTTACATCAAGCAGCTGGTTGTCTTGATATCGAATATAAACTTAGAACATAACTAGTTCTTGACGTTATAGGCGAGAAGCCGAGACTGTCGCGTAAGTGCGCCTTTTTTGTGTGTATTATATGGCAGAGAAACCCAGTGTCTATGATGTGTTCGGATCTCTTGACTCACCCAGGTCTACGAAAATCAAGTAATTTAGAGGTTTTAGATTGAGCGGAGCTACATAGATTTGAGGTGTATTTTGAGCGGCCAATGTCGCAAGAGATGAAATCAGATGAATCAAATATAAGATAATGAAATTCCCACACTGAACGCTTCACAGAAAGGAGATATCATATGCTATGCATATATTAAGGAGTCAGAAATGGCGTGTGGGCTCCGGAGATGAAACCGACTTGGGACCAAAAACATTGCTGATAAGCGAAACCTTCTAAACATAGCAAAGACTCAATCGAAGCATGCAGGTGGGTACTCTATGACTCTTTTCCTTACTCTAATACATGTATATCGCGAATGACAGAAAGATTAAGGAAGAACTTCATTTCCATCACATTAATTCGCTTAAGCCCCTTATGGTTCCTGCCCCGTCATCTGCTTTGGGTGTTACTCCTCACATGAGCAGGATGATCTGAAGTCGGAAGTTATGTGTTTGCTTTAAATCTGAAATTCTGTTTCAGTTCATTACTCCCGTTCTGTGAAATCAAATTTCCCCGTTTCCTTGCTATGCCACAAATACGATTCCCTCACTAGCATTGCCAAGCAAAATTATAAAAGAAATCTCTAGGGATATTTGTAACACTACGTCAGGAATGAGTGCGTAATGCACGTGAAGCACTTAATGGAGTGTGGAAAAAGCTGGCCATTAGACTAAGTATCTACTACTAAGAGATATCTCTCTCCTTACGTCACGTGGTACTGACGGTACCGTGACAATATTCCAACACCAGGCGAATAACTTCTGAGAAATCAGCACTTGTTTTCTTTGCCTCCGACCAGCAGATATCAAACTGAAAGTATGGCAACACTTATTCTATGAAAAGCCTAACACTTCGAAGCTGAGAAGAAGTTAGGAGTTTATCCCCTACCTGCTGATGAATATGTCGTCAACGGTAGTAAATCCGAAAAAAATGAATTGCCCATCACGCCGGTTGTTCTGAAGCATGACGACGCAGAATATTTCTCTACTCCTCTTAAATGAGAGTCGGGAAGACATAAGGCTATTTCACCGCAAAACGAGACTGTTTTTGTGTAGGGGCTAAGCGTTTATTAAGACCATTTAAAATTATGGGAAACAATGAATGGTGGTCCAGGTAGGTGTCACGCTTGTCTATAGCATTGTTTCTCATTCCCACTAGAAGAGATTCTGCTCCCCTGACAGATAAGATCGGCATGCTAGTCACATAAGGTATACAAGGTTAAGTGCACCCATATAAAATACTTGAGGTTTGAGCTAGTTTGAGTGGATAATTTATTTCGCCTTGCTTATGGACTCGTCTTCAGCAAGTAGCATCTCAATTTCTCTCTCACCGAGCCATCCTTTAACACTCTGTATCACCTTCTCCAACTCTTCACCACCTTCCATTACATCGTCAAGATTATGCACTGTGAGTCCGCTTCGATGATCCGTAACTCTTTGCTGACCCCAATTATATGTCCGTATTTTGTCACCTCTACCCATCTTCGCAACTCCGATCACGTTTCTCCTCAAGGCCACGATTTCTTCTTCTCTAGCTTCTCGTTTGGCTTGGGCTATTCTTGATCTAAGTAACTGCCAGGCTTTCTCCCTATTTTTATGTTGCGACCGTGAGTCCTGCATACTAACGACAGTATTCGTTGGTAAATGAGTAAGTCGAATAGCCGAATCCGTAGTATTGACATGTTGACCTCCCGCACCTCTTGCCCTCATTACATCCGTTCGAACCTCTGTAGGATTGACATAGTAATCACTTGTAGGATCATTCAAATCTACCTCATGCATTTCTAAACCCTCGCTTCCAGTCGTAGGTATACTAGGCAGCACCAACACGCTCACTGCGCTAGTATGTGTCCGGCCTGCTTTTTCAGTTGCGGGTACTCGCTGGACTCTGTGAACGCCAGCTTCGCTTCGAAGTTCACCATATGCACCCGGAGTTTCGATCTCGATAATCGCTTCTGCCAAAGGTGATGTTTCACCGGAGGTTCCATCCGCGGTATCGTATTTTAGCAAAGAGGCCCGTAGGTTTTTTCGCGAGCAATACGCCGTGTACATGCGTAGTAAATCGCTAGCAAATATCGCTGCTTCTCCTCCACCTGCTCCGGGTCGAATTTCGATTAAACAAGGCAGATCAGCGAACGGATGTTTTGGCGTGAGAGATGTTGCAAGCTTTAGTGAAAGAGAGTCCAATTCAGCTGCAGTTGTAGCTAGATCATCTGCTGCTAGCTGACGAAGTTCGGCATCGGTCGTAGGATCCTGGAGAAGCTCTTGAAGTTCAGACAAGGCATTTCGTGCGTCTTCCCATTCTTTTAGTGCCTCCGCAACGCTTTTCAATTCTCCAATTCGTTTAGAGATTTTGATATCAAATGTCTCTGCCGTTTCCTTGCTCAGTTTGTCATGTTCTACAGCCATTCCACGCGCCCGCGCGAGCAGAGCTGGGGAAAAGGTGCTGTGGGTCACTGTTTGATTTGTGAGATATAATCTACCATTGAAGCTGAATCAACCTACCTGTACTGGAGAAACGTAGCAGCCGCTGTGGGGCAGGCTTCCGAAATGTGGTTAAACATATTCGACAGAACCAAGGGGCACCAAACATACTCGTCCATTTGATTACTTGAGGCTCTTCGAAATTTGATGAATGCTTGACTGTTGCTGTAGACCGCCCTCCAACTGCCACTTTGATAAAATGGGACCATGATAAGCTAAAACCCGCCCCTGCTATGACATTGAGATTGACGTTTAAGTCGTCTAGTCGTCAGCAAGATGTCACTAGCCTTTGCTGCCAATTATTTGGGCGCTGATGAGTGCGGAAGATATCACAAGATTTTAGGTAATTGTTTACTGGCATTGGATTAGTCCCCATTCTAATGGCCTAGAAGGTGGAATGTTTACTTAATCATATATCTAAATTTTATTTGGCTTTCAACCACCCCCACAATATCCCCGCGTCCTGAATAACCTTCCGTCACCGGCGATAGATACCATACAAATAGACCGAGGCCTATTTCTCGTGACAACCCATCTCTACTCTGTTGTTTTAACATCATTCACACTTATCTTGATCATCTTATTGCTGCCCAATTCTTTCACTTTTTTCTTTCTTTCTACCTTGCTACCTGATTTGTCCTCTGTTATACACATATTGGCTCGGTTATAGCTATCTCTTAAGCCCCATAGGATCTTCTTTAAAAATGGCGGAAGTACCTTTTATAAGTAGGAGAAGTGTAGTCCACAGCACCGAAGGAATTGTTGCATGTACTCAACCTTTAGCAGCCAGGTGTGGCCTAAAAGTTCTAGCAGCAGGTGGAAATGCTGCTGTGAGTTTCCCAGATCCCACCTTTGAATCCGATCTGACAACAGAATCCAGGATGCAGCTGTCGCTGTCGGTATGTCATGACTTTGTCAAAATAAAAGTAGTATTTAGCTAAACAAAATGTAGCCGCTGGTCTAAATCTCATGGAGCCAATGTCAACCGGCATTGGTGGTGACATGTTCTGTCTATTCTACAATGCCAAAACTAAGAAAGTCGAGGCAATGAATGGTTCAGGACGAGCTGGGAAGAATTGTACACTCGATGCTATTCGGAACCATTTCGGGTTCAGGGATGGGGAGTATGGGGAAATTCCAGCGAAAAATGTGCATGCGGTCACTGTACCTGGAGCACCAGCAGGCTGGGTTGATACCGTGGAACGTTTTGGTAGTGGTAAATTATCTTTGGAGGAGATCCTTGCTCCGGTGATTGAAACTGCAGAGAAGGGGTTTCCTGTCTCCGAGCTTTGCTCTGCATTTGTAAGCATAGTTCTTTGTATTTCAATGTCTACATCTGACTTGTTTCTTAGTGGCAATCTGGCGAGAAGTCACTCAAGGCTGCGTCACCCAACTCAGCAGAACTACTAAAGGATGACTCCAAAGGTGGCTACCGAGCCCCTTTGGCTGGAGAGATCTTCAAGAATCCAGCTTTGGCAGCAACCTTCAGAGCCCTAGCCAAAGACGGCAAAGCGGGTTTCTACACAGGCCGAATCGCTGAGGAGATCGTTAAAGTGACCAAAGACCTCGGTGGATTTCTCGAGCTCGAGGACCTCAAAAATCATATGGATCTCGGAAGCGAGCCTGTAACACCCATCTCTAAAGTCTTTAAATCCCAAGGCTATGATCAGAGAAAGGATACCTACACTGATGGAATAACTGGTCAAGGCGAGAACGAAACAAACCAAGGCGTAGAAATCTGGGAACATCCTCCCAACGGCCAAGGAATCGTGGCATTGATGGCCCTCGGCATTCTTGAGGAACTCGAGAAAAGTAAGCAGATCCCGGCCTTCAAGCAGGAAGAGCATAACTCAGCGCAATACCTCCACGCTGTGATTGAATCCCTCCGCATTGCGTTCGCCGATGCTGGTTGGTGGGTAACAGACCCAAACGTTGAAGACGTTCCCTCAGCTGGCCTTCTCTCCCAAAAATACTTAGCTGAACGAGCCAAGCTCTTTGATCCCACAAGAGCCAACCCAGCCATCTATGACCACGGCAGTCCTGCACACAACCATAGCGATACCGTCTATTTTGCCGTCACCGACAAAGAGGGTAATGCAATCTCCTTCATAAATTCCAACTACGAAGGCTTCGGCTCAGCGATCATCCCCAAGGGTTGTGGATTTGTGTTGCAAAACCGCGGTGCGAATTTCAATCTCGAGAAAGGACATCCGAACGTGATCGCGCCCAACAAGAGACCTTACCATACGATTATCCCGGCTATGATCACCAATGTACACGACGGGAGCTTACACTCAACCTACGGTGTGATGGGTGGTTTTATGCAACCACAAGGTCACGTACAGGTGTTGCTTAACATGTTGGTGTTTAAATACAACCCACAAGCCTCCCTCGATGCACCAAGGTTTTGTATAGGTGCGGAGGGAGTGGCGAGCAGTGACCAGGGGAAAATTGTCTATTTAGAAGAAGGCATCCCGGAGGGTGTGTGCGAAGAGCTGAAAAAGATGGGACATCAGACAGAGATTCTGAGTGGACATCGAAGAGCAACGTTTGGAAGAGGACAGTTGATCAGAAGCCATGTGCAGGATGGCGTAATGGTATATTCAGCAGGTAGCGACCCGAGAAGTGATGGTGCAGCCTATCCTGCTTTATAGATGACCATGACCCTACTCTAGTCTAATAGCAAAAAAATAAGTCCGTCTCTGAGATGTGGAGTATTTACTTGTAACGAAATTATGGCTTTAAGGATGCCACCCAAGATCTCGAATCCCCGACCGAGAGAGATGATGTATCTCCTATCTGTTCAGAAACATGGCAGCCCTGTTTTATAAGACGTGAGACATATCTCACGCAGACAAGTAGTACTGAATTCCTTCCCCTGCTAGTCATAGTAGATAAACAGCTAGTTACAATTAGAATATATCACGATGCCTAAGCAAAAATTGTACTTTTCAAACTCAACGTGTCATTCGAAATGCTACATCTATAGTACAGAAGCAAGTATTTATCTTGCTTAATCTTAATTCGTCTCAGCAAAGGCTCACTCTCCCATCCTCCAACGCCAATCGCGGATATATATTTTGTGTTGTTACAAAGCAAAGCAAAGCAAAAACAACCTCCCATACCCTCCAACGCTAAATGCAAAATCTTGAGATGTAGTAGTAGCGAGCCATCGATACTCGAATGGCTTTGACTAAAATAATGAAAGATACAAATGCAGCCTGAAGGTAAAGTCTGTGCTGTTTCTTTGCGCCGTGACCCAGCATAATCTTGTAGTGAGAAAGTAGATGGTAAGTGAGTAGAAAATGTGCATTTGTAATGTAGGCGAGAGTACACCAAGTGTGCCCTTTCCTACTCGTCATGAAGAAAGGTGCACTTGGCTCCCTTAGCACACTTCCCGATTCCCCAAAAGCGACAAGGCTTCTTCTTGCCCTTGTATTCGCCATTTGCATCCAGTGGCCCATCGGTCCATGTCTTCATATCATAACCTCTTTGTTTAGAGTTGCTGTTGTGGCTATCTTGGTTTTGCTTCGAGCGATAGCGGGTATTATCATTGTCCCACTCGCTGTCTTTTGCCTGAGCTTTACCATTACCGGCTGACCATCCACTAAGATCATATTGTTGATACGACGTATCGGTGCCAGTGTTTGCGTTGGGGAGCGGCTGACCATTTATTGGCTGCCCATTATAGAGGCCGGCAAGATATGCTTGCACCTGCTGAGTAACGTCATCCGATTGAGAAGGAACAGCAGTCATTATTGGTTGTGTAGCGTGGGCTACCTGGGCTGTATACTGTTGCATCTGAGGTTGGGGCACTGGTTGGATAGGAATCATTGCTGGTGGCTGAAATTGAACAGCTTGTTGAGCTGCCTGGGCATCTACAGCCGCCTTCTTAATTGCTTCATCTTTGTAGTAGCCAGCCCACCATTCTGCTCTGCTTGCTTCTACAGTCATCCACTCAGGGGGCTCAATGGGAGGAAACGGCTTGCCCTTCAACATTTGAATAGTAGCAAGAAGGCTATCCCATGCAGCAGAATCCATGGCCTTAAGCGGTACCTGAGAAGTCTGGTTTGAAAGAGCAGATGAACTTACTCCGAGATTTTGAGTAGTATCGCCAAGCTGCTTGAGAACGGAATTGATATCCGCGCCGTGTTTTTGAGCGCTTTTGAGCTTTTGTTCCTCATTTCGCTTCAAAAACATCTCAGTCGCATAGTCTGGGCCATAATGTTGGATTTCTTGTAGTCGTTGAGTCACCCAAGCCTCGGAAGGACCTCTAAGTTGATGTTCCTGGTCAAGGTGAATTGTGTCTCCTTGTGGAGGCTCCTTGGGTGTTGATGGAATATCTTTAGGATCGGTGTACACAACCATCAGTTCCGAAGCCTCACGTTGTTCTTGAATTTGTTGTTCTGGCGTGGTAAAAGTCTTATTACCGCCTCTGGTAACATAAGTAGGTCCAAAGGAGGTAGCCTTCGGAATATTGCCCAGATCCAACTTGATCAGGTGAGATGGATAAGGTCGTTCGTCCATATTATCAGCAGGAGCCTCTTCATCTTCAATATTACCGTCTAGATTTTCTGAGACGCGCTTTTTGTGCATCATGCCTTCGGACCGGTCATCGTGAGCGTCTTTCAACATATTATCTTGTCGACCTTCATCCTCGGCTTGCTCATGTCTGAAAAGACGGACTTCCTCAAGCTCGGGGCCTTCTCTGAATCGAACCCTAAGATGTCGTCTACTCTCCTTTCGCTCCCTTCGTTTCCTTTCTTCCTCAGTCTCTGGTGCTCGAGCTGGAGCATCTGGAACCTTTGGTGCTTCTGGCTCCTTGGCAATGCTAGCTAGAAGTGCACCCAGTGCAGACACGTGGGGCGGGGATGGTTCTCGCTTTTTGGGAATAGGCTTTGCAACTGGCTTTGTGGATATTCCGAGGAGGTTGCTTGAAAATGCAGGTCGTTTAGCGGGCACAGGCTTCGTGGCGGCACCCGCAACATCCGACGCAAACTTTTTATTTGGTTTGGTGCTACCCAAATCGGGTTCATGAGGCCGCTTTGTTGAGGTGGGGATGGAGGTAGGCTTGATGCTGCCGTTGATATTAGTGTTTCGAAGTTTAGTCTGGTCAAGCTTTTTGTTTGCCTCAAGCTCCTCGGGTTCTTTCTTGAGTTTGGCAGCCTTCGCTTTGGAATCTGTCGTATTGGCACGGACAGCGGCGATATCTTTTTTAATATCCTTGTCATCATTTTTCTTGAGCCAGCGTTTTTCGATGGCATCGAATTTTACTTTCTTGAGTAACTCATCTGACATTGTCTGAAATCTGGAAAGCATGCTGAATATTGCCTTTGGTAGTTTGCCAGCGTAATCATTGACTTTAGAGCAATCGATCAAAGTGGTCGTCAACCCATTCACAAGCTTATGGTGATTACCCAAATTCTCTACAACTGCAGGATAACCCAAACGATTTGCAGAGTCTACAGTTTGGTAAAGAGCCTCAAGTAGATCAGCCCGAGCTTTCTTTACTTTAGCAAGGTCGTCCGGACGTGACGCAGCTTCCTCCATCTGAGTTGCATTTGTCTTCAGTTTCACCCGAATGGCGCTGACAAAGTTGCCATATTCCTCTATGGCACTCTTGATTACAGCTGCACTAGGATTAGAGTTTGGATCTTTCCAAACGATTCCGATAGCATCCCAACTAGCGGCGGCAGCCTCACTATCAATAGGTCGTAGTAAAGATCGCACCTATAGGGGGGGTTAAGTCAGTCTTTCATATAATATTGGGAAAATTGGATTTTTAATGCGACGTTTTGAAGCTTACCGAGCTAATATCAATAGGTGCCACGACTGGTTCGTCTTCGTACTCTGATTCTTCTTCTTCGGAGCTGGACTCGTCTTCGGAGGAGCTTGTCTCGGTTGGAGTTGGCGACTTGATTGAGCTTGGAACGCCCTCTCTCAAGGTCGTTACCCGACTAACAACTTGCTTAGGCAGAGTAGTACTTTTCAGCTTTTTCGATAGAATCTTTGGTTCTTTCGATACCCGATTTCTCTTAACAATAGGACGGGCAGGGATTTCTATCACCTCATTAGCATGTGGTTCTTCCGGCGATAATATTCTGCAAAGAGACAGAAAAAGAAAGACTTACTGGAACCTATAGCTCCGGGAAGTAGGTCAAGTCCACTGCGAGATTTACGGGGTTGAAATTTGGGAATGGTATCTATAAAGGGGAGATGTTAGTAGGTATCTCTAACCGCACATACAGATGGAAACGTGAGTTATATCAGTAACTTACTTTTTAGACCTGGGGCAACTTGGACAGGAGCCTCGGTGTCCCAAAACATATAAGGTGCGTTCGGGAGACTTTGTCGAGATGGGCTTTGACCTGACGCAAGAAGGTCCGGGTGAGTGATTCGGAGAGCGCCTTGGTCCACAACATCTCTCGCATACTGGGGTTGGGAACGAGTAGTATTGAAAGATGCAGTGTTGGTGGACTGCGTATTGGTAGGTGGTGGAGTGGCAGACGGAGGAGTAGTAACAGGCGGAGGAGTAGCTAGCGGAGGAGCGATAGACGGAGTAATGGCAGAAGGAGTAGGAACAGACGTGATTTTGGTGGAATGGGTACTGGAAGGAGAGATATTCGCAGAATATGGAGAAACATGCTGTGCAAGTCCATTTGCATTTAAAGCCCCACTACCATAAGCCTGCACGCCTTGTGGCAACGCATGATATTGGGCAGAAGACCCACCATTCTGCGGGATATTATTATTCACAAACGGTTCTTGGCTTGGAGAGTTTATGCTGGATTGTTGGTAGGGATTATTAGAAACACTACGATTCACAATCTGGCCAGATGAAGCACTGTATTGCAGAGAACGTGGAGCTATGGTCGTATTCTCTTGCGGAGAATATGGAAAGGCACCACTGGGCTGGTTCTGAGCCAGGCTCTGATATGGTGTCGATTGAGCCAGTGACGTCTCGACCGCACTGTATGGAGATCCTCTATACACGTTGGTGGGATCGGTGTGCTGTTGGTAGGGAGAGTTGGAGTAGGGAGAATTAAAGGGTAGCTGTGGGTATGCAGGTTGCTGTTGTGGCTGTTGCTGCTGCTGCTGCTGCTGCTGCTGCTGATGCTGATGCTGATGCTGCTGAAGAGAAGCATATTGGTCATAGGTTGCCTGCTGATTATAATGAGCATGAGAATATGGGTCTTGGCCCAGATGATTTTGAGGT